>OLQD01002947.1_pt1 | contig 11776 bp, 7 predicted proteins | sample 1672841 | NCBI WGS metagenome assembly OLQD01 (sample SAMEA3136729, study PRJEB25190) | human gut metagenome | biome: human gut; feature: human-associated habitat; material: faeces | place: Austria | collected 2013 | reverse complement strand
GCACCCGGCGGCGATGCCGCCCGGGACGGACAGGCCCGGCGTGCGCGCGCACCAGGGCACGAACAGCGCCGCGAGCGCGGCAAGGCCCAGCGCATCGAGTGCAATGACGGCGCGGGTTTTCGGCTGCATGGCGGCACCTCCTGTGTGGATCGGATGATGATAAATTGTAGCACGTGCGGCGGCTAAGGTACAACCGTTTGCGTCAATGAAAAACAAAAAAGAAGACATCGTTTGCAGACTCCGGCAGAATATGGCCGCCACACGGCCATTCAAAAGGAGAGCGCAAACGATGTCCGGGATACTTGTACAGTGAAACGGGAGAACGATCCGAGATGCGTGCCTGCTGCGTGCTTCGCATCTCCCGCGTGATTCCATCATAGCGATTTTTCACCCGAAATACAGCCGACGCTCCGAACGATACGGAGCGTCGGCCGTTTTTCATCTGCGGGTCATGGCAGACGGCTGTCGCCGCCCATGCACGCTGCCAGCTCTTCGATCCGCTCGAGCGGGAAGGGCGGGGCGCACAGCGGCCTGAGCGCGATGCTCATGAGCTTCATGGGGTTGTCGTCGGCAGCCACGCGGTTGGCGCTGAGCGCACCGCAGCGGCGGCAGCGATGAATGAGCGCCCACTCGCCGTTTTTGCGTACCCAGACGGCCACGGGCTCCATGATGCCGCCGCAGTCGGCTGCGCGGTCACCGGGCGTGATGTCGACGTGCAGGCTGTACAGGCAGTTCGGGCAGTGGTTGCGGTGGCTGCTCCCGGCACCCTCCGGTGTCACGAGCCGTCCACAGACTCTGCAGGGAAAGCTGTCGCGGCAGGGGTGGGTTTTGTAGTAGCCTGCTTGGTATTGCTGTCGTTTGTTTTCGTGCTTCATTGGTTCCTCCCAAAGACATTCCTGCGCCGGGAGGCGTGGCGTGTGTGGATTTGCCGGCCTCCCGGTCAGCGCACACGCTCCGATGTTCTTGTCTGTTTCAAATAATGTCTCCTGAATATAAATATAGATAGAATTTGCGGTCATTCCCACCGCCTCCAGCATACTGCGCATGTACGCCGCTGTCAAGTGCGCGCAAAAAAGCGGGGAATTCCGGTTGCCGCGGCGGAAAAAATTCGTTATACTGGATCAAAGCACCCTGCAAGGAGGTGTCCCCCGCATGAAACAGTATCCGCGCATGGCAGCCCTGCTGCTGGCGCTGCTGCTCGCGCTCGGCTGCACCGGCTGCGGCGAGAAGCAGGAGCCCGTGACCGTGACGATCTGGCACGTCTACGGCGGCGAGACCGAGTCCCCGCTCAACGACCTCATCGACACGTTCAACGAGACCGTCGGCCGCGCGCAGAACATCCGCGTGCAGGTCGGCAGCGTCACGAATACGAACACCATCCACGAGGCGGTGCTCGCCTCGGCTTACGGCGAGCCCGGTGCGACGGCGCTGCCGGATATGTTCGTATCCTATCCCAAGACCGTGCTGGCGCTGCCGGATGCGGACATCCTCGTCGACTACCGGGACTATTTCTCGGATGCGGAGCTGGATGATTTCATCCCCGCGTTTCTTGCCGAGGGCGAGATAGGCGGGCATCTGACCGTACTGCCGGTGGCCAAGAGCACGGAGATCCTGTTTGTGGACAAGACGCTCTTTGACCGCTTCGCTGCCGCGACGGGCGCGACGCTCGATGATCTGTCCACGTGGGAGGGGCTCTACCGCACGGCGGAGGCCTACACCGCCTGGACGGACGCGCAGACGCCCGACACGCCGGACGACGGCAAGGTGTTTTTCGTGCACGACTACCATTTTAATTATTTTCAGGTCGGTGTCGAATCTCTCGGTGCGGATTTCTTTGACGGCGATCAGGTGGCGTTCGGCCCGGCGTTTCGCCGCGTGTGGGAGCCGTATGCCCGCGCAACGCTTGCGGGCAGCGTCTGGCTCAAGAGCGGCTACGCCACCGAGCCCCTGCGCACGGGCGACGCGGTCGCGTCCGTGGCATCGTCGGCGAGCGTGCTGTACTATGCCAACACCGTCACCTACCCGGACAACACCTCCGAGCCGGTGGAGATCATCTCCCTGCCGTGCCCGACGTTTGCGGGCGGGGAGAAGCTCGTCATGCAGCGCGGCGCCGGCATCTGCACGGTCAGGTCCACGCCCGAGCGCGAGCGCGCGTGCGTGACGTTTCTCAAGTGGCTCACGGCGCCCAAGCGCAACGTCGATTTTGTGACGCAGCTTGGCTATATGCCCGTTACGCAGACGGCGTTTGCAAATGAGCTGCCCAGCGCTGTGCGCACGCTCGATGACCCCATGTACATCTCGCTCTATCAGGCGTTTCTCGACACGCAGAGCAGCTACACGTTCTATACTCCGCCGCAGCGCAGGGATTATCTCGAGCTCGAGACCCGCTTTGAAGAGCAGGTGCGCCTGCAGCTCACGGCCGGGCGCGTGCTCTGCGAACAGCAGGGCGGCGGTGCGCGTGAGGAGCTGATCTGGTCCACGCTCGACCAATTTGAAAAAACCTACGTCCGCTGAGGCGGCAGAAAGGCGGTGACAGCCATGCTCCGGTTACGGGAAATGCGCTCGGCGCTGGAAAAAGCAAAGACGCAGGGCGTGAGCATGCAGCGGCGGCTCGTGCTGTACTGGTTCAGCATGGCGTTGGCGATCCTGGCCGCCGTGCTGCTGGTCGTGAGCCTGACGGGGGTGTTTTCCAACACGGCGCAAAAGTTCGGCCAGTCGCTGACGATCCAGAAGCACAACACCGCCTCGGCGCTTGCCGGGCAGATGGACCAGCTCACGGCGCAGAGCATCGCCCTGTCGGAGGAGCTCACGCGCGAGCTGGATAAGCAGCTGGCCGCCGGCGGGCGGACGTTCTCCGCGCTCAACGACGATCCCGGCGCGATCGCGGCCGTCGAGACGGCGCTCTATCCCGCGCTGAACACCTATTTGAAATCCAGCGCGTGCAGCGGCGCGGTCTTCTGTCTGGACGCGACGGCCAACACGGCGCTGCCGGGCGCGGCGACCTCGCGCGCGGGGCTGTACCTGCGCTATTCGGCGCTGCGCGCCATCGGTGCGACGGACCAGCACGTCACGTGCTTTCGCGGCACGGCGGAGACGGCGCGCAGCGCGCAGGTGCAGATGCACAACCGCTGGAATCCGGAGCTGAACGTGCAGGCCATCCCCGGCTACACGCAGCTGCTGCGCGCATCGGACGGCCGCCTCGCCGAGCGCTGCCTGTGGACGGGGCGCATCGCCCTGCCCGACACGTGGGAGTCGGTGACGCTGCTGTGCGTGCCGCTGCTCGACAGCGCGGGCAATGTGCGCGGCATCTGCGGCGCGGAGCTCAGCGACCTGTATTTTCGCCTCACGTATCCCGCCGTGGACAGCGCCTACGGCAGCATGGTCACGGTGCTCGCCCCCATAGACGGCGACCGGCTGCTGCTCGGACAGGCCATGATCGGCAGCCCCGGCGGGTCGTACCTGACGGCCGACGGCACGCTCACGTGCAAGACCGGCCGGTATTATAATACGTATTCCGACGGCAGCCGCACCTATCTCGGCCTGCACGAACCGATCGGCGCGACCGACGCCGCAGGGCGGAAGCTCGCCGCCGTGGTGCTCGTGCCGGATGCCGGGCTGCGCACGCTCGAGGCGCGCAGCCGCATGGTATGGATCGCGGGCTCGCTCGTGTTTCTCGCGGCGATGCTGCTGCTGTCAACATACCTGTCGCGCCGGTTCGTGACGCCGATCTCCCGCAGTCTGCAGGCCATCCGCGAGCAGACCCCCGGCGAGCACCCGTCCGGCATCTCGGAGATCGACGAGCTGCTGGCCTTCGTCCGCTCGCGCGCGGCCGAGCAGCTCACGGCCGGAGGTCTGCCGCCGAACATCGAGGAGCTGCTCTCGGGCTTCCGCAGCCGGGTGCAGACGCTCACGCCCATGGAGCGCACCGTGCTGCAGTATTACATCGACGGCTGCTCGCTCGAGGAGGTCGCGGCGCGCGCGTACATCAGCGTGGCCACCGCCAAAAAGCACAACACGAACATCAACCGCAAGCTCGGCGTGACCTCACGCGAGGAGCTCATGCTGTATATCGACCTCTTCCGCCGCTGCGGCCGTCTCGATGAGATCGCCGCGCCGCGGGCAGAGGATACTGCAAGGTGCACAACCTGACCGTCGTCAGGCTGTGCACCTTGTCTACTACTCAGTCGTATTTTGCGGTTTCGGCGGGGTTTTTGCGCCGCAAACGTAGCATTTCCGGCCCCGATGCCTTATACTATCAGCATAGCTGAAAAATCATCAAAAACAGTTAGATCTGATGAAAAACATCTGCGTAAAGGAGCATGCTTATGGGACTTATCAAAGCGATCGCCGGGGCTGCCGGCGGTGTCATGGCCGACCAGTGGAAGGAATTTTTCACCTGCGAGGCGCTGCCGGCCGACGTGCTGGCGGTCAAGGGACAGAAGAAAACCACCCGCCGTTCCAGCAACACGCACGGCGATGAGAACATCATCACCACCGGCTCGCGCATCGCGGTCGCCGACGGGCAGTGTATGCTCATCGTCGAGCAGGGCAAGATCGTCGAGGTCTGCGCCGAGCCGGGCGAGTACACCTACGACGCGTCCACCGAGCCGACGATCTTTGCCGGAAACCTCGGCGCGAGCATCGGTCAGGTGTTCCAGAACATCGGCAAGCGCTTTACCTTCGGCGGCGAGGCACCGAAGGATCAGCGCATCTACTACTTCAACACCAAGGAGCTGACCGGCAACAAGTACGGCACGCCGAGCCCCGTGCCGTTTCGCGTGGTGGACCAGCGCGCCGGCATCGACATCGATATCGGCATCCGCTGCTTCGGTGAGTACAGCTACCACATCGCAAACCCGCTGCTGTTTTACACCAACGTCTGCGGCAACGTGACCGAGGACTACACCCGCGACACGATCGACGGCCAGCTCAAGAGCGAGCTGCTCACGGCGCTGCAGCCGGCGTTCGCGCGCATCAGCGACATGGGCATCCGCTACTCGGCGCTGCCCGGCCACACGCAGGAGATCGCCGCGGCGCTCAACGAAGAGCTCTCGGCCCAGTGGCGCGACCGCCGGGGTCTGGAGATCGTGGCCTTCGGCGTCTCGTCCGTGAAGGCCGACGAGGCCGACGAGCAGATGATTAAGGACATGCAGCGCGACGCGGCCTACATGGACCCGACGCGCGCGGCGGCGATGCTCTCGCGCTCGCAGGGCGATGCGATGAAGGCGGCCGCGTCCAACACGGCCACCGGCCCGGCCATGGCGTTCATGGGCATGGGCATGGCCGGCCAGATGGGCGGCGTCAACGCGCAGGACCTCTATGCCATGGGCCGGCAGCAGGCGGCCCAGCAGCCCGCCGCCCCGGCGGCCGGGAGCTGGACGTGCGCCTGCGGCCAGACGGGCAACACCGGCAAGTTCTGCGGCAACTGCGGCCAGCCCAAGCCCGCGGACGAGAGCTGGACGTGTGCGTGCGGCGCGGTGAACAAGGGCAAATTCTGCGCCGAGTGCGGCAAACCGCGCCCGGCCGCCGTGAAGAAATTCAAATGCGACAAGTGCGGCTGGGAGCCGGAGGACCCGACCAACCCGCCAAAGTTCTGCCCCGAGTGCGGCGACCCGTTCAACGACGGCGACACCGTTTCCTGACCCACAACGAAAGGAGGCGCGCACATGCCCACCCAGGTAACCAACTATCAGTGTCCGGCCTGTACCGGCCCCCTGCATTTTTCGGCCGAGACCGGCAAGCTCACCTGTGACTACTGCGGCTCTGCGTATGACGTCGCGGAGATCGAGGCGCTCTATGCGCAAAAGGAGGCCGAGGCCGCCGCTGCCAAGGAGGCGGCCGACGCAAAGGCGGAGGCGGCGAAGGCGGACGCCGCCGACGACGGCGGCTGGGACACCTCCGACCTCAGCAGCGACTGGGGCGCGGACGCCGACGGTCTGCGGGTCTATGGCTGCCCGTCGTGCGGCGCGGAGCTGATCTGCGACGAGACCACCGCCGCCACCTCCTGCCCCTACTGCGGCAACCCGACGGTCGTGCCGGGGCAGTTTTCCGGCGCGCTCAAGCCGGAGTTCGTGCTCCCGTTCAAGATGACGAAGGACGACGCGGTGCGTGCGCTGCGTGCACACTACCGGGGCAAGCCCTTCCTGCCGCGCTCGTTCACGGCCGGCAACCACATCGAGGAGATCCAGGGCGTGTATGTCCCGTTCTGGCTGTTTGACGGCGGCGCGGAGGGCGAGGTCGACTACAAGGCCGCCAACTCCCGCACCTATAGGGACGACGACTACGAGGTCACCGAGACCGACCATTACGACGTGCACCGCGGCGGCTCGATCGCGTTTGAGAAGATCCCGGTGGACGCCTCGAGCAAGATGCCCGACGACCACATGGACTCCATCGAGCCGTTTGACTACACGCAGATGCAGCCGTTTTCCACGGCGTACCTGCCCGGCTATCTGGCCGACAAGTACGACGTCACCGTGGACGACAGCCGCGCCCGCGCCGACCGCCGCAGCAGAGAGACGCTCGAAAACGCCCTGCGCGAGACCGTGACCGGCTACGGCACGTGCGTGACCGACCGCACGGACATCCGCCTGCACCGCGGCAAGGTGCACTACGCCCTGCTGCCGGTGTGGATGCTGAGCACGAAGTGGAACGGCGAAAGCTTCCTCTTCGCCATGAACGGACAGACCGGCAAGCTTGTCGGCGACCTGCCGACCGACCGCGGCCGCTATTGGGGCACGTTCGGTGCGATCGCAGGCGTGGTCACAGTCGCGCTGACGGTCATCCTGCAGTTTATGTAAGGAGGCGGACACCATGAAACAAAAACTGACCGCGCTGCTGCTCGTGCTGCTGCTGGCTGTCACGCTCGTGCTGCCCGTCATGGCGGCAGCGCCCTATGTCGACGATGACGCCGCGATCCTCACGCTCTCGGAGGTCGAAACGCTCGAGGCGCGCGCCGCCGAGATCTCGGAGCACTACGGCGTCGGCGTGTACATCTGCATAGTCGATGACTTCGGCGACTATGGCTATCCCGACGTCGCGACCGCGTCCTATTCGATCTACCATGCGCAATCGCTCGGCTATGGCAGCGGGCGCGACGGCATCCTCCTGCTGCTGAGTATGTCGAACCGCAAGTACGCCACCTTTGTCTACGGCGACAAGGCAGAGCCCATCTTCCCGGACGGCAAGCTCATTAAGCTCGAGAACGCCTTTCTCGACGACTTTGCGGACGACGACTGGTACGACGGCTTCTCGGACTATCTTGAGGGCTGCGCCGGGATCCTCAGCGTCGACTCCGGCGAATTCACGTGGCCGCAGTTTCTGCGCCGCCTCGGCATCTCGTTCGGCATCGGGCTCTTGCTCGCGCTGATCGTGTGCCAGCTGCTGAAGATGAAGATGCGCTCCGTCTACCGCCAGGCCGAGGCCTCGGCCTACGTCACGGCCGATGGGCTGCAGCTGACCCGGCGCGAGGATGTCTTCACCCACACGACCACGGCGCGCCGCAAAATCGAGCGCAAGAGCGACTCGAGCAGCTCAAGCGATTCGAGCAGCTTTTCCGGCGGCGGCGGCCACGGACGCAGCGGCTCGTTCTGATAGAAAAGCCCACCCCCACATATTCCAAACCAAGGAGGCGGAAACAGATGAAAAAACGCATTCTCAGCATTGTCCTGTGTCTGGTCATGGTGTTCAGCCTGCTGCCGTTCACGGCAAGCGCGGCAAGCAACACGCTGATCAACGAAGAGACCTTCCCCGACCCGGTGTTCCGGGAATACGTGCTCAAGATCGTCGGCAGCTCGGTCCTGACTGAGGAAAAGGCCCGGCAGATCGAAGTGCTCGACGTCAGCGATGATAACATCAAAAAGGTGCTCGGCAAACGCGACCCCATCACGAGTCTCATGGGCATCCGATACCTGAGATATGTGAAGGATCTCAATTGCAGCGGCCAGGAACTGAAGAAAACACTCAATCTGGAGCAGAACTCGAGAGTGGAAAAGCTCGACTGCTCCGGAAACCAGCTCACCGGTCTGTGGTTTCACACGGGCAGCTCGCTCAAGTATCTGACCTGCAGCGTAAACGAGTTCACCGCGCTCGACCTGAGCAAGAACCCAGAGCTCATCGAGCTGTCCTGCGGCAACAATAAGCTCACCTCGCTCGACCTGAGCGCCAACAAAAAGCTCCAGAAAATCGTCGCGGGCAGCAACAAGCTGACAGCCCTCGACACCCGGAACTTGCCGGAGCTGACGTATCTCAATCTTTGGGGCAATCATGACCTCAGATCCATTGATGTCAGCAAAAACACCAAGCTGGAGTTTCTGAGTGCCGCCCATGGCAAGCTGACCTCGCTCAATGTGAGCAACAACCGGAAGCTGGTTGAGCTCTATGTCTATAATAACCAGCTCACCGCGCTCGATGTGCGCAGCAACTACATGCTCAAGAGGCTGGGCTGCTATGAAAACCAGCTCACCGCGCTCGACCTGAGCAGCAACGTCTCCCTCGAGTATCTTGGTGTTAACGACAATCCGATCACCGAGCTCAATCTTCACCCGCTGAGCAATCTGCAGGATCTTTCATGCAGCAAAATGCAGCTCAAGAAGCTGGATGTGGACCGCTGCCCCAAGCTCCGGCGGCTGTACTGCAACGACAACCAGATCGAGACGCTCGACCTGCGCAGCAACAAAAAGCTCGAAACGCTCTATTGCCAGAATAACCGTCTCTCGTGGCTGAACCTGAGCAGCAACACGGCGCTCGATCCGCGCTATGTGGACTGCTCGGGCAACGTCTACGACATCAAGGTGGATGAAAACCTCCAGTATAAGGTCTATCCCGACCTGCCGTGCTACGGCGCGACGGAGGGCACATACTTCACGGCCGCCCGCGCGAGCGACTGGACCGGCGGCACGGTCAGCAAGGTCGACGGTTGGGACGTCCTGACGCTCGATAACCGCGACGTCAAGGAGGTCACCTACAAGTACGACACCGGAAACGCCAAGATCGGCAAGGTGGCGTTTACGCTCAAGACCGAGGTTCCCGCAAAGTATATCACCATTTCCTTCGACCCCAACGGCGGCACCGGCACAATGAAGCCCATGAGGGTCAAAGCAGGTGTTGGCTACACACTCCCCGAATGTACCTTCACGCCGCCGGAGGGCAAGGAGTTTGCCGGCTGGCTCGCAGTAAACGGCAATGTGTACCCCGCCGGTCACGACGTATTCTCCACCTACGACCAAAGCCTCAAGGCAACATGGAAGGACAAGGAAGTGACAGAAGTCACCATCTCCTTTGACCCCAACGGCGGCACGGGCACGATGCAGCCCATGAAGGTCAAGTCGGGCGAGGAATTTGAACTCCCCGAATGCACCTTCACGCCGCCGGAGGGCAAGGAGTTTGCCGGCTGGCTCGCAGTAGACGGCACAGTGTTCCCCGCCGGTGACGTCGTGATCAGCTTCAGCAGCAGTGTCCTCAAGGCGACGTGGAAGGACACGACGGAAGTCGACGTGACGCAGATGTTCACCGACGTGGCGAAAAACTGGGCATACCCCGGCATCCAGTACTGCGTGACGCACGGCATCATGGGCGGCATGGGCGACGGCACGTTTGCCCCGACCGGCACGACGACGCGCGCGCAGATCGTGCAGATCCTCTATAACCTCGAGGGCACACCGGCGGTGAGCGGCACGACGCCGTTTACCGACCTCACCGCGAACTGGTACAAGCCCGCCATCCTCTGGGCGTACCAGAACAATGTGGTCGCGGGCACATCGCCGACCACGTTCGCCCCGGATCAGCCCGTCACGCGCGAGCAGATCGCGGTCATCCTCACGCAGTACATGTTCCATGTCCTCAAGATGGAGCGCACGTGGACGCCCGCCGATCTGAGCACGTTCCCGGACGGCGCGCAGGTGAGCAGCTGGGCGAAGGAGGCCATGCAGGACGCGGTCGCGCTCGGCCTCATCAACGGTACCAAGGCGTCTGACGGCGTGGTCTACCTCGACCCGCAGGGCAGCGCCGCCCGCCAGCAGGTCGCAACGATCCTGATGAACTTCTGCCAGAACGTGAAGAAGTGACCCACGCGGCACAAAATATGTGCGGGCGGTGCACTAGCACCGCCCGCGTTTCGCTGCATATTCGCCGGTGAAAATGTCGCGGCGGCGGAAGTTTTGCGCGCGCTTTACAAAGCGCTTGCATTCTCCCGTGGGGTGTGGTAAGCTGTCGATGGTTTCCGGAATGCGGCGAAAGGGGGAGCTCCCTGGCGCCGCGCTCAACAAATCAGTGATGACGAAACCAGATCGCGAGGGAGCCCGTGTTCCGGGCTGAGAGGATCTCAGGGAAGATCGACCGACCAAATCCGTCCGTAAGGGGCGGATTCTCAGCGTCTGCCGGTCGTCAGGTATGGTATATGCAGCGCTGCATATGCCAATTTTTTGTGCCTGCGGTCGGCGGAAAGAAAAATCTGGAGGGTATGTACATGAAAAAAGTAGTGGCAATGGTGTTGTCTCTGGTCATGGCGTTCGGTCTGATGGCCGGCTGCGGCCAGAAGGACAGCGGCAGCGGCAGCGGCGCAAAGACGGTCGAGAGCCTGAAGATCGCGTTCTCCCCGTATGCGGACGCCGATCAGATCACGACGGCGACCGAACCGCTCGAGGCGCTGCTCAAAGCGAAGCTGCTGGAAAAGGGCTATGACGTGCAGAGCATCGACATGACCGTCGGCACGAGCTATACCGCCGTGGGCGAGGCGCTCAGCGCCGGCAGCGCGGATATCGGCTTCATCTCCGGCGGCAACTACGTCCTGTTTTCCGATGACTGCGACGTGCTGCTCACGGCGCTGCGCTACGGCATCAACAAGGACTCCGAGAACGCCGCCGACTGGAACGACGGCACGCTCGAGGAGAACACGCAGGACATGACCACCTACTACCGCTCGATCATTCTGGCCGGTCCGAGCGCCAAGGGTCAGGCGCTGCTGGCAAAGGTCAATAGCGGCGAGGAACTGACGTGGGATGATCTCAACGGTGCGACCTGGTCCGTGCTCGCCCCGACGTCCGCGTCCGGCTACATCTATCCGAGCCTCTGGCTGCAGGAGCACTACGGTAAGACCATTGCGGATCTCGACCACGTGGTGCAGTCTGATTCCCACAGCACGTCGCTTGCGCGTCTGGCCACTGGTCAGGCGGATGTGATGGTCTCCTTTGGCCACATCCGCATCAAGAACGCCCCCATCTGGGAATCCGATTTCGGCGGCACAGCCCCCATGGTGGAGCAGACCGGCGTGATCGGTGTGACGGACGGCATCTACAACGACATGCAGGCCGCATTGGAGAAGAGCGCTGATGCGACAGTGACCGGACCGATCGCCGGACGCATCGTATGGGCGAAGATGATCGACTCCATGATGATGCTTCTGGTGGGATTGATCGCCGTGGCCGTGCTCATCGCACTTGTCGGCGTGGCCAACACGCTGTCCCTATCGGTGATCGAACGCACCCGCGAATCGGCCACCCTGCGCGCCATCGGCATGACCCGAGGCCAGCTGCGACGCTCCCTCGCGGTGGAAGCCCTGCTCATCTCGCTGGTATCCGGCATCGCGGGCGTACTACTTGGCACCCTGTTCGGCTGGCTGGGCGCATACGTGGTGTTCAGCCTGTACGGCACCGTGGTGTTCCCCTTCGAATGGGGCGTCAACGGCATCGTGCTCGCCGTGGCCGCCGTGGCTGCGTTGCTCGCCAGCATCGCACCTGCCCGCAGAGCGGTCAAAGTACCGCCTGTTGAGGCGCTCGCA
>OLQD01002938.1_pt1 | contig 11798 bp, 9 predicted proteins | sample 1672841 | NCBI WGS metagenome assembly OLQD01 (sample SAMEA3136729, study PRJEB25190) | human gut metagenome | biome: human gut; feature: human-associated habitat; material: faeces | place: Austria | collected 2013 | reverse complement strand
AGTGAGTGAATGTACGGTTAATAATGTTGATAAAGATTTAATCGTTTCCACCGACTGCGGAATTTATTACGGTGACAGTGTTATTGTTGCAACAGGCGGCAAAGCACAAAGCTCGCTCGGTTCAAACGGAAGCGGATATGATATATTAAAAAGTTTAGGCCACAAAATCACAAAGCTGTCCCCTGCTTTAGTTCAGCTAACATCATCAAGCAAATACCCGCGGCAATTAAAGGGGCAACGGGTAAAAGGCAATATGAAAATTTTGCTTGACGGCGAATGTGCCGCCCAAGACTTCGGCGAAATATTATTTACCGACTATGGCTTATCGGGAATAGTAACAATGAATTTAAGTGAAACGGTAAGCAAGAATTTTGAGAAAGATAAACCTAAAAAATGCCACGCTGTAATTGACCTCGCAAGTGATTTCAGCGAAAACGAACTTTTAGAGCATATAAACAGATACGGCTCGCTTGAAGGTATATTAGGCGAAAAAATATCGTCACTTCTTGAAAAACAAGCAAACGGTGATAAAGAAAAAATATGCAAATATGCAAAGAATTGGCAATTGATAATCACCGGCACAAAGGGCTACAATTTTGCTCAAATCACATGCGGCGGTGCCGATACAAAAGAATTCAGAAATTTCGAATCTGTAAAAGTTGAAAACTTATATGCCTGCGGTGAAGTGCTTGACAAGCAATTTAAATGCGGCGGTTATAATCTCAATTTTGCATTTTGGAGTGGAATATGCGTTGCCGACAGTATATTAAAAAAGAGGAAACAAAATGATAAGAATTAACGAAATTAAATTATCACTTGACGAAGATGAAAGCTTACTTAAAAAGAAAGCTTCTAAAATTCTAAAAATAAATGAAAAATATATAACCAAATATACTATTTTTAAGAAGAGTATCGACGCAAGAAAAAAAGACGATGTACATTTCACATATTCGCTTGATGTTACGATTGCTTTAGATGAAGAACAAATAGCTAACAAATGCAAGTCGAACAAAGTGCAGATAGTAAAACCTTATGTATATGAACTTCCTGAAAACAAAAGGGTAAGCAAATTCAGACCGGTCGTAATCGGCTTCGGGCCGGCAGGAATGTTTGCAGGGCTTATACTTGCACTTTCGGGTTTAAAGCCCATTATTCTTGAACGCGGGAAAGACATTGATGCAAGAAAAGCCGATGTTCAAAAATTTTGGAGCGAAAAAAAGCTTAATGAAGAATCAAATGTACAATTCGGCGAGGGCGGCGCAGGTACTTTTTCTGACGGAAAGCTGACAACAGGTATAAAAAGCCCATATATAAAAAAGATACTTGAAGAGCTTTATGAAGCCGGCGCGCCGGAAGAAATTTTATATTCATCAAAGCCGCATATCGGCACTGACAGGCTTGAAATAGTGGTAAAAAATATACGAAAGAAAATTGAAAGCTTGGGCGGTGAAGTTAAGCTTGAATGTAAGCTTACAAAGCTTATCGTGGCAAACAAATTTGTTCACGGTGTAAGCTATGAGCATAAAGGCGAAAGCTTTGACCTCGAAACAGACACAGTAATTATGGCAATAGGCCACAGTGCAAGGGATACGGTAGAAATGCTCTACTCACTCGGTGTTGATATTATGCAAAAGCCATTTTCGGTGGGTGCAAGAATTGAACATCCGCAAAAGCTGATTAACGAAGCTCAATACGGCAAATTTGCAAATCATCCAAAACTCGGCGCTGCTGATTACAAGCTTGCCTGCCACGGACTTCACGAAAGGGGTGCGTATACATGCACAGGTAAGAATTGTCTGTACATAGTCCTTTGAAAGATCAAGTTTGTGGGAGATGACGTCCATGTCATATCCTTCCTGATTCAGAGCAGCCTTGCCCGTGACGGTGAAAATGCAAACTCGGCATTACTTGTAGGAATTGAGCCAAAAGATTTTCCAAGCGAACATCCACTTGCAGGAATTTACTACCAAAGGGAAATAGAACATAAAGCATATGAAATTGCCGGCAGTAATTACAATGCACCTGCGCAGCTTGTGGGCGATTTTTTAAACGGAATCGAATCAAAAAAGCTTGGAAATGTAAAGCCGACCTGCCCTACCGGTGTTACGCTTACAAATCTTGATGAATGTCTGCCGCAAAAAGTATCGGCAACTATGAAAAGCGCAATAGTTGAAATGGACAAAAAGCTAAACGGTTTTAATTTATACGACGCTGTATTGACTGCGCCTGAAACAAGGTCATCAAGTTCAGTCAGAATACTGCGTGATGATTTATTGCAATGCAACATCAGGGGTGTATATCCGTGCGGCGAAGGCGCAGGATATGCAGGCGGAATTATTTCTGCGGCTGTTGACGGAGTTAAGTGCGCACACGCTGTACTTGAAGACGAACATTAACGAAACGGGGACATAGCTATGAGAATGAAAAGAAAAAAAAATCTTGACGAGAGAATCGAAGCTTCAAGTGATTACCTTATTACAATGAAAAATGACTCTCTTGATTTTCAAGACGCGATAAAAGAAAACCACTTGCTTGATTTTAAAGAAATATTTAAAAAGGAGCAGCCTGTTTATCTTGAAATAGGATGCGGCAAAGGGCAATTCGGCAACACATTTGCATCATTGAATCCTGATAAAAACATACTCTGCGTTGAAAGAAACAGAAATGTACTTATTATGGCAATTGATAAAGCAAGAGAACTTAAACTTGATAATATTATGTTTCTTTGCGGCACAGCGGAATATTTACCGTCATACATTCCAAATAATTCGATTGAAGAAATATATCTTAATTTCTCCTGCCCGTTTCCTAAAAAGAGCCACGAAGCACACAGACTTACAAACCCACGCTTTCTTGAAATATACAAGCCTATGCTGAAAAAAGGAAGTGCAATTTGCCAAAAGACAGATAATATGCACTTTTTTGAATATTCAATAGAAAGCTTTTCAAAATGCGGATTTAAACTTTCAAATATTTCGCTTGATTTGCATAACAGTGATTTTGAGGGAAATATTGAAACCGAATATGAGCAAAAATTTTCATCGCAAGGCTATCCGATTTACAGATTGGAAGCGCGATTATAATAAGAATAGCTATACTTCAACAACTAAACCGAGCTGTAAAATACAGCTCGGTTTTTTCTTGACAAAATTGGTCTATTATGATAGACTAAACATAGAAGGTCGGCGATTATAGACCACTAAAGGAGTGATACAAATGAATTTAAAATTATGTGAAAGTGATTACAAGTTTATGAGCATTATATGGGAAAACGAGCCAATACGCTCCGGCAAGCTTGTGGAGTTATGTGCAAGCGGGCTTAATTGGAAAAAATCAACAACATATACAACTTTAAAAAAAGTATGTGATAAGGGTTTAGCACAAAACGAAAACACAATAGTAACTTCACTTGTAAAGAAAGAAGAAGTGCAGGAATTTGAAAGCAAACACATTGTGGAAGAATCATTTTCAGGTTCGCTGCCAAGCTTTTTAGCATCGTTTTTTGCAGGCAAAAAAATCAGTGACAAAGAGGCAAACGAATTAAAAAAACTTATTGATGATTTCAAGGAATAGGTGATTATATGACTAATTTGTTTTATACCGTGTTAAATATGAGTATAACATCGGCAATAGTGATAATTCTTGTAATAATTGCAAGAATGTTAATAAAACGCCTGCCTAAAAAATACAGCTATTTGCTATGGAGCGTGGTTGCATTCAGGCTATGTGTACCGTTTTCATTCAAATCACTGCTAAGTCCGTTTAACATTGCTAAAAGCGAAGTATTAAACACACAATCAGGCAAACTGACTTATGTTGATGAAGGCAATATTTCTGCACTTAACACAATAATCAGCTCATCAGGCAGTTTAAACAACAGTGCAAAAGCCCTAACATTGTCTGACATATTGCCATATATATGGATTAGTGTGACCGTTGTTATTTTAGCAATAAGCACAGCAAGATATTTTAACCTAAAGCAGAAGCTAAAAAGCGGTAATAACTTTAAAGAGAATATTTATTTTTCGCACCAAGCCAACACACCATTTATTTTAGGAATAATAAAGCCAAAAATATATATTCCGTCAAATACAGATAAACAGTATATTGATTATATCATTGCACACGAAAAATATCATTTAAAGCGAAAAGACCATATCATAAAAGCATTTGCATTTTTGCTTTTGGCGATACATTGGTTTAATCCGTTTTGCTTTATTGCATTCAAACTGATGAATGATGATATGGAAATGAGTTGTGATGAAAAAGTAATAGAAAGCCATAAAAACATTAAAAAAATTTATTCGTCCGCCCTATTATCATTTGCAGCAAAAAACAATTTTCCGTCATCAACTCCCCTATGTTTTATAGAGAGTAAGGCAAAAACAAGAATTAAAAATGTACTTAAATTTAAAAAGCCTAAAAAAATAATCGGTATAGCAGCAGTTATGCTTTGCCTTATTATTTTGAGTGCGTGTGCATCTAATCCGATTGATGTAAAAAAACAAACAGATAAAATAAGTATAAATTCAAGTTCAAATGTATCAGCAAAACAAAATAATACAATCAGCGATGATTATATTTTAGGTAATGTGATCGCAACAAATACAGGACTGTCAATTTCGAGCATACAAATTGACGGCGGAAATACAGTAATCAAGTTTGATAAAAAGAAGTTAATCTTAAATATTGAAACAGAAGAAATTGAATATAGTGACAAAGTTGAAGAAAAGGAATATACGCGCAAAGAATTTTTAAAAACATACGCAACATATAAACTTGATGCAGACGAAAAATACTTTTCGAAAACAAACAGCATAAAAGAAGTAAAATACTTTAAAGGTAAAAATTACAGCAGTATAATTTACCTTGATAACAAGCCGGCCTTATATAACCAGGAGGGTGTAAGAATTTACGCAATTATGCCAAATTCAAAAGGCTTTAACGAAACACTTTCAAATGAAATTTTAAAGCAGATATCACCAAATTACGACTATGATAAATACAAAAGCGAGGCACATTATATTTATCAAAAGGAATACACAAGCAAAAATACAATCAGTGTTTATTTAAGATTTTATACTGCAACCTATTCCACAAGGTACGGCTATGTAAAGGATGAAAGTGCTTGGATTAGTGACGCAAAAATCGATTTAAAGCTTAACAATAATTCCGATTACAGCGTTGTTAAATTTACTGCGGCACAGGACGGTACAGATTACCTGAAAAGTATAAAGAAAATGTTTTCAAATGATGTATATACTTATTATTTTGAAAATAATTCAAATACCTCACTGCAAAATCAAGAACTTGCTGCACAGGCAATGAAAGCATTGATTGAAAATAATAAGGAAATCGACATTAACAAATCTATTGAAACCTTGCTGAAAAGAATAGGCAATATCAATTTGATTGACACTGAAACAGACGCTTATTTGATGAATTTAGTAGATTACGGCGAATACACCGTGCGTTACACATTTAACGCTTACAAAAACGGCACGCTCAGCGAACCGCAGGGAAAAATACTGCAATATGCATTTTTAAAAATTGCGGGTGATGAATACATCAAAACTTATGCCGCCACAGGCAAAGAATATTTTGATGAATTTGACAAACATGCGAAAAGCATTGCAGAGAAGAATAAAATTTACGATAAATTCAAAGCGGAATATCCTTATACATATATTTATATTACCGAATATATGAAACAATAAACTAATAAACGAGCCTATGGTCTAAAACCATAGGCTCGTTACTTTTACTTAAATACTATTTTAACCGGGCTTTTTTTATTATATTTTTCAAGTTCTTCGCTTAGCTGTTTGAGTTCATCCTCGTTAATAGGTTGCTTTTCTTCCGGATAATCCCAATTTGAAAAAGGGTTTTCCTTTGTACAAAGCATATTTCCACCGTCAAGTACCCAAGGCAGTGCAAGTATTTTCCTTTTATTTTTCACATAAAAGAGAACACCTGTACTTCCATTTGATACATTTTTGAAATATACAAGACCTTTAGCTTCTTTCATAATAAGTCTGATTTGCTGGTCAGGTTCAAGATTTCTGAATTGCCGGCGATTAACAAGCGGAAATATAATTATTCCGAGTATTAAAACAACAGCAACGATTGTAATTATTTGAGCAGTTGTCATTTTAAACACCTAATGTAATAATTTCAAAAGGTTTATATTCTATCACATCTGTTTTGCCAATTTCATTTTCGAGCATATCAAGAAGCTTAACCGGCTTTGAAAGTTTAATCTTACCGCGCTTGCCGTCTTGCTCGCTTAAGCGAATAACCGTCATTGAACCGTCTTCGCTTTGCTTCATAGCCTGCAAATAAAGAGGTTCAAATGTATCACCGCTGTACTGAACATCAGCTTTTACAAGCTGTTCGTTAAACTGAAATGCAATTTTATTGATATTGGCGTCAACAGCATTTTTATTATGAGGATAAATCATATAGCAGAAATTATGCTGCCCCATATCAGATGTTACATCAGGGCGAATAGTTGCACGAAGAAGTGAAAGCGACATTGTATTTTCATCAAAACCGATACCGTATTTACCGTCATTGATAATTGCAATACCGCCGTCTGTTTCAGAAAGGTCAGCCCACTTATGATGGCAGGTTTCAAATCTTGCCTGCTGCCAAGTAGTGTTTTTATGTGTATCCCTTTCTATAAAGCCTGCCGAAGTATCGCAAAGTGCCTTACGGGTAAGAACATTGCAATCAAATTCAGCCTTTGCAAGCTTATGCTTTTCATTCCAATCAACAATATTTTCAACTTCAATGCCACAGCTTCTTCTAAAGAATCTGATAAGCATAGTCCAAGTTGATTTTTCAGTTGAAAGAACAGTTTTAAATGTTGCACATTCACCGTCAAGTTCGGCAAGGGCAAGCTTTTCCTTAACATTTATTTCTATTTGCTTATCCTTATAGTTAGGAAGAATATCCCAAGCATCATAGTTACCCGGGTGGTCGGTATATATTTTAAGTTTATTAAAATCACCGTCAACCCACTGCCTATCCTGCTTTTTATCAATAAGAGAAGCGATTGAGCCGTCGTCATTAAGCACAGCTTTATAAAACGGAGTTTCTATATTATTGCCATTGCAGTTAAGCCATTCGCCATTAAACTTAGTTGCACGAAGAGATGATGAAGAAAGAGCCGGAATATTAGGAATAATCCAATTTCCGCGAACACCGTAACGAGTGGAAGTACCTTTTTTATTAGGTACAAAAGTAAGCGCATCACGGGTGAAATTAAGTGTATTAAAATACTTTGTGCCTGTGCCGATAATGCCGTCAACGCACTTTTCAATATCACTGTAATCTTTCATTGCATCTTCATAAACCGGGTGAATATGAGAACCCGGAAGAATATCGTGAAATTGATTTATAAGAAGCTTTTTATACGCTGATGTAATAGCTTGTCTATTATCCTCGCCTCTTAAAACGGAAAGCATTTCTGCATCACGAAGCTTATATTCAAGCCTTCTGTTAGCACGCTTCATTTCAGACTTTGTAGTAAAAGTACCCCTGTGCATTTCAAGGTAAAGTTCACCGTCCCAAGTCTGCAATTCCTTATTATTTTTAAGATTTTTTTCAAGGAATTCTTGGCCGCCCATATGCTCACATTTCGGCATAATTGAAAGCTTATCAAACCTATGCATAAGCTCAATCATTTCTTCCGTACAGCCTGAACCGCCGTCACCGTAGCCAAACATATTCATAGTTTGGCCGCCTGAATCTTTATCAATATATGCTTCCCAATTTTCCTGAATTTGAGAAGGCATATTCCAGGTAATAAAATGAGTAGGCGGAACGCATGCTAAAACATCCGTGCCATCAATACCTTTCCAAATAAAGTTATTATGAGGAAAACGGTTAGTATCATTCCAAGTTGACATTTTGTTTGACACAAAGTAATCAACACCGCTTTTTTTAAGAATTTGAGGTAAAATCCAGCTATTGCCGAACACATCCGGAAGCCAAGCATTATTTACTGTTTTGCCAAACATTCTTTTATATGTTTGCTGACCGTAAAGGCACTGGCGAACAAGGCTTTCGGCAGTAGGAATATTACAATCAGGCTCAACATACATTGCGCCTACCGGCTCAAACTGGCCGTTTTTAACTTTTTCCTTAAGCTCTTCAAATACATCAGGATAATACTTTTCAAGTGTTTCGTAAACATAAGGTTGGGTATGAGTATATTTGAAATCAGGATATTTATCCATTAAACGAAGCTGAATAAGAACTGTACGAAGATTTTTTTGCACAGCGTGAATTCTTCGCCAATAATATGCAATATCAAGATGCGAATGAGCAATAAGTGCTACATCACCGTTGCCTTTGTAATTATCGTTTGCAAAAACAACATCATCAAGATACTTTTGGCATTCGTCAATTCCGTCAAGCTCATCGCTGTCAAAATCAATCAAATTCATTGCATTATTAAGTTCTTTATTAAGGAAGTTGCGATAATCTTCATTAAAAAGTTCACTCTTTGCAATATCCAAAAGGAGTTCAAAATCCCAAACAAGATTTTGCACCTTATGATTAACAGTGCAGATATAAGCACCCTCAAATATTTGGCGGCAACCGCGAACAGAAAGTGATTCGGGGTTACGCTCATCATCAGGCTTTGAACGGTTATAGCCCATCATATCAAAATGAAGCGTCTTTTTATCATCAATATACGGAGAAAGAAGCATTCTTTCTCTGTTAGGGTCAACACCGCCTACATACTTTCCGTTAATTTTAACGCAAATTTCGGCAGCTGTTTTAAGTGAAAACCAAAGTTCTTTTCCCTGAAGTTCCTTTGGAATATCAACATCAGCTTTAATAAACGCTGTTCCGTCAGGTGTGAAATACATATCGCCCTTATTAAGCGGGCGGTAATCATCACTGTAATATTCAAATTCCATTTCGGATATTTGGCGCGCGTCCCTAATCATAAGATTGGTAATTTCCCACTTTGAAGAATATATATATCTTTTAAGCCAACCGAAGCGCAAATCAGTCCACTCTTCAGGACGCATAGAACGCCTTACTACTTTAATATGTGCCATTTCTATACCTCCTTAAACATCTTGAAAATAAGGCTTTTTACGAATTGCATTAACCTTAACATTCTTTTTCAAATCTTTTTTTATCTGTTCTTCAATCCAAGCGGTACAGCGGTTCAAAATAAGGCATTTTGAACATTCGCCCCTAAAAATTAAAGTAAGCTCGTCTTTATCAAGGCTGACATATTCAACCCAGCCGCCGTCGCCTTGAAGTTTCGGCTGCAAAACAGTTTCAACATAATTTTTGACTTTTTCCATACTTCGCTCCCATATTATGCGTTTATAATACTTTTAATTTCATTTCTGATTATTTCAAGGCGTTTGCCTGCATTTTCCTTTGATGCATCAACTATTGAGTAATACACCTTGATTTTAGGCTCTGTACCCGATGGGCGAACTGCCATCCACGAACCGTCTTTCCAAATATATTTGAGAACATTTTCTTTTGGCAAATCACGAATACCTGTTGAAAAATCAATTACTTCTTCAATTCCGTCAAAAAGGGATGTTCCTTTATTTCTAAACGAAGTCATAAGATTTTGAATTTTTTCTGCTCCGTCCTTACCCTTTAATACAAATGAATCAAGATAATCAAGAAAATATCCGTATTCATCATAAATTTCATTTAATCCGTCAACAAGGGTTTTGCCTTGATTTTTATACCAAGAAGCCATTTGGCAAATAAGCATTGATGAAACAACAGCGTCTTTATCCCTTGCATGAGTGCCTACAAGATAACCGTACGACTCCTCATATCCGATAACAAATTCCTGCTCGCCTGTTTGCTCGTATTTATTTATTTTATCGCCGATATATTTAAATCCGGTGAGTGTTTCTTCAATCTGAAGTCCGAATTTTCTGCCGATATTTGCACCAAGTTCTGATGTAACGATTGTTTTAACCAAAGTTGATTTTTTATTTAAAGTATCTTTTTTCATAGTTAAAACAAATTTTACAAGAAGCGCACCTGTTTGGTTACCGGTAAAAAGCTTATAATCATCACCGTCTTTAACAGCAATGCCTACTCTGTCACAGTCAGGGTCAGTACCTAAAACAAGATCAGCACCGATTTCTTTAGCTTTTTCAATTGCAATGGTAAGACAAATGCCTCATCTGATTCCGGATTCGGATAGCTGACTGTCGGGAATTCACCATCCGGCAGTTCCTGTTCCGGTACAACATAAACATTCTCGAAACCGATCTCCTTCATGATCCTTCTGGCCGGAATATTGCCTGTACCATGAAGCGGAGTATAAACAATTTTCAAATCGCTCTTTTCTTCATAAAGAGATTGCTTTTTAACCTCTGCAAGAAAAGCGTTAAGCTCGTTTTCGCCTATGTAATTTATAAGCTCACTTTCTTCAAGAAAAGGAATTGAAGAATAGTCGGTAATATCGTTTATAAAGCCAATTGCGTTTTTAGCATCTTCTGTGCAAAATAGGCAGCCTTTACTGTCATAAACCTTATATCCGTTATATTCCTTTGGATTATGTGATGCTGTAATCATAACACCGGCTGTGCAATTCAAATAATGAGTTGTAAATGACAAAACCGGAACAGGCACAACCATTTTATAAATATTAACCTTAATATTCTGTGAAGCAAATATACCTGCCGCAACCTTTGCAAAGTATTGTGAATTATTACGAGTATCATATGCAATTGCAACGCTTATTTCACCGTCATTTTTACTTTTTAAATAACGGGCAAGTCCCAAAGTCGCCTTACCTACCGTGTAGCGATTCATTCTGTTAGAGCCTGCACCCATAATACCTCTTAAACCGCCTGTACCAAAAGCGAGGTCTTTATAAAACCTGTCTTCAATCTCTTTTTCATCTGTTATGCTTTCAAGTTCGGCTTTTGTATTTTCATCTGCAAAAGCGAGCCATTCATTATATTTATCCTTGTAATTCATATTTAAACTCCAAATTCAAAACTTATTTAAAGTACATATAGTACTGGCATTTTATCATTCCGTTATAAAGCTTTCTTCGCTTATCCGCTTTTCTGCCGAATTCGCGCTCAAATTCCTCATCCGGAGAAATTATACCATAGCTCCAGCCACGCTTAGCCACAAATTTTTCACCCATAATGTGATAAATATTTTTCGCCGTTTTAATATCAAGCATTCTTTCACCATATGGTGGGTTGGTAATAAGCGTACCCTTTTCGGTAGTCGGGTTAAAATCTTTAATATCCTTTGTATCAAGCCTTAAAAACTTATCAACTTTAATTCTTTTTGCATTTGCCATTGTAAGTTCAAGCGCATGAAAATCAATATCACTGCCGAAAGCTACAAAATCAGTATCCGTTTTAATAATATCGTGGCAACGCTCTCTTTCTTGCATCCAAGCTTTTTCAGGAATAAATCCCCAGCGGTCACATTCAAAATTACGGTTAATACCCGGTGCAATATTATGAGCCATCATTGCCCCTTCAATAAGGATTGTACCGCTGCCGCAGCAAGGGTCATACATAGTGTGATAATGCCTGAGCCTTGAAAGTGAGCAAAGAGCTGCCGCAAGAGTTTCCCTAATCGGTGCATCATTAGCTTCAGGGCGATAACCCCTTTTATGAAGCCCCCTGCCTGTTGAATCAAGCATTATTGTAACTTCGTTTTTCATAATGGAAAATTGAATTTGATGAACCAGACCTGTTTCTTCAAACCAAGATATGCCGTAATCTTCTTTAAGCGATTCAACAACTGCTTTTTTAATTATCTTT
>OLQD01002927.1_pt1 | contig 11835 bp, 7 predicted proteins | sample 1672841 | NCBI WGS metagenome assembly OLQD01 (sample SAMEA3136729, study PRJEB25190) | human gut metagenome | biome: human gut; feature: human-associated habitat; material: faeces | place: Austria | collected 2013 | reverse complement strand
ACATATCCAAAACGGAGGAAAACTTCGATGACCAAAGAAAAGATCGCCCGCATCAACGAGCTGGCACACAAGAGCAAGACCGTCGGCCTGACTGAGGCCGAAAAAACCGAGCAGCAGGCTTTCCGCGCCGACGATGCCCTGCGGCGACGAAAGCCCCAGCATGCGGAGCTGCCAAAGCTCGCGGCGGCGCGCCGAGGCGGCCAGTGCCGAGACAAGCACGATCAACGCGCCGGCGAGCACGCCCGCGAGGACCATACCGAGCCGGTCGGTCTTTTCCGCGCTTTCCATGAGCGCCATCCCCGGCTGCACAAGGCCGGAGGCGGCGTCGGCATAGGTCACGGTCTCGGCATAGCCGCGCAGCACCGCGCCGAGCGTTTCGCGCGCGGAGAAGCTGTCGGCATAGAGCCGCAGCTGCGTCACGGTCTGCGCCGCCTCCGCGCCGAACGCGCGGAGATTTCCTTCCAGCGAGCCGGAGGAAACGCCGGAGGTGATATACCGGGCGAAGGCATTTTCCAGCGCTTCGCCGGAGAGCGAGGCTATGGTCTGCAAAAGGGCGTCCTGCGCCCGCTCGGTCTCCGTCGCCGTTCCGGTGAGATCGAGCACCATGGCCGCCTGCTGCGCCGGGGTCTGTCCGACGGCAAAGCCGCGCAGCGCGGCGCGCTGTCCGGTCTCGTCCTGCGCATACACACCCTCGGTGTCGAACGGCAGGCCGGTCAGAACATCCGTATCGGGCGAGGCCGTCTGCGCTTTTACGATGTCACTGCCGAGCACAGTCTCCACGGTCCACGTCATGAGCTCCGGCAGGTAAGCCGCGCCGCCGGTCAGACTCTCGCCGGGAGTCTCCCCCGCCGGACACAGGATGCCGACGATGTTCAGCCGCTGCGAAGAAGCGATCTTCGCGGTGAGATACGCCGTATCTCCTCCCATATAGCCCCAGGTGCCGTCCACATTTTGGACGTACTCGTCCGTCGGCAGCAGCACACGGAACGAAAGACGCAGAAGCTCGGTATAGCTGATGTTGGCGTTTGCTTCCGGGTCAAGACCGAGCGAGCGGAGGCAGCTCTCGTCCACCTTGCCGCGCGCGTCGAGCAGCACCGCCGCCTCATCGTACCGCTCCGGCCAGCGGCCGGCAGCGAGCGTATAGCGCATCTGCCGCAGGTCCTCCCCTTCCGGGAGCTGCGTCCAGAGCGTGTTGTTCTCCTCGCTGTTGAGCGCTTCCGTCCCGGCGGAGGAGGTATCGCCGCTGTAAATGCGCGGTGTGATGGCGTAACGGCGCTGCACGGAGGTCGTTTTTTCGTCCGTGTGACCGTCCAGCCAGTCGCCGAGCGCTCCGAGATCGCCGGAGGGAACACTTCCTGCGTCGAGCACGACCGGATAGGCGGAGAGCACCGCCGTCTCCGCGTCCTTCGCGCTCTGCTCTCCGCCGGAAAAGGCGGCGAACAGCAAAAGGCAGAGCAGCACCGCAACCATCGGCGCGAGCAGGCGCGGCAGCGTATGGCTCTTTTTCTTTGAGAAATTGGAGAACACCATGCGGAGGCGTTCCCCGCCGGAGGCCCCGGCGACGCTCTGGTGCGCCGTGGCCGCGCTCTCCGCGTCCTCGTCCGTGTCGGAGGCGATCTGCCCGTCCTCCAGCGTCAGGATGCGTGCGTCCTCGCCGAACGGCTCGGCATTCCGCGCCGCGACGATGACGAGCTGATCTGCCGCCGCTTCGCCGAGAAGCGAGAGCACGGTCTCCGCGCTCTCCGCGCTGAGACCGTCCGCCGGCTCGTCCAGAAGCAGCACGCGGCCTTTGCGGGCGAGCGCGCAGGCGAGCGCCCCGAGACGCCGCTGCTCTCCGGAGAGGCGGTCCGGGTATACGCCCGCCGCGCCCTCGAGCCCAAGCAGAGCGAGCGCTTCGCGCGCATTCTCCCGCGCGTCCCGGCCGGAGAAGCCCGCGAGCACCGCGGCGCGCTCCGCGTTTTCCGAAAGCGTGAGATCGGCAAAGAGAAGCGCTTCGTCCGCGGCGGCGCATTCCCGCAGCCAGGCGCTGCGCCGCGCCTCGCTCCAGCGCGCCGTATTCTCGCCGCCGATGAGGATTTCGCCGCGGGACGGCGTCTCACGCAGGGCGAGCAGATGCAGCAGCGCCGTTTTCCCGCTGCCGGACGCGCCGGTGAGCGCCACGAGGCCGGTCTCCGGCAGCGTGACATTCAGGCAGCGCAGCGCATGCACGCTCTTTTTTCCGGCGGAGGATTCCAGCGCGGCGTTTTTCAGTTGGATCATAGAAAGGCCCATCCTTTCCCTTTTATACAGAATAATTATACCTTTTGCATAAAGCGTGGTCAAGTCTCCGGCGCAATTCGTCAAAGTTGCGCTTGCAATTCCCTTTTTCGTGCGGTATGATGTGCGTACAGAACAGGGGTGCTGGGTTTTCCCGGCTGAGACGGTGCGAAGCGAAGCGCCGGTACCCTTTTACCTGATCCGGGTAATGCCGGCGGAGGGAGTGCCTATACGGTATTTGTTCTTCAGCCACGTCCGGGATCGGGTGGCTGATTTTTTTATTGGAGGGCTTTTTTATGAAAAGCAAACAGACCACCCGCACACTTTGCGAAGGAGCGATCATGGTCGCCATGGCGGTCGTGCTCAACTTCTTCAAGTTCGATCTGTTCGCGCAGGGCGGATCGATGAACCTGCTCTTCATTCCTCTGATGGTGTTCGCGCTGCGGCGCGGCCCGGTCTGGGGCATGGGCGCGGGTCTCGTTTTCGGCGTTCTCAAGGCCATCATCGGCGGCGGCATCGCCTACGGCTGGCAGTCGCTCCTGCTCGACTACGCTCTGGCCTACGCGCTCACCGGTCTTGCCGGTTTCACGCCGAAAAAGCCGGTGCTCGGCACCGTCATCGGCGCGCTCGGCGCGCTTCTCTCCTTCGTCCTCAGCGGCGTGTTCGTCTGGGGCGAGTACATGCCGGACGTGTTCCTCGGCATGGCGATGAAGAACGTGTGGATCTACTCGTTCATCTACAACTTCATCTACACCGCCTTCAACTGGCTCATCGCGGCGATCGTCATCTACTTCCTTTCCAAAAAGACGAAGCTCCTGCAGCCCGAAAAGTAAAAACGTTTTTACTCATCCTCTCTTTTTTCCGCGCGCCGCCTCTCCGGGAGAACCGGAGGGGCGGTTTTTTCGTCTATAAAGATAGAAGTCGTTTATTATATTTGGATTAAGGAACTTGTCAAAAGGCGACATTCTGGTGTATACTAATTTGGTGTCTTTATATTACTGTTGAGAGCGAGGATGAAACCATGCGTGAACGCAGCGCAGCCGGTGGGATCTTCCGCGTCGTTGGACGCATTCTGCTGATCCTGCTGGTCACCATACTGCTGTTTGCCGTTTTCCTGCTTGGCGTGATGGGCGTGCTGATCCACGGCCCTTCGGCCGAAGCAGAGCGGCTTTTCGTGCTGTCCGTTAATGAGACGAGCGCGCTGAAATTCCTGCCGCACATCTATCTTTCCGATGCGCAGGTGGACGCGATACTGCACCCCGTCAGCACCTCCACGGACGATGAAACGTCGCCGGACGACAATTTTGTCGAGCTGCCCTACGAGGACGGCCGCACCGTGGAAGACGAAAACACCAACGCGGGACAGGTCGTCGTGGCCGACCCGTCAGAGAACACCGGCGAGAGCGGCGAGTGGCTTGAGGTCGTAGACATCAAGGGCTCGACCTTTAAGGGCAAGCTCATGATCATCCGCGATCCGTCAAAGGTCGTTGTCGGCACGCTGGACGCTTACGGCGCGAACTATCACGGACTGTATCTTTACGAGTTTATCGATAAGTATAACGCCATCGGCGGCACGAACGCCGGCGGCTTCTACGATCCGGGCGGAGGCGGCAACGGCGGCATCCCCGACGGTCTCGTCATGCGCGACGGCGCCATCGCCTACGGCGATCCCGGCACATGGTATCTCAATGTTATCGGCTTTGACGCGGATCATATCCTCCACGTCGGAGACATGTCCGGCCAGCAGGCGCTCGATCTCGGGTTGATGAGCGCGGTCAGCTTCTCCCCCGGCCCGGTGCTCGTGAAGGACGGCGAGCTGCAGACGAATCTCGGCGGCGGCATGAACCCGCGCACCTGCATCGGCCAGTGTGCGGACGGCACCATCCTTCTGATGGTCATCGAGGGCCGCAAGCCCGACAGCATGGGCGCGACGTACGACGATATCGCCAAGATCATGTATGACCGCGGCGCGGTCAACGCCGCGAACCTCGACGGCGGCTCGTCCTCGCTCATGTACTACAACGGTGAGCAGATCACCCGCGGCTCGAACATCATCGGCATGCGCCAGATGTCCACCGCCATTCTCATTTTGAATTGAGGGCAGCTATGGGAAAGCATGAAAAACCTGTATCCGGCACGAGCCGGAAGAGCGAAGCGCGCCTGCCGCGCGCCGAGCGCACTCCCTCCGTCCGCGAGGAGGAGCTGCTCTTTGATATTCCGGAGACCGCCGAGCGCGTGACTGCGCACGCGGCGGGGACGCTGCCGGAAGAGCCCGCCGCTCCGGTCCCCGAGGAGAGCTTTGAAGCCCCCTCCCCCATTCCGGAGGAGAGCTTTGAGGCGCCCGCCTCCATCCGGAGAGCAGCGCGCCCCGCGCAGGAAGCGGCCCCGGTGCGCCGCGAACGCCCTGTGAGCGAAGAAAAGCCCGTCCGTCGGGAACGTCCCGCGCAGGATAGTGAGCCTGTCCGCCGCGAGCGTCCCGCGCAGGAGAACAAGCCTGTCCGCCGCGAGCGTCCCGTGCAGGAGGACAAACCCGCGCGTCGGGAACGCCCCGCGCCGGAAGAGAAGCCTGCTCGTCGGGAGCGTCCCGCACAGGAAACGAAAAGCGCGGGCCGCGAACGTCCCGCCCGTGCGGAAAATCCCGCCGCGGATGAGGAAATCGTTCCGAAAAACCGAAAGAAAAAAGGCGGCTTCCGCAAGGGTCTGCTGACGTATGTTCTTGTCGTTGCGGTGATCTTCCTTGCCGCGCTCATTGTCCTTTGGGTCGCGCTTGCGCGCTTCCAGAAAAACAAGGACGCCGAAAAAGCCGCGGAAGCCGAGCAGAACGCCATCGTGCTGCAGGAAAAGCAGCATGCCGAAGCCGTGCGGCAGGCGCCGCAGCGCGCGTTTGAAGCGTGGCTCGCCTCCTATACCGCCGATGACTGGACAAATCTCTGGTACGAGAAGCGCCCGGAGAACATCGACGGCCGCGACCGTGTGCGCGCTTACATGGAAGAGCGCTTCGGCAGCGGCAGCGTGCAGGCGTTCCGCTCGCTCGATTATACCGATGAAGCGCCCGCCTATGTTCTCAAGGACGGCGACGAAACGCTCGCCCGCGTAACGCTCTCCGGCAGCGACGTGAACTGGGCCGTATCCGACGTGGAGCTTGAGCTTGAGGGGACGAAGTCCGCCTCGGTCGAGGTCGCCGTCGGCAGCAAGGTGTTCTGCAACGGCACCGAGCTCGGCAGCGAGTACGCCGGAGAACCGCAGAACAACTTCTCCTATGAGCCGCTCAAGGACAAGCTCATCAACCCCGTTTCGTGGACGACGTACACGGTGGACGGTCTCCTGATCGAGCCGGAGCTGACCGCCGAGCCGCCCGCGGGATGCAGCGTTACAAAGACCGCCGAGGGCGATTTCATGCTCTGTCTTGACGGGGCGGACGCCGAAAAGTACACCACGCGCGCGGTGAGCTTCGTGAAGGCGTATCTCACCTACTATATGAACGGCTACAACGGCACGTGGGGCAACCTGTACGCCGCGCTCGCCTATCTCACGCCCGGCACGCAGGCCTACACCGATCTGCAGGACACCTACAACGGCGTTGTCTGGAACACCGCCTACGGCAACATCGACGTTTCCAACACCACCGCCTCGGGCGTAGTGATCTGGGCGGACAACTGCTACAGCGTGGACGTGACCTACGACGCCAACTGCACGCACAACGGGCAGGCCATCGACTATGCCGACGCCACCATGCGCATTTATTTCCTGCAGACCGACGCCGGTTTTGTCATCAGCAACTACGAAACTCTCTGATAAAGGCAGGGTAAAAGCGAAATGAAAGTTACTGCTGTCGTTCCCTCCTACGAGCCGGACGAAAAGCTCATTCAGGTCGTGGACGGCCTGCTGGCCGAAGGCTTTGACGATATCGTCGTCGTCAACGACGGCAGCCACGAAGGGCATCTCCAGCCCTTCGCGGAGGCCGCCGAACGCCCCGGCGTCACGGTACTGCGTCACGAGGTGAATAAAGGCAAGGGCCGCGCGATGAAAACGGCGTTTGCCTGGTGCGTGGAAAACCGGCCGGATATCGACGGCGTCGTTATCGTGGACGGCGACAATCAGCACCGCCCCAAGGACGCCATGGCCGTTGCCGAGGCGATGTGCCGCGAGCCGGACAAGCTCTGGCTCGGCGTGCGGGATTTCTCGCTGGAGCAGGTCCCGCTGCGCAGCAAGCTCGGCAACAAGATCACGCGCAGCTTTATGAAGCTCGCCTGCGGCGTCGGCGTGACCGACACGCAGACCGGACTGCGCGCCATTGCCCGCAAGCACCTGCCGCTGATGTGCTCCATCGGCGGCGAGCGGTACGAATATGAAACGCAGATGCTCCTCTCGCTCAAGGGCGCGGGGCTCGGCGTCGGCGAGGTCGTGATCGATACCGTTTACATCGACGAGAACCAGACCAGCCACTTCAACACCGTGAAGGATTCCTGGCGGATCTATAAGCTGATCTTCCGCCACCTCTTCCATGGGGACAAGAAGGAGTAAAGCCACTTTGAAATCGTTCCTCCGCTTTTCCGGCAGCAGCGTCATCTGCTTTCTGCTGGATTATGGACTGTTCACGCTGCTCAACTCCGTGCTTCTCGTCTCCCTGCCGGACGGCACGCGCGAGCTCTGCGCGACCTATGGCGCGCGCATCGTTTCCGCCGTGACGAATTTTTTCCTCAACCGGCTGCTCGTGTTTCAGGATAAGAGCGCGGCGGGGCAGTCGATCTGGCGGTATGCCGTGCTTGCCGTTGTGCAGGCAAGCCTGTCGGCGGTGCTCGTTTCGGTATTGCAGGATCTCACAAATGCAACAAACCTGCTCGAAACGGTCATCAAGATCCCGGTGGACGGCGTGCTCTTCCTGGCAAGCTACCAGATCCAGAAGCGCTGGGTCTTCCGGCAGCGTACCGACACGCCGGATAAATAAAAAAATTCCGTATGTCCGACGACATACGGAATTTTTTTATGTGAGCATCAGCATTCTCCGGAAATATGCAGTGCCTGCCAGAGCGTCTCGCCCGCAGCGGTGAGACCGAGGCCGGGCATACCGTAAGCATACCGGCTGTCGCTCGCTTCGAGCACCAGCGTTCCGTTCACGAAAAGCGTGAGCACCTCGCCCTTTGCCTCCGCCCGGAGAGCGTATTCTCGTCCCGGCTGCCAGACAAACGGCGCGGCGGCGAGCTTCGTCACCCGACCGTCCTCGTACCGGAGCACGGCGCACTCGCCCGGCGCGGAAAAGCCGAGCGCATAATACCGGCGTGTGCCCTGCCCGCGCAGCAGCACAAGGGCGCTCTCGCCGCTTTCAACCGTCACAGACGCGCTCACCGCCGTATCGCGCAGATAGTAATTTCCGGTGAACACCTGCGCGCCGGTCATATACGGCAGCGCCTCCGCCGTGAGACGCATGGCATCCCCCTCGCGCTTCCCGGCGCAGTCGTTGAACGAGAACGGCGTGAGCTGCGAAAACTCCTCGTGCTGGAGCGAGAAATCGACCGCGTAGTCCATCGCGCCGGTAACGGTGATCTCGTCCACATACACCCGGCCCATGACCCAGGGGTCGGCGTCGGGCTTCGTCTCGACCGTCCAGCCGACATCGTGCACGGCGTCACCGCCGAGCTCCGGCACGGTGAACACGATCTCCGTCCACTCCCCTTCCGAAAGCACCGCGGCGGGCATGTTCACTCTCTCGCCGGTCATGGCGCGGCGGACGAAGGGCGTCACCGTCACCGCGGCAGGGGCGGTCTGCTCGCTTTTCATCCAGACGCCGACGCGCTGACCGGGGTTGACCTTCGCGGTGAACACGGGATCATAGCGCTCCTCGTGGAGATCCGGGCGCGTGAGCATCGCCTTAAACGAGAGATTGACCGGTCCGGCGCGCTTGCCGTCGGTCATAAGCTCGGCGCAGAATGCGCCGGAGTGCGCCTTTCCCGGAACGATGCGCAGCGTGTGCTCCGCCTTATCCGACAGCCCGAGTCCGTGCGTCGAGCCGGGGAACGGAAAGTCCATACGCAGCTCGCCCGGCTTCGGGCAGACGATATCCTCCGGCAGTGCGCCGCCGTACATCCGGCAGGAGAGCGCGCCGAGCTCCTTTGCCTTGTCGGAAAGATCGACGAGATTGAGATAGCCGGACACGCTCGAGAGCGTGACAAGATCGTTGATCGGACGGCGATAGCGCTCCGGTACACCGCCGAGACCGCCGAGCACACCGAGGATCGTGCCGATGTTGCTCGCGTTGCAGTCGGTATCGTAGCCGCACATGACGGAGATCTCGATGCTGCGGCCAAGCTCGCCCTTGCCGTAAAGCATGGCGAGGATGCAGATCCCGGCGTTCGGCACGATATGGTATCCGCCGGGATATTCTTCGTCGCTGAACTCGCGCGCGATCATCTCGCGGCAGGCGCGGAAATCCGCTTCCGCCGGGTGTGCGCGGTGGTAGGCGCGCACCGTCTCGACCACGCGGCGGTAGTCGCACTTCTCCGGCAGGAAGCGCAAACCGGCATCCAGCACCTCGTCCAGCGAAGACGCCGTATACGCCGCGGCGACGCACGCGGCCATAAACCGCGCGCCATCCACGCCGCTGCCGCCGTGCGATACGCTCGCGGCTGCGGCGGCGAGATCCGCGGCGCGCGCCGGATCGCCGGGGCAGATGAGTCCCCAGGTGTCCACAAAGATCTGTCCGCCGATCTGCTCGGCGGCGGTCTTTCCGTTTTCCTCGATGCTGCCGGAGCGCGGCGCCTTCACGCCGCGGCGGAGGTTCATATACGCGCGGTGCTCGGTGGAAACGTCCTCGCCGCCCCACCAGAACATGCCCATGCCGCGGCGGGTGTAGTTGAGCCACGTCTCCCCTACCATCTCCGGCGCAAGCGTTTCGGGCATGGCGTTGTCCGCAAGTACGCGCACAAAGATGAGCGGACCGTTCACGTCGTCATCCGCGGTATAATACCGCTGCTCGCGCAGATAGCCGCGGATGTCGCCGTAATAGCTTTGCAGCCGTTCATACGTCCAGAACGGGTTTTCCACCGGCGCGCCGAGACGCATACCGGCGTCCATGCCGATGAGCCCTGCATAGAGCTTTTCGAGCGTTTCTCTTTCCATAGCAGTCAATAGCAGCGGCGCAGGATCTCGATCACGTCGTCCGCGGTGAGCTGCCGGTAGCTGTAGCAGCTGAGATCGGTAAGCTCCGCGACGCGCGCAAAGCAGCTCTCCGGCACGCCGAGAGCGCGCAGCGTCGCCGGGGCGCCGAGCTCTTCATGGAAGAATTTCTTCAGCGCGGCGATACCCTCTTTCGCCTGCTCGCTCTCGCTCTTTCCGGCGGGATCGATGCCCCAGACGTTCCGGGCGAAGCGGGCAAGGCGCGGCGCGGCGCTCTCGCAGATATACTCGAGATACGCCGGGTGTACGACCGCGAGACCCGCGCCGTGCGCTACGTCGAAGAGCGCGGAGAGCGGATGCTCGATGCAGTGGCTCTCCCAGTCGGTCTTTTTCCCGTTATTGAGCATGCCGCAGAGCGCAAAGCTGCTCGTCCACATAAGGCTCGCCCGCGCTTCATAGTCCGCGGGTTCCACGATGGCTCGCCGCGCCGCGGCGATCTCCGTGCGCATGGAAGCCTCGGCGAGATTGTCCGTGAGGAAATCGTCGTCCGGCGGAGAGATGTAAAGCTCCATCAGGTGCGACATGGTGTCCACGATGCCGTTCACCATCTGGTTTTTCGGCAGACTGTATGTGAGCGTCGGGTCAAGGATGGCAAAGCGCGGGAACTCGAATTCACTGTCATAGCAGTTTTTCTCACCGGTGGCGAAATTTGTGATAACGGCGGACTTGTCCAGCTCGCTGCCCGTGGCCGGAATGGTGAGAATGACGCCGAGAGGGATACCGGTTTCGGCGCTCTCCCAGTTTACATAAAACTTTTCCCAGAAGTCGCCCTCCGCCGGTGCTCCCACGGCGATGGCCTTGGAGCAGTCGATCGTGCTGCCGCCGCCGACGGCAAGAATGAGGTCGATCTTATGCTTCCGGCAAAGCTCGATGCCCTCGTACACCTTTTCAGTGCGCGGGTTCGGCATGATGCCGGAGAGCTCATAGACGCTCTTCCCCGCCGTGCGCAGCGCATCGAGAACGCGGTCATAGAGGCCGGTGCGCTTGATGCTGCCGCCGCCATAGGTGAGCAGGACGTTTGCGCCGAACTTGCCCAGCTCCTCCGGCAGATGGCTCATGGCGTCCGCGCCGAAGTGGACGCGCACGGGATTATAATACATAAAATCGTTCATGGATCTTCTCCTTTCCCAGAATGCCCCGTTTCCGAAAACCGAAACGGGGCATGATTTTTGTTATTTCGCGCCGAGAAGGGCATACATGCGCTGTTTGAAGAGCGCGGTATCCACCACGGTGCAGAGCACGGCGTTGTGCTCCGCCTCCGGCGCGGCCGTATCGAAATGGAAATATCCGCGCTTTTCCGCGTCGTGCAGCTCTATGTGGCACTTAGCGGCAACGAGCTTCGTCATGATCTCCGGGTACAGCGCCGAGGTGACGGCGAGACTGTCCACCACACCGTAGGTCTCGCTGCCGCCGCGGATCTCGTTATAAAATTCACGCAGCCGCCGCGTGGCGAGCGCGCAGAACCGCCCCGCCGGAGACGGCGACGCGAGCAGACGTTCCACCTCGTCCGGAGTGATCTCGGTGCTGCCGCGGGTCGTATCGAGCGTGATCCACACCGCCGGAGCGCCGGACTGCAGAACGATCTCCGCCGCCTCGGGGTCGGAGCCGACGTTATACTCGGCGCACTCGGTGAGATTGCCGCGGATCCCGGCGCTGCCGCCGAGGATCCAGAGCTTTTTGATCTTCCGCACGAGATCGGGCGTGAGCGCGACAGCGATGTTCGTCAGCGGGCCGATGGTAATGATCTCGATCTCGCCGGGGTTTTCGCGTACAAGATCGATGATAGCCGGCACCGCGTGCTTCTTTTCCGCCTTGCGTGCCGGTGCGGGCAGGTTGAGTCCGCCGAGACCGTCCTCGCCGTGGACATGGTACGCCGCAAAGCTCTTTTGAGAGAGCAGCGGGTGCTCCACGCCGCGGTAGACCGGCGGGAGATAGCCTCCCGCCGCGTCCTCCGCCAGAAGCGCGTTCCTGGTGCAGAGATCGAGCGGAAAGTTTCCGCACACGGTCGTGATCGCCTCAACACGGGCGATGTCCTCGGCGCAGAGCGCCTCTACGATGGCCCAGGCGTCGTCCGAGCCGGTGTCCGTGTCGATGATAAAGCGGCGGCTCAAAGCTTCGCCGCCCAATCCGCGCCGGGCATGTCGTGCCGGCGGCAGTACTCGTCAAAGACGATGCCAGCGGGGAGCATTTTAAACTCTTCGAGCAGCGCGAGACGGCGCGTGAAGTTTCCTTCGCGCTCGGCCTCCATGAGCGTGATGCGCGCGTTCTTGCGGCATTCGGCCTGGGCCTCCAGGGACATGACCCCTTGCAGCTCCTTCGGGATGATGATGTCGCGGATCTCCACCGACACCAACGTCACTCCCCACGTTTCGGTCTTCTGCACGAGCTCGGCTTTGATCTCCTCGT
>OLQD01002924.1_pt1 | contig 11856 bp, 9 predicted proteins | sample 1672841 | NCBI WGS metagenome assembly OLQD01 (sample SAMEA3136729, study PRJEB25190) | human gut metagenome | biome: human gut; feature: human-associated habitat; material: faeces | place: Austria | collected 2013 | reverse complement strand
AGCCCCTGACCATGCTGCAGAAGTGGCCTGTGCGGAAAGGCCGCCCTTATCAGACAAAATTTGCGCCGGTGACCCCGCTTCAGTCGGGGCAGCGGGTAATTGACACCATGTTTCCAGTGGCCAAGGGAGGAACCGCTGCGGTTCCAGGGCCCTTTGGATCGGGAAAGACGGTGGTGCAGCACGCTCTGGCCAAATGGTCTGATGTGGATGTGGTGGTCTATATTGGCTGCGGAGAGCGCGGCAATGAGATGACCGATGTGCTCCGGGAGTTCCCGGAACTGGTAGATCCCCGGACGGGGGAATCTCTTATGAAGCGGACGGTTCTCATTGCCAACACGTCGGATATGCCTGTGGCGGCCCGGGAGGCCTCTGTATACACCGGGATTACCATTGCGGAGTATTTTCGGGATATGGGCTATGATGTGGCGGTCATCGCGGATTCGACCTCCCGCTGGGCGGAGGCCCTGCGCGAAATGTCGGGCCGTCTCGAGGAGATGCCCGGTGAAGAGGGCTATCCTGCGTACCTGTCCTCGCGCCTCGCGCAGTTCTATGAGCGCGCGGGCGTGGTCGAATGCCTCGGCAGCGATGAGCGGCAGGGCAGCCTGACCGCCGTCGGCGCGGTCTCGCCTCCGGGCGGCGACCTCTCCGAGCCTGTCTCGCAGGCGACGATGCGCATCGTCAAGGTCTTCTGGGCGCTGGATTCGTCACTTGCCTACCGACGCCACTTCCCGGCCATCAACTGGCTGAATTCCTATTCGCTCTATCTCGATTCCCTGCGCCCGTGGTACAGCGAGCACCTGGGCCACGAATTCCTCGAAAACCGCGAGTGGGCCATGGCGATGCTGCAGGAGGAATCGAACCTCAACGAGATCGTGCAGCTCGTCGGCAAGGATTCGCTCAGCGCGAAGGACCAGATCACGCTTGAGGTCGCGCGTATGATCCGCGAGGACTTTTTGCAGCAGAACTCGTTTGCCGACAACGACGCCTATTCCGAATACGACCGTCAGGCGCGCATGCTGGCGATGATTCGCCAGTACGACACGCAATGCCTGAGCGCCGCCGAGCGCGGCGGTAATTTAAGCGAGCTCTTCGCCATCCCCGCGCGCGAGAAGATCGGACGCGCCAAGGGCGTGCCTGCCGACCAGTACAAGGACGCCTATGCGAACCTGCTCGTCGAGATGGAGGAGCAGATCGCCGCGATCGCTGAGAAAGGAGAGAAAGAAGAATGATCCGTGAATATAAGACCATCCGCGAAATTTCCGGCCCTCTGATGGTCGTGGACCATGTGCAGGGCGTCACGTATGACGAGCTGGCAGAGATCGTCCTCTCCGACGGCAGCACGCGCCGCTGCAAGGTGCTCGAGGTCAACGGCGACCGCGCGGTCGTGCAGCTGTTTGAAGCGTCGGCGGGCATCAACCTCGCCGATTCGCGCATCCGCTTTTTGGGCCATCCGCTCCAGCTCGCCGTGTCGCGCGACATGCTGGGCCGCGTCTTCAACGGCATGGGTCAGCCCATCGACGGCGGCCCCGAGATCATCGCCGACGAGCACCGCGACATCAACGGCCTTGCGATGAACCCCGCGGCGCGCAACTACCCCAACGAGTTCATCCAGACCGGCATTTCAAGCATCGACGGCCTCAATACCCTTGTCCGCGGACAAAAGCTGCCGATCTTCTCCGGCTCGGGCCTGCCGCACGCGCAGCTGGCCGCGCAGATCGCGCGACAGGCGAAGGTGCTGGACGGCGAGAGCAACTTTGCTGTTGTCTTTGCCGCCATCGGCATCACATTTGAAGAATCTGAGTTCTTCGTCAACGAATTCAAGCGCACCGGCGCTATTGACCGCACGGTGCTGTTCACGAACCTTGCCAACGACCCCGCGGTCGAGCGTATCGCGACGCCGCGCATGGCACTGACCGCCGCAGAATATCTCGCCTTCGACTGCGGTATGCACGTGCTCGTCATTCTGACGGATATCACGAACTACGCAGAAGCCCTGCGCGAGATCAGCGCGGCGAAGAAGGAGGTCCCCGGCCGCCGCGGCTATCCCGGCTACCTCTACACCGACCTTGCGACGATGTACGAGCGCGCGGGCCGCCAGGTGGGCAAGGACGGCTCGATCACGATGATCCCCATCCTGACGATGCCCGAAGACGACAAGACCCACCCCATCCCCGACCTAACGGGCTATATCACCGAAGGCCAGATCATCCTTTCGCGCGAGCTGTACCGCCGCGGCATCAATCCGCCGGTCGACGTGCTGCCGAGCCTTTCCCGACTCAAGGACAAGGGCATCGGCGCGGGCAAGACGCGCGAGGACCATTCCGGCACGATGAACCAGCTCTTCGCGGCCTATGCCACCGGTAAAGAGAACAAGGAGCTCATGTCGATCCTCGGCGAGGCGGCGCTGAGCCCGACTGATTTACTCTACGCCAAGTTTGCCGACGAGTTTGAAAAGCGCTATGTCGCGCAGGGCACGGACGAGAACCGCTCCATTGAGCAGACGCTCGACCTCGGCTGGGAGCTTTTATCCCTTCTGCCGCGCAGCGAGCTCAAGCGCATCAAACCGGAGTATATCGACAAGTATCTCAAAAAGGAAGAGTAAGGGGGGAGAAAAGTGCCTACGACCACTGTCAATCCCACCCGCATGGAGCTCACGCGCCTCAAGGGGCGGCTGCGCACCGCCCAGCGTGGGCACAAACTTCTCAAGGACAAGCGCGACGAGTTGATGAAGCAGTTCATGGAGGTCGTGCGCGAGGACTTAGCGCTGCGGCAGAAGGTGGAGCAGTCGCTCACGAAGGCCTACGGCTCGTTCACCGTGGCGAGCGCGCTGATGTCGCCGGAAATGCTTGAGCAGGCGCTATTGTGCCCCAAGCAGAGCGTTTCGCTCGAAACGGGCACGGAGAACGTGATGAGCGTCGAGGTGCCGCGCTATGAGTTCAAGCTCGCGAGCGAGGACGGCGGGAATATTTATCCGTACGGCTTCGCCCAGACGAGCGGCGAGCTCGACGACGCGGTGCGCGAGCTCGGCGACATTCTGCCCGACCTGCTCCGCCTTGCCGAGGTCGAGAAGGCCACGCAGCTGCTCGCCGCCGAGATCGAGCGCACGAGACGGCGCGTCAACGCGCTCGAATACGTCAAAATTCCGCAGATGCAGCAAAGCATCAAGTATATCACGATGAAGCTCGATGAAAACGAGCGTGCCAACACGATCCGACTGATGAAGGTCAAGGACATCATCCTGAAAGAGGCCATCGAAGAGCGCCGCGAGACCGATAAGGCCGAGGGCGCGGACGTGTGAATGGCGAAAGTTGTCAAAACACTTGAGCGGAGTAAAGCAAAACCCATCCGTTTTGTATAATTTGTCGGTTGACATTTTCGGTTAAGGATCCTATACTGAGACCAACAAAGTTCCACGAACGGAGAAACAACACAAGATGAAGAGCATTTTTGTTTTTGCATACTATTATTACTTTACTATGGATTCGTAGTAAGGCTAATTTGTGATGCAAAGATGCAAAAAGGCTCTGAAAAGAGATTGCTTGATGCGGCACAGGTTAGACCTGTGCCGCATTTTTTCGTTGTGGCGATATTTCACGGTCAATAAGGAGGAAATTATTATGATCGTCGTACTCAAGCGTGGCGCAGAACAGGACAAGCGCGAGCAGCTTATCAACTGGCTCAAAAATCAGGGCCTTGGCGTGCACATCTCCGAGGGCGAGTACCAGACCGTGCTGGGCCTGATCGGCGACACGGCGCGCGTCGACATGGACCTGATCGAGAGTTTGAGCATCGTCGACTCCGTCAAGCGCGTGACAGAGCCCTTCAAGTGCTGCAACCGCAAGTTCCATCCCGACGACATGATTGTGCAGGTGGGCGACGTCAAGGTCGGCGGCGGAAACTTCTGCATGATCGCGGGCCCGTGCTCGGTCGAATCCGAAGAGCAGATCGTCGCGGTCGCCAAGGCCGTGAAGGCCTCGGGCGCGAACATGCTGCGCGGCGGCGCATTCAAGCCCCGCACTTCTCCTTATGATTTCCAGGGCCTCAAGGCCGAGGGCATCGAGCTGCTGAAGATCGCCCGTCAGGAGACCGGCCTTCCCATCGTCACCGAGATCATGGGCACGAATTACCTGCCGCTCTTTGAGGATGTGGACGTCATTCAGGTCGGCGCGCGCAATATGCAGAACTTCGACCTGCTGCGCGAGCTCGGCAAGCTGAGAAAGCCCATCCTCTTAAAGCGCGGCCTCGCCAGCACGCTCAAGGAGCTTTTAATGAGCGCGGAGTACATCATGGCCGGCGGCAACGAGCAGGTCATCCTCTGCGAGCGCGGCATTCGCACCTACGACGACTACATGAGAAACACGCTCGACCTTGCGGCTGTGCCGATGCTCAAGGAGCTCACGCACCTGCCGGTCATCGTCGACCCCAGCCACGCGACCGGCATTGCGCGCCTCGTGCGCCCGATGGCACTGGCTGCTGCCGCCTGCGGCTCTGACGGCCTCATCATCGAGGTGCACAACGACCCCATTCATGCGCTGTGCGACGGCGCGCAATCCCTGCGCCCCGAGCAGTACGATGACCTCGCCAAGGCTGTGCGCCGCGTGAGAGAGGCGGTGGCAGAATGACCGCCGGCATCGTCGGCCTCGGCCTGATCGGCGGCTCGCTCGCCAAGGCATACCACGAGGCGGGCGAGCGTGTGCTCGCCCACGACATCGACCGCGATGTCTTGTCGTTCGCCGTCATCAGCGGCGCGGTGGACGAGGCGCTGACGGACGAGACGATGGCAGAGTGTGATGTCATCCTGCTGGCCGTCCGACCCGCGGCGGCGGTCGAATGGTTCAAAAATCACGCGGCAAAGATCGACAAGCACACGGTCGTCATCGACTGCTGCGGCACCAAGCGCAAGGTATGCGCGGCGTGCTTCCCAATCGCCGAGCAGTACGGCATTACGTACCTTGGTGGTCACCCAATGGCGGGCACGCAGTTCTCGGGCTTCAAGTACGCCAAGGCGAACCTCTTCGTGGGCGCGCCGATGGTGCTCGTGCCGCCGCGCTTTGACGACATTGAATTACTCAGCCATGTGAAAGACCTGCTCTCGCCCGCGGGCTTTGGGAGCTACTCCGTCACAACCGCCGAGCAGCACGACGAGATGATCGCCTTCACCTCGCAGCTGGCGCATGTGGCGTCCAACGCCTACATCAAGAGCCCCACGGCGAAAAAGCACAAGGGCTTTTCCGCCGGCAGCTACAAGGATATGACGCGCGTTGCTTGGCTCGCGCCGCACATGTGGGCGGAGCTCTTCATGGAAAACAAGGAATTCCTGCTCAAGGAGATCGACTGCTACATCGAGCACCTGAGCGAATACAAGACCGCCATGGAACATGACGACGAAGAGACCCTTATCCGACTTCTGGACGAGGGCAAGAAGAGAAAGGAAGAGGTGGACGGCTGATGCGAAGCATCCATATCAAGGCCTCGCGCGAATACGACGTGCTGGTCGAGCGCGGCTTACTCGACCGCGCGGGCGAGCTTCTCCGGGAGGTCAGCGCCCCCGGCATGGCCGCCATCGTGTCGGACGACACGGTCTACGCGCTCTACGGCGAGCGCACGGTCAAGGCCCTTGAAAAAGCTGGCTACCGTGTGCACTCTTTCACATTCCCCGCGGGCGAGGGGAGCAAGAACCTCTCGACCTACGCGGATGTGCTGCACTTCCTCGGCGAGCACCGCTTCAGCCGCAGCGACGTGGTCGTTGCGCTCGGCGGCGGCGTGGTGGGCGACCTCGCGGGCTTTGCCGCGGCGACGTATCAGCGCGGCATGGGCTTTGCCCAGATCCCGACGACGCTGCTGGCCGCGGTCGATTCGTCCGTCGGCGGCAAGACCGCCGTCGACCTGCCCACGGGCAAGAATCAGGCGGGCAGCTTCTATCAGCCCTGCATCGTGATCTGCGATCCCAACACGCTCGAAACGCTGCCCGAGGAGCAGTACCGCTGCGGCTGCGCCGAGATCATCAAGTATTCGATGCTCGGCAATGCAGCGTTCTTTGAAGAACTCTACAAAACGCCCGTGCGTGAGCAGTACGAGCACGTCATCGAGGTCTGCGTGCAGATGAAGCGCGACATCGTCGGCGCGGACGAGTACGACCTCGGCCGCCGCCGCACGCTGAACTTGGGCCACACGTTTGGTCACGCGGTGGAGCAGTGCAGCGGCTTCACGCTGCTGCACGGCGAGTGCGTCGCGATCGGTATGGCGGTCATCACGCGCGCGGCGGTGAAAAAGGGGTTCTGTGCGCAGGAAACGCTGGACGCAGTTGAAAAAATCCTGAAATTATACGGTTTACCGGATAAAACAGACTATTCTGCGGATAAATTATTGGACGTGGCGCTCTCGGACAAGAAGGTTGCAAATGGGAACATCAGCCTGATCGTGCCGGAGGCGGTCGGCAAATGCAGCATCCGGCCAGTTCCGGCGGAGGCGCTGCGCGAATATATGCAGTCCTGCCGCGTCGCGGGCTATGACGAAAAGACGGGCCGCGGCCTTGTCCGCCATCTCTACATTCGCTCGAACGCGGCGGGGGAGAGCCTGATCTGCGTGCTTGTGAACGGCGATAAGCTGCCGAAAGAAGACCGGCTCGTCGCGCTCCTGCGCGATGCGTGCCCGAAGTGCACCGGCATCGTGCTGGGCACGAACACGAAAAAGGGCAACGTCATCCTTGGCGACCGCTACCGCACGCTCTGGGGGAGCGACCGGCTTGAGGATACGCTCTGCGGTAAGACGTTCCGGCTGAGTGTGCCGTCGTTTTATCAGGTCAACCGCGTACAGGCCGAGCGGCTCTACGCGAAAGCCATCGAATTTGCGGGCGAGGAGACGGTGCTCGACCTCTACTGCGGCGCGGGCACGATCACGCTCGCACTGTCGGATCACGCAAAGAAAGTCCTCGGTGCGGAGATCGTCCCCGAGGCCATCGACGACGCGCGCGAAAACGCCGCGCGCAACGGCGTTAAAAACGCGGAGTTTTTCTGCGGCGATGCGTCCGATGTGGCAAAAAAGCTCGCGCGCGAAAACCTGCGCCCCGACGTCATCACCGTCGACCCGCCGCGCAAGGGCTTGGCCGCCGACGTGGTGGAGAGCATCGCCGAGATGCAGCCGGGACGTGTCGTGTACGTCTCGTGCGACAGCGCGACCATGGCGCGCGACGTAAAGCGCTTAGCAGACCTCGGCTACACCGCCCAGCGCGCCTGCGCAGTGGACATGTTCCCGAGGGCGGATCATGTCGAGGCCGTCTGCCTGCTCACCAAAGAGTGAATTGCAGCGCTGACCGTTCCGGAAAACTGCTGCGGCGGGATGAATGAAGCGCTTTGATCGACGAGTTGCGGCATTTGAATCATTTCCCCCTTGCAGACGCCGAAAAAAAGCGTATAATACAATCGTTCAAGAAAAAACAGGGGAGCTCGTGCAGGCGGGCTGAGAGGAAGTGCTCCAACTTCGACCCTTTCACCTGATGCGGGTAATGCCGCCGTAGGAAGTTGACCTCATGGCTTTTTACAGGAGACGCCCGTTGTGGGTGCCTCCTGTTTTTTATTCAGAAAGGAGAAACAGATATGTTTCAGAAAATGCTCGAAAACGTGAGAGGCAAGTGCCCCCTCATCCACAACATCACGAACTATGTCACGGTGAACGACTGCGCCAACATCGTGCTGGCCTGCGGCGCGTCGCCCATCATGTCGGACGACCAAAGCGAGGTCGAGGAGATCACGACGATCTGCGGTGGATTGAACATCAACATCGGCACGCTCAACAAGCGCACGATCGAGTCGATGTTTCTTGCGGGCAAGCGCGCGAACGCGCTTTCTCACCCCGTCGTGCTCGATCCCGTGGGCGCTGGCGCGTCGAAACTGAGAACGGAGACGGCGCAGAAACTCCTTGAAGAGGTCAAATTCACCGTCATCCGCGGTAACATCTCCGAGGTCAAGACCCTTGCCTCCGGCAGCGGCACGACCAAGGGCGTGGATGCCGACGTCGCGGACAAGGTGAGCGAAGAGAATCTTGACAGCGCGGTCGCGTTCGCCAAGGCCTTTGCCGAAAAGACGGGTGCGGTTATCGCCATCACCGGCGCGATCGACATTGTGGCGGACGGCAAAAAAGCCTACTGCATCCGAAACGGCCACCCCATGATGTCCTCCATCACGGGCACGGGCTGCCAGCTCTCCGCCATGACGGCGGCGTATGTGACGGCGAACCCCGAGCATCCGCTGGAGGCTGCCGCGGCGGCGGTCTGCGCCATGGGTCTTGCCGGCGAGATCGCGCACGCGCGCCTTTCCGCGCAAGACGGCAACTCCACCTATCGCAATTACATCATCGACGCCATCTACAACATGACGCCCGAACAGCTGGAGGAAGGCGCAAAGTATGAAGTGCGATAAGAAGACGATGCTGCTCTACGCCGTCACGGACCGCGCGTGGGTCGGCAGACAGAGCTTATACGAGCAGGTCGAATGCGCGCTCAAGGGCGGCGCGACCTGTGTGCAGGTGCGCGAAAAGAAGCTCGGCGACGAGGATTTCCTCGAAGAGGCGAAGCAGATCGCGGCGCTGTGCAAGCGCTACGGCGTGCCGCTGTTCATCAACGACAATGTGGACGTCGCCATCGCCTGCGGCGCCGAGGGCGTGCACGTCGGTCAGGAGGATATGGCCGCGGCGAAGGTGCGTGAAAAGGTTGGCAACAAGATGATGATCGGCGTTTCCGTCCACTCGGTCGAAGAGGCGAAGCAGGCCGTGCGCGACGGGGCAGACTGCCTCGGCGTGGGCGCGATGTTCTCGACCTCGACAAAGACGGACGTCGACGTGCTTCCGAAGGAAACGCTCAAGGCCATCTGTGACGCGGTCGATATTCCGGTCGTGGCCATCGGCGGGCTCAACAAGAGCAACATCCTCGAGCTTTCGGGCACGGGCGTTGACGGTGTGGCGCTGGTCAGCGCCATCTTCTCGGCGGAGGACATCGAAAGCGAATGCCGCGAGCTGCGTGCGCTGTCGGAAAAAATGGTGAACGCATGAAGCTCAAGTGCGTGATCTTTGACTTTGACGGCACGCTGTTCGACTCCATGTACCTTTGGGACACGGTGGCGGAGAGCTATGTGCGCTCGCGCGGCAGGGAGCCCAAGACCACCGTGCGCGAGGAGGTGCGCGCGCTGAGCCTCTTGCAGGCGGCGGAGCACCTGAAAAAAGAGTATGACCTTGCGGAGACGCCCGAGAAGATCATGGCGGGCATCGACCGCATCATCGAGCATTTTTACCGCGACGAGGTGCAGCCAAAGCCGGGCGTTGTCCCGTTTTTGAAAGAGCTGCGCGCAAAGGGCGTCGACGTCTGCATCGCGACGGCGACAGACCGCTATCTCATCGAATCGGCGCTGCGGCGCTGCGGCATTGAGAACCTCTTCGACGCGATCTTCACATGCAGCGAGGTCGGGCACGGCAAGGACGAGCCCGTCATCTTCCGCCGCGCGATGGAGCATTTTGGCGCGCAGCGCGGCAGCACCGTGGTCTTCGAGGACGCCATCCACGCCATCGAGACTGCGAAAAAAGACGGCTTTACCGTCGCGGCGGTCTTCGACGAAAGCGAAAAGCGCCAGGACGAGGTCAGAGCGCTGGCGGACTGCTATATCACGAGCTTTGAGCAATTGAAGCAATTCTGGGCAATGACCGCGGCGGACTGAAGCCGCGGCTTTGGGCGGCAGACCGGGGGCACCACTCTCTGTCGCATAACAAAAGAGATGCATTTTGAATCGAAAGGACGAAAAACGATGAAAACAGCATTATCCATCGCGGGAAGCGATTCCTGCGGAGGCGCCGGTATTCAGGCAGACATCAAAACGATGACGATGAACGGTGTTTATGCCATGACCGCGATCACCGCGCTCACGGCACAGAACACGACCGGCGTGAGGGCAATTCAGGAGGCAACGCCTGCATTCTTAAAAGAGCAGCTGGACGCGGTATTTGAAGATATCTTCCCCGACGCGGTCAAGATCGGTATGGTCTCGTCCTCCGACCTGATCCGCGTGATCGCGGAGCGGCTGCGCCACTACGGGGCAAAGAACATCGTGGTCGACCCCGTGATGGTCGCGACGAGCGGCTCGAGTCTGATGAAGACCGACGCGGTGCAGACGCTCATCGACGAGCTTCTGCCGCTCTCGACCGTCATCACGCCGAACATTCCCGAGGGTGAGATCCTCTCCGGCGAGAAGATCGAGAGCAGGGACGACATGGAGCGCGCCGCCAAGCGCATCGGCGACACCTACGGCTGCGCCGTGCTCTTAAAGGGCGGTCACCGCGTGAACGACGCCAACGACCTGCTCTACGCAGGCGGCGAGATGCAGTGGTTCGAGGGCAAGCGCATCGACAATCCCAACACGCACGGCACGGGCTGCACGCTCTCGAGCGCCATCGCGTCGAACCTCGCCAAGGGCTACTCGCTCAGCGAGTCCGTCGCGCGGGCGAAGGAGTACATCTCCGGCGCGCTGTCGGCAATGCTGGACCTCGGCAAGGGGGCGGGGCCCATGCAGCACAATTTTGACCTGCGGGGCGAGTTTGCAAAGGAGAATACCAAGTGAAAACATCTGAAAGACTGCTGAACGCCAGCAAAACGATCTGGGACGCCTACAACGAGCACCCATTTGTGCTCGGCATCCAGAACGGCACGCTGGAGCGTGATAAGTTCCGCTACTACATCATGCAGGACTTCCTGTATCTCAAGGACTATGCCAAGACCTACGCCGTGGGCGTCGCCAAGGCGAAAAGCGTCGAGACGGCGAACCTCTTCGCCAAGTACATCAACGTGATGAACGGCGAGCTGGACGTGCACAAGGGTTACATGGGTAAGTTTGCAGTGACGCAGGAGGAGATCGACGCGATGAAGCCCTCGCTCGATAATCTCTCCTACACGTCCTACATGGTCCGTGTCGCCTATGATGAGAGCGAGGTCGAGGTCTTGGCGGCGGTGCTCTCGTGCGCTTACAGCTACGAGGTCATCGCCAAGAAGATCGTTGCGAACCGCCCCGAGTCGGTCGACGACCCGTTCTACGGCGACTGGATCCGCGGCTACGCCTCAGACGGGTACACCGCGGGCAATGTCATCCTGATCGAAACGCTCGACCGCCTGTCCGCGCACTATACGGAAGAGCAGCTCCGGCATTTGGAGGACATTTTCATCGCCTGCTCGCGCTACGAGATGGCTTTCTGGCAGATGGCATGGGAGATGAGACAGTGAGCGAGAAAAAACGCTGCGTGATCGTCGGCGGCGCGGACATCGGCGACTATGCGCGCGTAAAGCAATATCTGAGAGCGGACGATGCGATCGTCTTCTGCGACAGCGGCCTCAAGCACATGGAGGCGCTGGGGGTGAAGCCCGCGCTGATCGTCGGCGACTTTGACTCGCACTGCAATCCGCACCTCGATGTAGAGACCATCGTGCTCCCGTGTGAAAAGGACGACACCGACACGGTGTTTGCCGTCAAGACGATGGTGCAGCGCGGGTATGACGACTTTTTGCTCATCGGCGTCATCGGCGCGCGGCTCGACCACACGCTCGGAAACGTGTCGATCCTGCTCTACCTTGATTTGCTCGGCAAAAAGGCGGAGATCGTGGATGACTATTCGGAGATGCAGATCGTCTCGAAGGACGAAGTCTCCATCGAGGATAAGTACCCGTTTTTCTCGCTGCTCAATATCACGGGCTGTGCGAGGGGGATTACGATCCGCGATGCGAAGTACCCGCTCGACGGCGCGGAGATCACGTGCGAATACCAGTACGGCGTGAGCAACGAGGTCCTGCCCGGAAAGACCGCGAAAATCTCCGTGCGGGATGGA
>OLQD01002918.1_pt1 | contig 11875 bp, 9 predicted proteins | sample 1672841 | NCBI WGS metagenome assembly OLQD01 (sample SAMEA3136729, study PRJEB25190) | human gut metagenome | biome: human gut; feature: human-associated habitat; material: faeces | place: Austria | collected 2013 | reverse complement strand
GATAGGCGTAGATACTCTCCACGAACTTGCCCGCCTCGCTGCCGGAATCGAAGTATACGTTCTGATAGGTGGCACCGCTCTGAGCCAGTACATCCTTGGCGTCAGAGATAGCCGCCTCGTTGCCGTCCAGCGTAAAGGCGTTGATGCCGATCAGCGCACCGCCCTTGCCGGAAAGCTCCTTGTTCAGCGTGTCCAGATCGCCCAACTCGCCCACGCAGGGACCGCAGGTGGTGAACCAGAAATTCACCACGGTGACGGCCTTGCCGGAGAACAGATCGCTGCTCTTTACCGTATTCCCGTCCAGATCCTTGCCCTCAAAGGCAGGGAACTTCGGCAGGCTGCTGTCATCCGTCGTCTTGCCCGTGCTGCCACTATCAGTCTTATTGCCCGTACTGCCATTGTCGGGGGTGCTGCCCGTGCTGCCGCTATCAGTTTTATTGCCTGTGTTGCCGCCGTCGGTTTTATTGTCCTTGCTGCCGCTGTCGGGCATCGTGTCCATATCCTTGTCCGCCGGCATATTCATATCGCTGTCCAGAGATTTTTGCATGATCTCGGGATACGTTTCCTCCAGTGCGGCCAGCTTGTTTCCGATGTCGCGAATCTTCTCCGCCTCACTCTGAAGCAGCTTCAGCTCGTCTGCCGAAAACTGATCCTTGGCGGCGTTGATGGTTTCCAACAGGAAGTCGCCGTAGTTTTTGCCGTCCTCCATCATGATCTTACCCTTGTCCGCTGCCATAAAGACTTTTTCCCAAAGTGCTGTGTTCTCTGCCAGAATAGCCGCCTCCTGCGCTGTCAGTTCCTTGTGCATGGCGGCTGCCTCCTCGGCGTTCTTAGGATCATTGTCCATGCCGTCCATGTGATCACCGCCCTTTGCGCCGCAGGCGGCCAGAGAGAGCACCAGCACGACTGCCAACAGCAATGTCATTAGTTTCTTCGTGTTCATGTTCGTTCCTCCTTGATCTTTGTCGTCGTTCTTCTGCGGCGTTTCTGCCGCAAGGACTGTTTATTCTTACTGTCTCCACGGCCGCAGCGGAAGAGGGCGGCGTTGGTGGGACAGACACGCTGCATTCTATTACCATAATAAAGTGAATGGGTTAAAATCTTTGTTAAGAACGGAAATATAATGGAAATATATCTTAAATTCGCTGAAAATAAAGCGATTATGGCAAAAAGGTAGGGGCAGCAAGAAGAAAGCCTCTGCGAAAAAGAACCAAGCCTAAAAGCTGCGCGGCTGCGAAGAGCGCAAGGAACTCCAGTTCCACCGCGCACTCCTTAGTGGCGAGTTGCCGTATTCCATCGGCGGCGGTATCGGACAGAGCCGTCTGTGCATGTTCCTTCTGCAGAAAGCCCACATCGGCGAAGTGCAGGCAAGCATCTGGCCCGAAGAACAGATTGAAGAATGTGCCCGCCACAGCATCTATTTAATGTAACCAAGAGCCATATTTAGAGTTTAGATAAGAAGGGGGCAGGGATGCCCCGCAGCGTCCGTCAGCCGGAGAAACCGGCCACATCCGGGCAGAAAAGGGAATAAACAAAGCCCAGAAACTACATTTTTCCGCATTTTTTCGCCCTCTCCGGCAAAAAAATGCGGAAAAATTTTGCAAATTCAAAATTATGCTCTATCTTTGCACTCGCTAACTGAAACAAGCAACTATCAATGGTGCGGTAGTTCAGCTGGTTAGAATACATGCCTGTCACGCATGGGGTCGCGGGTTCGAGTCCCGTCCGCACCGCGAAAAGCTTCGGAAAACCTCCGAAGCTTTTTTTGTTTTTATACGACGATTGTGGGTCAACATAAATTATGTTATGGGGGATTAGTGTGATGAATCGTAAAGAGGTGTACTCATTTTATCCATACTTATGATATGGATGGGGCAAACGTTCGTGGTCTAATTTATTGTGTTTAAGAATGAACTTTTATGCTCCCTAAAAAGAATTCTTCAATTTAATTTTGTAATATTGCACTTGACGATTGACCTTGGTATGAAATATGAAGGTGAATAATGCACAAATATCATGGTAACAATAGATAATAAACATAGAATAATATTTGTGAATATAAAGCACTAGTATGAAGCATGGTTGAATGATGATCGCAGCAATCCTTTATATAGACCATCTGTAGTACTGTAAAGTACTGGCGAGTGAATGATGTGAAGGCTAATAATGCCACGCATATCATTGGTTGTTATAAGGGCATCGTGAAAGAGGTGGTGAAGATAACTGAGCAGCCAAAGACTGATCATGGACGTAAAGTCTTTATTGGTGTTGAGCAGTCTGATTCGCCTTACATGGGATTGGACATCAGAACCATCTTCAATACCCTTGCAAACTTTAATACGAAATATTATAACTTGTAGAAATCTCGATAAGAATATGACTCATGATTTAACAACATCTGCGATAGAACGCCAAAATATTTTGAATAATAATATGGCTATCCCTCGCATAAAAGAAGCTCTTGATATAGAAACTTTTCAATACGAAGGTAAATACTATCTGACAAAGCAGATGGTAGCAGAGTACTATGAGGTGGATATAAGAACTATAGATAACTATTTGGCTGCAAACGAGAAGGAACTAAAATATAATGGATATTTTTTATGTAAGGGTAAAAGACTGAAAGAACTGAAGTTACAATTTGGTCACGAAAAAACTTTCATGACCAAAATAACTCAATTGGGGCTATTTGATTTTCGTGCCTTTTTGAATATTGGTATGTTGCTTGCTGAGAGCGAAAAGGCTAAGAGGGTAAGAAGTCTGATTCTTGATATAGTAATTTCAACCATCAACGAAAAAGCTGGTGGGGGAACCAAATATATAAATTGGCGTGATCGTGAATATTTGCCAGCGGCAATACAGGAGGATAACTATCGTAAGAATTTGACATCGTCAGTAAAAGCTTATGTAGATGGTCATCCTACTTACAAATATGCTGTAGTTACAGATATGATTTATAAAGCTGTATTTCGCGAAAATGCAAAAGAATATAGAGATTTGCTTAAGTTGGAACCTGAGGACAATGCCCGTGCTACAATGTATGCAGAAGTATTAAGAGTTATCAGTTCGTTTGAGAATGGTGTAGGTGCTGCTATTCATGACAGATATAATGAACTGAATAGAAAACTTACAATTGCAGAGGTGCAAATACTGATAAGCAAGCAGGCAGAAAGTCCAGTAATGGCTCCTTTCTTGTATGATGCTAGGCAGAAAATGGCGTCAAGGGATTTGGGACTTCGTGATGTTTATCATGGCAATATAGCTGAATATCTACGAGCTATGTCTCCAGAAGAATTTGACCGTTTTATCGGAACGGAGTCTATAGACTTAGAAAAACTATTGGACAACGATGAGAACCGTAAGACACTCGAACGCTTAAAGAAATAATAGAGATGAAAGATATAATTTATCTATCATTTGATGATGTCCTCAAATACTACTGTGATACTATTGAGCAAAGTGGTGGAGGTATGTCTGGTATTAGAGAGAAAGTGGTATTGAAATGATACTTGATTTGGTACAGAATGATGTATATTATCCTTCTTTCGAGGAAAAACTTACATACCTTGTCTATGCTTTCTGTACGGGGCATTATTTTGCAGATGGTAATAAACGCATATCACTTGTTGTTGGCGCTCATTTTCTTGTTAAGAATAGGTATGGGTGGGCAGGTTTCCATTTTTTGCCTCATATGGAAGCCTATATTTGGCATGTGGCTGCTGGTAACATAGATAAAGAGTTGCTTGGCAAAATCATACATTTTGTAATTAATGGACAGGAACTGGATGAAGAAACCAAAATCAAGGTTATTCATGCCATGGAGAAGAGTCCGCTATATTGTGAATCTTGTTCTGAAACAGATTTATAATTTATTGCAATTTGCTAAAATGTGTATATGGCTGGATTTTTAGTTTAGCGACAGAAATCTAACGAAAAAGTTGGGTTCATGTAAAATTTTTGTCGGACAGAAATAAAAGAAAAAGCCCTTACTGGGCTTCACAGCTGCGTAAGGGCACGTCCTTGTTGTAATAGTATGGTTTTTATAAAAGTGTATATTGTAGAAATATATTGATAGTGTTGTTTTGTTGTAGAATTTTTTGTCTGTCGTGTTATTTAGTTGTTCTTTTGTTTCAAATAGTTCTGTTCGATAATTTCTCCAATGATTTTGCAGCATCCGTCCACTCCGAAAAGACTGCTGTCGAGGCAGAGGTCGTAGTGCGAAGCGTCGTTCCAAATGGCACCGGTGTATGTCCGGTAATGGTTGGCGCGACCGTGGTCGGTGTGCTTCAGCTTTTCGACTGCCTTCTCTTCCGGCTCGTGGTATTCCGCTGTGGCGCGCTTCAGCTTGCTGTCGTAGTCGGCGTGGATAAACACCTTGAAGCAGTTCTTGAAATCGCGCAGCACGTAGTCGGCACAACGTCCGATAATGATGCACGACTGTTCCGATGCCAGCTTGCGGATGATGCGGCTTTGTGTCACGAACAGTGCATCGTCCTTCGAAAGGCTGTTTTCCAACGGAACGGAATAGTCCTGCATAATCATTTCGTAGAGCAGGCTGCTCGGAATGTTCTGTTCGCGCGACTCAACAAAATCGGGGCTCAGGCCTTCGCTTTTTGCCGCCATGTCGATGAGTTCGCGGTCGTAGAACGGAATGCCGAAATGCTGTGCCAACTGCTTTCCGATTTCCCGTCCGCCACTGCCGTATTCGCGTGCAATGGTGATGACGAAATGTCCGTTGTCGGTCGGGACGGCTTCCGTTTCGCTTCCGGCAGGCGTATCAGTGGTCAGATAGCGGTTGACGAATGCCAGACGGCGGTTGAAATAGCGGGCAAACATTCCCACGATGATAGCCGCAACGATGGTGCCTTCGCGCACTCCCATGACTTCGCCGTAGAGCAGCAGCGACACGATGACGGCCGCTACCATCAATGACGAGTCGAAGAATATTTTCACCATGCCGAACTCCTTTTTCTTTTTCAGGCTGATAGCCTGCACAAAAGCCTCGCCCGAGAGCATGACCACGTTGGCGATAACCTCCATGCTGACACCCAGTCCGAGAATGGCGCAACCGACAACCAATACAACGAGCTGAAGGGCGTAGCTGTCGGGATTTACCCAGGACAGCAGTATCATCGAGAAATCGATAAACACGCCGAAAAGCACTGAAATCGGCAGTTGAAGCCATTCGCGCTGCTTGAAATCCTTTTTCAAAATCAGCATTTGTCCGGCAATGAGGAAAAGGTTGAGGATGAACGTGAGCGTTCCCAGTGAAATAGGACAGTTAAGGCTTATTGTATAAGGAAGGCTGGATATGGGCGATGAGCCTAAATTTGCCTTGATGATGCAACAAATGCCTAAAGAGTTGACAAAAAGTCCGATAATGAACAATATGTACCTTCTAACTAATTCCTTTATTTTCATTCAAACCTAAACCTATTGAAAAAATTCTATGCAAAATTACATTCTTCTCTTTTGGAGTGATTTGTCTGTAAAGGTCAATTTCTGTTGTCTGTGAGCGTCAAAAAGTGTATTTTTGTAGTCGGTGAAGGTTTGGAAATATCGTTAGTTAAGCTAAATAGCGGTTCTGAATGTGGTTCAGGCAGATCCGTTTTTTCGGCCTTCGTGTTTGCTGTTTGGATGACATGAGAAAAGAGAAAGGTATAATATTAAGTTCGGAAGCTCCCTTTTTTGCTTCGATATACGATAGTGTGACACAGCGTGAACTGTATGAACGCCATTTTAAACTGATGCGTGTTGTGTCGGGAAAAGCGGTGTTGAGAGCCGGTCGGCAAACGATTGTGTTGAGTGCCGGCGACTATGCGTTTGTCACTCCCGGTGGATTTTCGAAAATCCGTATGTCGCCCGAAGGCGGCAAGCTTTTCCGGCTGGTGGGTTTGAACTTTACAGACAAATTCTTGTCCGACTATCAACGGCGGAATGCCGTTGCCGTGCGCAGCACTTCGGGAAAGCTTCGGTGTTTTGAAAAACTGAAGTCCGAACCGTGGCTTGAGGCGCTGTTCCTCTCGCTTAATTATTGTCTTGAAGCCGCCGACTTGCCCGATAAGGAACTGATGGAAATGAAGCTGTGCGAGTGTATGCATATTCTTTTCGAACGATATCCCGAAGAATTTTCTGCCTTTTTTGTCGGCACGGGCCGCCAGCGGATGGATTTGGAAACATTCTTGAACGAGAACTACATGTATAATGCGCCGCTTGTGCGCTTTGCCGAACTGTCGGGAAGAAGCCTTTCGACGTTTCGTCGCGAATGTCAGGAACGTTTCGGCATGTCGCCCGGCGAATGGATACAGCGGAAAAGGCTTGAACGGGCCTATGCCCGTTTGCAGGCAGGCGAACGCCCGTCCGACATTTATTGGGAGCTCGGCTTCGTCACGCTTGCCCATTTCTCCCGGAAATTTAAGGAACGCTACGGATTTCCTCCCTCGCAAGCCGCAGAAAAAGACAGATAAGCCAGTCTGGGATGTCGCCACTGGAATTCCGTAAAATCAACAAGGCGAAAACGGCGGGGGGATGATTTTTGGCAGAAAAGTTGTAACTTTGCGGACTAATTAATTTGAACGATGGCAAACGTACAGGACATAAGAATTGAGGATTACAACTATCCGCTGCCGGATGAACGCATTGCGAAACATCCGATTGAAGAACGCGACAAATGCAAGCTGCTTTACTATAAGGGCGGCAAGATTGAGGAGCATGTTTTCAACGAGATTACGGATTTGTTGCCGGAAAATTCTACGTTGGTCTACAACAATACGCGTGTAATCAATGCCCGCCTGCGTTTCCGCAAGCCGGGCGGAGGTGCGCTGATTGAGATTTTCTGTCTGGAACCGCTGATGCCGCGAGACTATGCACAGGTTTTTGCCACTACTTCTGAATGTACGTGGCTGTGCTTCGTGGGCAATTCAAAACGCTGGAAAACGGGTGAGCTTACCTTGCCGTTGACTGTGGAAGGTGAAACGGTGACGCTCAGTGCCGAGCGTGACGGACAGAGCGGCAATGCCTTTAAAATCCGTTTCTCTTGGGATAATCCACAGGTAACGTTTGCATCGATTCTCGACGCTGTCGGCGAAATTCCTATTCCTCCATATCTGAACCGCAGTACGGAACCCAGCGATTCGCAGGACTATCAGACCGTGTATTCGCATATCGAAGGTTCGGTGGCAGCTCCTACGGCAGGACTGCATTTTACGCAGGAAGTGCTCGATGCCATCAGCCGTCGTGGCATTGCCCGAAAGGAACTGACGCTGCACGTCGGTGCCGGCACATTCCAGCCGGTGAAGTCCGACGTTATCGGTGGACACGAAATGCACACGGAATTTATTTCCGTGACGCGTGAGCTGATTGACAGTCTGATAAACGCTCCCGGCAAAATTATCGCTGTCGGCACGACTTCCGTGCGTACGCTTGAAAGTCTTTACTATATTGGTGTGGAACTGCATCGTCATCCCGAAGATCCGCAGACGGCACTGCATGTGCGCCAATGGATACCTTACGAGTACGACAACAGCCTGTCGACGCGCGAATCGCTTCAGGCAATTGCCGACTACATGGACCGCAACGGAATGGAACACCTGGTGGGCAGCACGCAGGTAATCATCGCGCCGGGCTATACGTTCCATGTGGTGGATGGAATTGTCACCAACTTCCACCAGCCGCAGTCAACGCTCCTGTTGCTTGTTTCGGCATTTGTGGATGGCGACTGGAAAAACATCTACGACTACGCTCTCGCCCACGACTTCCGCTTCCTCAGCTATGGCGACAGCTCTCTGCTGATGCGGGATTAATAAAGTTTGGCTCAAAATATACGTTTAAGGTTGCTTTCCTCTCGTGGATTGCAGTCTTAATTGTTTGTGTGATAACGGAAAAGAAATGTAATAATGTTATTAGTAATAAAGTTATTACATGATGGTGGGGTAAGGGATTTTTATATCATTGAACATTTTTGTTCTGTTGATTGAACATTTTTTCTGCTCTCATTGAACATTTAGCAGGATTTGAGATATTTCATCTCAATGGATCTTGAACTTCTTTTCCGGTAAACGGGTTATTCTGTAAAAACGGTAGCTATGATAAAGATATATGGAATGGAGACGTGTCCGGACTGCACGTATGTGGAGGAACAGGTGAAGGGCAACGACAATTATCAGATTGTCGATATTGGCCGTCATGTGAAATATCTGAAGGAATTTTTGCGGTTGCGCGACCGCCTGCCTGTGTTCGACGAGGCGAAGAAGGCGGGTGCAGCCGGTATTCCCTGTTTTGTGCTGGACGACGGTACGGTAACGCTTACGCCTGAGGATGCAGGACTCCGTTCGCGCCCAACCGGTGAAGGCGTGTTCTGCCGAATAGACGGAACGGGCTGTTAGTTATTCTTCAAGGAGCTGGCGGATGACTTCCGGCAGATGACGGTGCTCGAGTGCGTGGATACGTGCCACGAGTGTTTCAGGTGTGTCGTCGGGCGTAACTTCGCAGCGGAACTGTGCGATGATTTCTCCTCCGTCCACTTCCTCGGAAACGTAGTGGATGGTGATTCCGCTTTCCTTTTCTCCGGCTTCGATTACGGCACGGTGCACGTTCATGCCCCACATTCCCTTGCCTCCGAATTTCGGAAGCAGCGACGGGTGGAGGTTGATGATGCGGCGCTCGTAGGCCTTGACGATGCAGTCGGGGATGAAACTGGTGAATCCGGCAAGCACGATGAGGTCGATGTTGCGGTTTTGCAGCAGTTCCAATATGGGTTGCGGATTGCTTCGCCAGTCGGCACGCGGGAATATCTGCGTCGGGATGCCGAAGCGTTCCATTTTTTCAAGTACGGGTGCTTCTTCACGGTCGCAAAGCAATATATCGACGGCAATATGCTTGTCGCCTTCAAATTGGCGTGCGATGTTTTCGGCGTTTGAGCCGGTGCCTGAAGCTAAAATTGCAATGCGTTTCATAGTAATAAGGGCTTTATTTTAAGTTCTTAGAATTTCTGCATGTCAACCAATCGCTTGTAGTAGCGGTTGAGGGCTATCAGCTCGTCGTGCGTACCGCGTTCCACGATTTTGCCTTCGTGCATTACGCAGATAAGGTCGGCATTCTTGATGGTGGAAAGGCGGTGTGCAATGACAAGCGTCGTACGGTTCTTCATCAGTCGGTCGAGCGCTTCCTGCACAAGGCGTTCGCTTTCCGTGTCGAGAGCCGATGTCGCTTCGTCGAGAATCAGCAGCGGCGGGTTCTTCAGAATGGCCCGTGCAATGCTGATGCGCTGGCGTTGTCCGCCCGAAAGTTTGCAGCCGCGGTCGCCGATATTGGAGTCATAGCCGTCTTCCGTTGCCATGATGAAGTCGTGGGCGTTCGCTATTTTTGCCGCTTCGACTACCTGTTCCATGGTTGCGTTTTCCACACCGAACGTGATGTTGTTGTAGAAACTGTCGTTAAACAGGATGGCTTCCTGGTTCACGTTGCCCATCAGGGCGCGCAGGTCTTTCACGCGAATGTCGCGGATGTCGACGCCGTCGATGCTGATTTGTCCTTCGTTCACGTCGTAGAAGCGCGGAAGCAGGTCGGCGAGTGTCGATTTTCCCGAACCCGACTGGCCCACGAGTGCAACCGTCTTGCCGAATGGGATTTCCAGAGAAACATCGTTGATTACCCATTCCGTGTTATATTTGAACCGCACATGGTCGTAGCGGATACAGCCTTCGCGCGTAGAAACCGTTTTCGGGTTTGCCGGGTCCTTGATAGGATTGTCGGAGCCGAGAATCTTGTCGACTCGTTCCATGGAGGCCATACCTTTCTGGATGGCGTAGGCGGCTTTCGACAGGTCCTTCGCCGGGTTGATGATGCTGTAGAAAATCACCATATAGTAGATGAACGTCGGCGCGTCGATGATGTTTTCGCCCGAAAGAATCAGCGTACCTCCGAACCAAAGTACGATGGCAATGGTCAGTGTGCCGAGAAATTCGCTCATCGGGTGGGCGAGTGACTGGCGGCGGGCAATGCGTACGGAGGTCTTGTAGAACTGGTAGTTTTCCGTGTGGAAACGTTCCTGCATTTTCTTTTCAGCATTGAATGCCTTGATGATACGCAGGCCGCCGAGGGTTTCCTCGATGGTAGCCATCAGTGCTCCCCACTGGTTTTGCGCTTCAAGCGAAGTGCGTTTCAATCGCTTTCCTACACGTCCCATGATAAGACCCGCAATCGGAAGCAGGATGAACACGAAGAGCGTCAGCTCCCAACTGATGGTAATCATCATGACAAGGCACACGATAATCATAATCGGGTTCTTGAACATCATGTCGAGGGAAGCCATAATCGAGTTTTCGATTTCGGCAACGTCGCCTGACATGCGCGCCATCACATCACCTTTGCGTTCGCTGGTAAAAAATCCGATAGGCAGTCCTACGATTTTGTCGTAGACATAGTTGCGGATATCACGTACGATACCGGCGCGTATAGGAATCAGAAAGTGCGAGCTGAGATAGGTAGCACCTGTTTTCAGTCCGGTCATGAAAACAAGAATGACCGACAGACCCATCAGTGTCATTGACGCGCCGAAACGGGTTTTGCAATAGTATGCTGCGTAGTAGAAGTTGTTGATTGCTACATCTTTAAGCGAAGCTGAATCCCATTCCATGAAATGATATACCACACCTTTGTCGCCCATGAAGAGCATTTCGAGGATAGGGATAATCAGTGCAAAAGAAAAGAGGGTAAGAAACGCTGCCAGAATGTTGAAGAAAATATTGAGAAACAAATATTTCTTGTAGGGTGGAACAAAGCGTTTCAGTACCTGGAAAAAGTCGTTCATTATTAATATTGTTTAAAACTTTTGCAAATATACGCACAAATAACCGTTTTGTCTATTTTGCGTCATAAATTCAAGTTAATTTAATTACTTTTGAAGTCAAATTAACATTCAGATGATACAGAAGATGGATTGGAAAAAGAAACTATTATTGGCTGCAATCTGTTTTTCATATTTAGCGGTATCGGCGGGAGACATTAGAGGTGTAATAGTGGACAGTACGGATAAATCGTCAATGATAAATGCCACGGTGAGAGTGCTTCGTGAACGCGACAGCAGTTATGTGGCAGGAGGAATGAGCGACATTGACGGACGTTTTGTGATGAAAGGGCTGCCACGTGGCAAGTACATTGTCGAGGCTTCCTATTTGGGTTATCGGAATGCCTGGCGCAATGTGACGCTTGCCAATTCATCGTCGAAGGTAACTGTCGATTCTCTACAGTTGGTGCCGAGTGGAATTATGCTGAAAGAAGCGGAAGTGGTCGGTGTGAAAACAGAAGTGAAAGTAATGGAGGATACGGTGGAATACAATGCCGGTTCCTATAAGACACAACCGAGTGCCGTGGTTGAGGACTTGCTGAAGCGTCTGCCGGGCGTGGAAGTCGACAGCGAGGGTAAGATTACGGCCCAAGGAAAAGAAATCACTAAAATTCTTATCGACGGCAAGGAGTTTTTCTCCGATGATGCGCAGGTGGCTTCGAAAAACATTCCTGCCGACATTGTCGACAAGTTGCAGGTGATAGACCGCAAGAGCGACTTGGCCCGCCTGACGGGAGTGGACGACGGTGAGGATGAAACCGTCATTAACCTGACAATCAAAAAGGGCATGAAACGCGGGTGGTTTGGTAACGCGACTGCCGGTTACGGTACGGACGACCGCTACAGTGCCAATTTCATGGTCAATCATTTTATTAACGACAACCAGATAAGTATTCTCGGCAATGCCAACAATATCAACGAGCTTGGTTTTTCCGACCCCGGGTCGGGGCGTTTCCGTCGTTTTGGCGGCGTGAACGGTGTGAATACTTCGCAGAGCATCGGTGTGAATTTCAATGTCGGCAAGGGCGA
>OLQD01002912.1_pt1 | contig 11914 bp, 9 predicted proteins | sample 1672841 | NCBI WGS metagenome assembly OLQD01 (sample SAMEA3136729, study PRJEB25190) | human gut metagenome | biome: human gut; feature: human-associated habitat; material: faeces | place: Austria | collected 2013 | reverse complement strand
ATTTCACATGGTTCATCGGCACGGCGCTGGAAAAGGAGTGGGGCGATTTCCGCTATACGGTGTATCTGCTCTCCGGGATGCTGGGCACTGTGCTGGCCTGCCTGTTCACCGGCGTGACCGGCAGCACCTACTGCCTGTCCCTTTCGCTGCTGCTGGCCTTTGCCATGCTGTACCCGGAGGTACAGGTGCTGCTGTTCTTTGTCATCCCCATCCGGGTAAAATACTTTGGCTTTTTTGCGGCAGCACTGTGGGTGCTCAGCTTTCTGGGCGCGCCGCTGCCGCAAAAGCTGAGCCTGCTGCTCAGCATGGCGAACGTCTGGCTGTTCTTTGGCCCGATGGCCTATCGTTCCGTCCGCGCGTGGGTACGCCGTGAGCAGTGGAAGCGGAGAAACAGAAGGTAAGGAGAAACACCATGATGCTGGACCGCATGGAGGGCAATGCAGAACTGAAAAGCAGCGTGCAGCTGATGCTGGCAGCCCGCCGCCTGACCCACAGCGTGCTGCTGGTGGGTGAAGAGGGCCTTGGAGCCGGTTTTGCAGCCCGCTGCATTGCGGCAGATTATCTTTACCCTGCAGGCGGAGCGCCCGCTGAGGCCCTTCTGCGGGGCGAATGCTGCCGTGCTGTGGGTAAGCCTGGCGACCGCGACAGCGGCCATGTGGAGACCGGCATCGTGCGTGAAGCGATCAGCGTTGCCGGTATGGGCGCAGGCGGAAAATATCTGGTCAGTCAGGTCAAGGCTATGCGCAGCGAGATCTTCAACACCAGCCTTTCGGCCGAGGGCCGTGCCGTGCTGCTCTACCATGTGGAAAAGATGAACGAGGAATCCGCCAATGCCCTGCTGAAGGTGATGGAAGAGCCGCCGGAGGGGGTGCTGTTCCTGCTTACGGCGGATTCGCTGGCAGGCGTGCTGCCCACCATCCGCAGCCGCTGCGTCAGCTTTGCAGTGGCTCCTGTCTCGCCGGAGCAGTGCGCCCGCTACTGCGCCGCACAGGGGGTGGACAAAAAGACGGCCGCGCTGTACAGCGAACTGTTCGACGGTCACATTGGCACGGTGCTTGCCGCCGCACAGGACGAAGCCCGCACCGCGCAGGTGGAAAAGGCCCTGCAGCTGGCAAAGGCCGCTGCCGACCGTGACAGCTATGCCGCAGCCTGCCTGCTGGCCGCCTACGAAAAGGACAAGGCCGGTGCCGCCGCCCTGCTGACGGACTTCCGTGCGGTGGCGGCAGCGGGCCTGCGGCAAAGCCCCCACGCACCGGTGCAGGGCATTGCCGCCCAGCGTGCCCTGCGTCTGGCCGAAGCCGCCATCCAGCGCCTTGGCGCGCAGGTGAACCCTAAAATCGTGCTCAGCGTGTTTGCGGCAAAGTTCCGCGCGCTGTAATGCAAAAAGAAAAACCGGAAGAGCATTGTGCCCTTCCGGTTTTTAGCATCATGATTTTTATTCAATAGTGGGGTCATCGTAGATGGGCTGATATTTAAAGGTGGCCGTTTTTCCGCCCAGTTTCAGCTCAACCGTAAAAACGCCTCTGACATTGAGGGAAGTCGTATTCACCGGGCCAAGGTCAATATAGATAGGAAAAGTTTTACGATCACCTTTGGCAACGGTTACGGAAGAAACATACTTGAAACCGGTTCCGGCGCTGTTCAGGCCAAAATTGCCCAGACTGCACACTTTCAGACCAGATTCGGTAGTACCATTATGTTTGCAGGTAAAATTACTGGTAGAAATCGTAACGGAAGAAGTTGTGTTTTTGGAGTTATAAATAGAAAGACCGGTGTAAAGATAATTATGCCGCCATCCGTCCGATTCGTAAGTAGTACGGGAGACCCAAGTGCCAGTCAGCGGCCCCATATCCACATAGGTGCTGCCGAATGTAGCAAAAGTACCAGTGTCAATGGTGGGCAGGGTCGGGTTGCCGGGGGTTGCACCATAACCTTCGCCGCAGCCAACCAGCATACTGCCGGCGGCAGCGACCAGTGCGGCGGCACCGGTGGTCTTTAAAAAAGTACGGCGGGTGATCAGTTCAGACATAAAAATCTCTCCTTTGATTGCAGGAAATCATAAAATACAAAAGCTGATGCAAACAGAAACTCCCTCCGGCGCTTGCGGTACACCGGAGGGAGTTTCTGTTTGGGGTATTGCTTTGGTGTGAGGAGGAATCATGTGCGGAAAGACGGTTGCGGCCCCGTCTCCCCGCAAGGTATAGTATACCCGATTTTAAGTGAAAAGTCATTACATTTCTGTGAAAAAACATCCCGCAATGAACTTTTTACAAAATTCCCCCAATGATAAAAACCAAACAGCGCGGTGTACAAAAATTCTGGTATTCCAGAATGACATAAACTGCCAATTTCACTATAGCAGACAAGACCGCAGGTGTCAATTAAAATGTCGGCTTTTTGGCGGAAAGACGAAAAAATGTGGCAAAAAACTGTAAAATCGGCACAGGGTCAGCCCTTGGCAAGCTCGGCGGCGTGAAGCTTGCCGTGCTCCACGTAGTGGGCGGCGTTGTGCAGGTTGGCCTCGATCTGGGCCGCGCTTACCTGCTTGATGACCCTTGCGGGCACGCCCACGGCCACCGAGTTATCCGGGATCACCATGCCCTCCGGCACCAGCGCACCCGCGCCGATGATGCAGTTTTTGCCCACGACACAGTGGTTGAGCAGGGTGGCGTGCATTCCGATGAGGCTGCCGTCCCCTACCGTGCACCCGTGCACCAGCGCGCTGTGGCCCACCGTGACGTTTTTGCCCAGCGTCACGGCCCCGCCCACGTCGCAGTGCAGCACGGCGTTGTCCTGCACGTTGGTGTTCTCGCCGATGGTCAAAGTGCCGTCGTCGCCCCGCAGCACGGCCCCGTACCAGACAGTGGAGCCGGGTCTCAGCACCACATCGCCCTGCACGGTGGCGTTGGGGGCCACGAAGACTGCGCCCTCGTCGCGGGGGGATTTTCCACAAAAAGACAGGAACATTGTTAAAAACCGCCTTTCTCTCTTTCGCTTTTGGCTCGTTTATGGTATTCTTTAAGGTAGAACAAAATCATTTCCGGCGCTTTGGGCCGGGACGTCGATCAAGGGGGTACGCTCATGTTTCAAAACAGGTTCTTCCGCCGTGCCGCAGCACTGGTGCTCACCCTGGCGCTTGCCGCCGCGGCGGCGCTGCCGGGGCTGGCCGCCTACCCCATGCCCATCCAGACGGCCAGCGAGACCGAGGCGGTGTATCTGTTCAACGCCGACACCGGCAAGACCATCCTGGCCCAGAACGCCGACCAGCAGCAGTATGTGGCAAGCCTGACCAAGATGATGACCGCCCTGCTGCTGCTGGAGAGCGGCAAGGACCTGAACGGCGAAGTGACCGTGCCCACCGCCATGACCCAGGAGTTCAAGGACATCCAGAACGCCAACGGCATGACTGCGGGCCTGCGCATCGGTGAGACGGTGCGCCGCATCGACCTGCTGTATGCCCTGCTGGTGTCCAGCGCCAACGACGCCGCCAGCGTCATCGCCTACGATGTGGGCGGCAGCGTGCTGGACTTCGTCCGGCAGATGAACGCCCGCGCGGCGGAGCTGGGCTGCACCGGCACCAACTTCACCTGCGCCCACGGCCTGTTCGACTACGGCAACGTTTCCACCGCCGAGGACATGGCCAGGATTGCGGCGGAATGCTACAAAAACCCCACCTTCGTGCAGGTGTCCGGCACGGCGGCCTACACCATGCCCGCCACCAATCTGCACCAGAATGAGCGCACCATCAACTCCACGAACCCCCTCACCGACACCGGCAGCGAGTTCTACCGCAGCTACATCAAGTGCGTCAAGGGCGGCTTCACCACCCTGGCGGGCCGCTGCGCCGTGGCCTTTGCCGAACAGGGCGGCCACACCTACGGCCTTGTGATCCTCCACGCGGACAACGCCAGCCTTTACACCGAGTGTGACCAGCTGCTGGACTGGGCCTTTGAGAGCTTTTCGGACCGCCCGCTGGTGGACACCCAGACCGAGCTGACCACCGTTGACCTGACCAAGTGCCGCGCCCAGCCCACCGCCGCGCTGTATGCGGCGGCCCCTGTCAGCGGCTACGGCCACGCAGACGACGTGGTGAGCTACGCCTTCGACCTGCCCGAGAGCATCCCGGCCACCGTGAAAAACGGCCAGAAGGTGGGCACCGCCACCGTCTACCTGGATGGCTACGAGGTGGGCACCGTGGATCTTGTGACCCATGCGGAATATATCTCCGACTTCCGCACCGACTCCAAAGCCACTCTGCTGCTGCTGTGTGCGCTGGTGTTCATCCTGGGCGCGCTCACCGTGCTCACCCTTGCGGCGGGCGGCGGCGCGCTGAGCCTGCGGCGCAGAAAGCGCAGACGCTGACCTTATTCTATAACAAAAAAAGCGGCACATCAAGCCTTGCGGAAAAGGCCCGATGTGCCGCTTCTTTTTTACTTGTTGAGGAACCGGATAAAGTGGTAGGATTCCACGATCTGGAAGTACTTGATGATGCGGGGATACAGCGGCTCGGCCTTTTCGCCGTACTGCTGCTTCATGCATTCAGCAAGGTCCGCAACGGTCTTCTGCCCGTCGATCAGCGGCCAAAGGTAGCTGCCGGTCTCGTCCAGATGGACCTGGGTGGTGCGTGGTTTGTGAAACACTTTTTGCGCGATCGTATTGAACAGGCCGGTGTTCTCCACCTCCAGGGTGATAAGGCCGGTCTGCTCGTCGGTGTGCCAGCGCAGGGTCTCCGCACGCTGCGGGATCAGGTCCAGATAATTGATGGATTCGTTCTTATGCTTCATCAGTTCTTCTTTTTCTTGAGGGAAAACGCCAGCAGGCATGCGATCATCACGATCATCAGCACAATGCCGCCGATGTTGCCCAGGTCAAAGCTCAGGGCAGTGTTGATGCCAAACACGGCGAACACGGCCAGCAGGATGCCCACAAGGCCCTCGCCTGCGATCATACCGGCGCAGAACAGGGTGCCGTTGGTGCTCTGCTCCTCCTTGGTCTTGGCATCGACCTTCTTGCGGCTGTCCATGAACCAGCGCACCACGCCACCGATCATGATGGAGGTGTTCAGGTAGATGGGCAGGTACAGGCCGATGGCGAACGGCATCACGGGGATGCGCAGGACCTCCAGAGCAATGGCAAGGAACACACCGGTGAACACCAGGTTCCAGGGCAGGTTGCCGCCCATGATGCCCTCAACGATCATCTTCATCAGGGTAGCCTGGGGTGCGGGCACCTCGGCACCGCCGTAGCCCCATGCGCTGTCCAGCAGGTACAGCACGCCGCCGATGGCAAGGCCTGCGGCGATGACGCCGATCAGCTCACCGATCTGCTGCTTGATGGGGGTAGCGCCCAGCAGGTAGCCGGTCTTCAGGTCCTGCGAGGTATCCGCAGCAATGGCAGCGCAGATGCAGATGACGGAAGCGATGGCCATGGAGCCGATCATGCCCTCAATGCCCACGTTGCCGGTGGCCTTCAGGACCATGGTAGCGATCAGCAGGGTGGCGATGGTCATGCCGGAGACGGGGTTGTTGGAGCTGCCGATCATGCCCACCATACGGGCGGACACGGTGGAGAAGAAGAAGCCGAAGATGACGATCAGCAGAGCGCCCAGCGGGCTGACGGGGATTGCCGGAGCCAGCCAGATGATCAGGATGATGAGCAGGATGCCGCCCAGAATAAAGGGCATGGGCAGGTCCTTCTCGGTACGGGAGGTGCCGGAAGCACTGCCGCCCTTCATGCTCTTCATGGCATCACGGAAGGTGGATGCGATCAGAGGCAGGCTCTTGATCAGCGAGATGATGCCGCCGGTGGCAATGGCGCCAGCGCCGATATACTTAACGTAGTTGGACCAGATGGCGTCTGCACCGCCCGCTGCGTACAGGTCCGCAATGGTGGTGCCTGCTGCAGCCGGGTACAGGGAGATGTTCGCGCCGAACAGGCAGATCAGCGGGATGATGACCATCCAGCCCACCAGAGAACCGGCGAACATATAAGAAGCGGTCTTGGGGCCGACGATGTAGCCCACGCCCAGCAGAGCGGGGTACACTTCCATGCCCAGCGCACCCTTGAAGGAGTTGAACGCCAGAGCGATGTCGGCAGGGATGGCCTTCAGGCCATCGACGATGAACTTGAAGATGGCTGCCAGGCCCATGCCGGAGAACACGGTGGAAGCGTTTGAGCCGCCTTCCTCACCGGCCAGCAGCACGTCTGCGCAGGCGGTGCCTTCCGGGTAGAGCAGGGTAGCATGTTCCTTGACGATCAGGGCGTTGCGCAGGGGCACCATGAACAGAACGCCCAGGATGCCGCCGCACAGGGCGATCAGGGTGATCTCCAGGATGCTGGGCTTATCGCACAGGCCTTCCTTTGCCCACAGGAACAGCGCAGGCATGGTGAAGATGGCACCGGCGGCCAGGCTCTCGCCTGCGGAACCGATGGTCTGCACCATGTTGCTCTCCAGAATGGAGTTCTTCTTGAGCAGGACGCGGATGACGCCCATAGAGATGACTGCTGCCGGGATGGAGGCAGAAACAGTCATGCCGACGCGCAGGCCCAGATAGGCATTTGCAGCGCCGAAGACCACGGACAGGATGATGCCCATGATCACAGAGGTCGCCGTCATTTCTGCGGTGATCTTTTCCGCAGGAATATACGGCTTGAAGGATTCTTGATCTTTCATGCTTGCACTCCTTGCGACAGCACAAACGTCCCGCTGCAAAAAAAGCAAGGCGCTTGTGCTGTCTGTTTTCCTATTCCTATTTCCAAAACACGCGCATCCTATCCCGAAAGGACACGCTGGCACATTCTCTATTATACTAAAGTGTGACTCTAAAGGCAACTGGAAATGTTCACAAGGAATCAACAAAAAGTTCGTGAATTCAAGCATTTTGCGTAAAATTCGGCCATAAACCTGCAAAAAAACTCCATGCAGGCAGAAAACTGTCCGCATGGAGCGTACATTCTTTTAACGGCACCAGGGGGCCCCGCTGCTCAGATCAGGAAAATGAGGAAGCCCACCGGGATGCACAGCACGTCCAGCACCAGCAGCACCTTCTGGCCGGTCGTGGGCTGGAAACCGGAGGTCTTGCTCTGCTGCAGGTAGCGGCAAATGCCCGCGATGCCGAACCATATCAGCGCAATGCCGCCTGCAATGGTCATACCGGCCACACCGCCCATCACAGCCAGGAAGATCAGCGCGCCCTTGCACAGGGCGCTGATGGCGCTGAGCACCTTTTTTCGGGTGAAGGGCGTCGTTTCTTCCGGTTTTGCGTCAGGCTTGGTGTCGGGTTTGGCATCGGGCTTCGGGGTGTCGTTGTGGCTGCCGGTGCCGCCCGCTGGGCTGTGGGTGTCGGGTTTGCTGTCGGGCTTCGGCGGCAGGTCTGCCTTGCTCAGGTCGCTGGCGTTCTGCCAGTGCTTTTTGCCGCCGCCCGTCCCGCCGGAAGCGCTGCTGCCGCCGGTGGTGCTGCCCGGGCCGGGGAAAATGCGCTTGGTCACGTTGCCGTCTGCGGCCGTGCCGCCGGTACTGCCGGAAACGCTGCCGGTGTCGCCGCCCGGGCCGGGGAAGATGCGCTGGGTCTTGTTGTCGTCTGCGGCTGTGCCGCCGGTCTTGCCGCCAAAGCCGCCAAGGTCCCTGCCGGTGTCAAAGCCCTTTTCGCCGGTGCCTTTGCCGCTGCCGCCCCACATGTCGGCGGTCTTTTCCGTTTCAGCTGCGTTCACGGCCGCGTCCGGCTTGCCCAGGGGCAGGATCATGGTCCTGGATTCCGGCGCGTTCAGCAGCTTTTCCAGCGCAAGGCGCATCTCGGTGGGCGAAGCAAAGCGCCCGGCGGGGTCCGGCGCGCAGGCTTTGCGCAGGATGGCGTCCAGCGCGGCGGTGGCGTTCACCGCCCGGGGCAGCTCCAGCCCGGACAGCCGCTTGCCCTCGGCCATGTTCCGGTCTTCGGGGGTCAGCGGCTGCGGGTAAGGCGGGTAGAACGGCAGACGGCCCTCGTTCAGGCAGCGGTAGAGCACCAGACCCAGCGCGTAGGTGTCCACGCTGGCGTTGTAGGTCTTGCCTGCCTGGAACATTTCCGGGGCCATGTAGCTGGGCGAGCCCACCTGGGTCAGCGCGCCGGAGCTGGCCAGCACGGTGCGGGCCACGCCGAAATCGCCCAGCTTGTAGTTGCCGTCCGCCGAGATGAAAATGTTCTCGGACTTGACGTCGCGGTGGATGATGTTGTGCCGCTGGCACAGTTCCAGCGCGCGGCACAGGTGGATGCCCATGCGCACCACTTCGCCCCGGGGTATCTGCACGGTGCGCTGCAGGTGGACGTTCAGCGGGGTGAGCAGCTCCATGCGGATGAGGATGTCCCAGCCGATGCCGTCTTTGTGGGGGACGATCTTGTGGTCCTCGTAGCTCACGATGTTGCTCTGGGCCTTGAGCTCGCTCATCAGCTTGATCTCGTTGGTGATGGCGTCCGCACAGGAGCGGTAGTAGGACGAAACGCTGTCCCCGGTGAGGTTGTTGGTCTCGATGGTGGAGCGCAGGTCGTCTTCCGATTGGGGCAGGCTGATGATCTTCAGCGCGCTGGTGTTCACGGTGCCCAGCGCGTCCCGCCGCTCGATCTCGAACACCCTGCCGTAACTGCCCGAGCCGATGCAGCGCTTGATGGTCCACTCGCCAAGGAGCGGCGCGTATTTTTCGTTATAAGATTCCGCAGTCATGATACTTCCTCACTTTTTGGCTCAGTCGTAGTAGTTGATGGTAACGCCCTTGTCAAAGGCACTTTCATGCACTTTGCAGTCCCGGGAGAGGGTGACGCTTGTCAGCGCACAGCCGGAGAAAGCACCATTGCGGATGCTGGTCACGCTTTCCGGGATGGAAACGGAAGAAAGACTGCTGCAATTGCCAAACGCACGATTTCCGATGTAGAAGACGCCGTCCGGGATCGTGACAGTGGTCAGGCTAACACAACAATAGAAGGAATAGGAACCGAAGATCTGCAGCCCTTCCGGAAGGGTGACCGAGGTCAGGCTGGTAAACCTGGTAAAGCAGTAGGGCGGGATTGTGGGGACGGAGGCCTGCAGGTCAATGGCGGTGACCCGGTCGGCAAGCTTCTCCCACGGGGTACCAGTAATGGTGCCGCTGCCCTGAATGGTAAGAACGCCTGCACCGGAAATGCTCCAAGTCAGACCGTCGCCGCAACTCCCTTCGGCAACAGGTTTAGAGGACTCCGCCGAATACACGGCGTATCCTCCCCCGCCCAGCACAGCCAGAGCGGCGGCACCGCCGATAACCCCCAGCATTTTGCGGCGGGAAATTTTCTTCTCCCCTGCCGGTGCGGGCGTTTCGGCTGCCTCGGCCTTTTCCTGCTCTGCCTTGCGGGCCGCTTCTTCGGCTTCCCGGGCTTTGCGCTCCTGTTCGGCGCGCTGGGCCTGCTCTTTTGCGGCGGCGGCGCGGGCTTCCTCAGCCTTGCGCTGCTCCTCGGCCCGGCGGGCGTCTTCTTCCGCCTTGCGGGCGGCGGCTTCCGCTTCGCGGCGCTGCTGCTCCTGCTGGGCGAACAGGAACACCGTCTCGTCCTCGGCCTTGGGGGCAGGGGCCTTTGCCGGTGGTGTGGGCTGTGCGGCGGGCTGCTGGCCGAAAGGCAGACGAGTGGTCTCGTCCGCTGCATCCGGGGTCTCCGGCGCTTTGGGCGCGGCAGCCACAGTTGCCGCTGCATCTGCGGCGGGCACTTGGGCCGCCGGTGCGGCCGCGCGCACGGTGGCGTCGCCTGCCTCCGGCACCGGGGCGGCGTCGGAGGCGCCGCGCAGCACGGCTTCCAGCGCAAGGCGCATCTCGGTGGGCGAAGCAAAGCGATCCGCCGGGACGGGCGCACAGGCTTTGCGCAGGATGTCGGCCAGCGGGCCGGAAGCATTCACCGGGTCCGGCAGGGGTTCCCCGGCCAGACGGCGGTCGTGGGCGCGCTCCTTGGCCAGCGCAGTCAGCGGCTGCGGGTAAGGCGGGTAGAAGGGCATCCGGTTCGCGTTCAGCAGCTGGTACATCACAAGGCCCAGCGAATAGGTGTCCACGCTGGCGGTGTACTTCTCGCGGCGGAACACCTCCGGGGCCATGTAGTTCACGGTGCCCGCAAAGGTGGAAGCACCGGTGGAGGCGCTGGCCGTGCGGGCCACGCCGAAATCGCCCAGCTTGAAGTCGCCGGTGTCCGAGATAAAGATGTTGGCGGGCTTGATGTCCCGGTGGATGATGCTGTATTTCTCGCACACTTCCAGTGCGCGGCACAGGTCGATGCCCAGCCGCAGCACGGCCTGCCGGGGGATGGTGTCGAACTGCTTAAAGTACTGGCTGATGGGGGTGAGCAGTTCCATGCGGATGAGGATATCCCAGCCGATGCCGTCGGTGTGCTCGATCACATCGTGGTCCTCATAGCTCACGATGTTGCTGTGGCCCTTCACCTTGTTCATCAGCGCGATCTCGCGGTTCAGGGCCACCACCGTCTCTCGGAAGTAGGAGGAGGCTCCCTGCCTGTCCAGTCCGTCCTCGTCCAGCACGCTCTGCAGTTCTTCCGGCGAAGACGGGATGGTGATGGCCTTCAGCGCGCCGCGGTAAACGGTGCCGTCCAGCGCGTCGGTGCGCTGGATCTCAAACACCTTGCCGTAGCTGCCGGCCCCCAGCTGCTTTGTGATGTACCATTTGCCGAACACCGGCTCGTATTTCTTGTAGTATTCCGCATCCATAATGGATCCCTCCGCAAGGCCCCTGCCAAAGGCAGAAGCAGGTGTTTACACGGCCCCGTAAATGCCGTGCACCGAAACTTCGCCGGTGAAGACGTGTTCCTCGCCGCTGTCGGTGCGCACCACAAGGCGGCCCTCATCATCCACGTCGATGGCTTCACCTGCGCCCTGCCTGCCGTCCGGCAGGTCGAAGGTGACGCGGCGGCCCAGGTTGACGCAGGCGGCTTTATATTCCTCCCGGAAGGGTGCAAAGCCGTCCCGGGCAAAGACATACATGTTGCGGTCAAAGCCGAAGTCGGTCAGGCCCTCGGCCAGCCAGGCCGGGTCGGCGGAAAGGTCCACCTTGGCCCCCTGCAGCTCCAGCGAGGTGCCGTTGGGCAGGTTCGCCGCGTCGAAGTAGCTCTGGGGCTGGGCTAGGTTGATGCCGATGCCGCACAAAATGCCCCGGCCCTGCTGCTGGTAGCCGTAGCTCACGCCCTCGCACAGGATGCCCACGATCTTTTTGCCGTTGAGCAAAAGGTCGTTGGGCCACTTGATCTGGCAGTCCACGCCGTAGCGCAGCTTGAGCTGGGTGCGCACGGCAAGGCTTGCCAGCAGCGGCAGGGTGGCAGGCTGGGCCAGCGGTTCCCGGATGGCTGCTGTATAATACAGGGCCTTGCCCTCGGCGTTCACCCAGCTGCGGCCCAGACGGCCCCGGCCTGCGGTCTGGTTCTCGGTATACACCGCACCCACCGGGCCGAACTCTTCAAAATGCTCCTTCACGTAAGCGTTGGTGCTGCCGCATTCCGGCAGATAGCGCACCTCATTGATGCTCATTGTTTGGGTACCTCTTTATGTTCATAGGCGGTCACTTTGCCTTCGTCCAGCGTCAGGATGCCGTAGGTGTCCGGCCCGGTGTAACACCGGCCGCAGGAGCCGGGGTTGAACAAAAACACCTTGCTGCGGGTCTCTGCATGGGGGATGTGGGTGTGACCGAACAGCGCCACCTCGGCACCCCGGGCAGATGCGGCATCTGCCAGCGTATCCAGATCGTATTTTACGCCGTACATATGACCATGGGTGTAAAAGATCACCACGCCGTCAAAGGCGGCAAGGCCGTCGGTGGGTTCCAGTGCACCGTAATCGCAGTTGCCCGCCACCGAGTAGGCCCGCAGCTTGGGGCACAGCGTCAGAGCCAGTTCCAGATCCCGCAGGCCGTCGCCCAGAAAGATCA
>OLQD01002909.1_pt1 | contig 11927 bp, 7 predicted proteins | sample 1672841 | NCBI WGS metagenome assembly OLQD01 (sample SAMEA3136729, study PRJEB25190) | human gut metagenome | biome: human gut; feature: human-associated habitat; material: faeces | place: Austria | collected 2013 | reverse complement strand
ATGCGCTTGCAAACCCCGGCTTTATAATAAGCATGCTGCCCGCCATTGCCGCAAGCACGCCGATTATCTGCACAAAATTCGGCCTTTCCTTAAGCAGCAGCGCGGAAAACACAATTGCAAAAAACGGAGAAAGCTTGTTTAACATATTCGCATCGGCCAGCACCATGTGATCAATGGCATAAAAATTGCCCAGTATTCCCACCGTTCCGAAAAGTGCGCGCCCTATAAGCAGCCCTATGCTTCCCTTTTGCGGAATAAAGCTTATTTTTTTGCGCAGCATTATGCCCGCCACCACAAAAAGCGCCGCAAAATTGCGGAAAAACGCCTTCTGGAACGACGGCAGCTCTCCCGCGCCGCGCACGCACACCGACATCATGGAAAAGCCGAACGCCGCAATAATTATGCATATTATACCCTTTGTTCGGGGCGAAAGCCTTGCAAAACCCTTCATACAATAAAACCCGACTCTGCCTGAAAGGCAAAAATAAAATCCGAAAGCACTCTCTGCCTTCGGAATTATATTATAGCACATATACGGGCGTAAATAAAGCAAAAGCGGCATTTTTTGCCCGTTTTTGCCCATAAAACAATTGAAAATGCTATTTTTATACATTTATAAAGGAAATTGCGCCGCCGGTGCCGAATATATAAATACGGATACAATGCCTGTAAAAGGCCTGCCTGAAAGCATAAATTCGCCATTATCCGGGCGTTCCCCCTTGCGCCCAAGCCGTTACCCGGCGGTGCCGTACCGCCGGGTTATTTTTGCGTATGCGCACAAACAGCTGCCCGTTCCCGCCCCGCAGAAGCCCCCTGCCCTCCGCACAGCACCAATGCGGAAATATATTCAAGCTCCGCGCTGCTTTGAGCCTGCTCTCTGCCGCCGCTTTCGGCGTATATCATGCCGTAAATAAGGTATTCGTCCACGGAATAATAGCGGCTCCATTTTTCCACGCTGTCCCGAAAGAAGCGTTTATAGCCGCTTATGCGCCACAGCCCCGCAAGGAGCAGGAGCAGCGCAAGCGCAACGGACGCCGCCGCAATGATTGCGCGGCGCTTTGTTTTGGGTTTTGCTTTTTTGTATCCGATATTGCTCATATCACCTTTTTATTGCCGCCGTAAGGCCGGCGGCTGCGCATACTGCGGAATTCATATTTACAGATACATAAGGGGGGAGGGTTCGTTTTCCAGACGGCGGACGGTGTGAACGGCAAAATATATGCATGCGCCGTCTGCAAGGAACAGGCACATGATATACACAAAATTAACAAAGCCGTACCAGAAAAGCATATTAGCCTCATGTTCAGTGGCTATTTGGCCAACTTCGATGATTATTTCATTTATACGATCAAACAAAAGAGTAAGGTGGAGCAGCGCACCCGCAGCCGTTGCGGCCCCCAGCAGCACCCATCCGACGGCTATTACCGCCCCTTTGCACGAGGTGAGCACGCACAGGCGCAGCAGCAGCAGCATAAGAGACATCAGCGCGGCGGCGGAAAATCCGAGAAGCAGTACAATGTTAATGCTTTGCGTGATACGGTCGGTTACGGTGAGTATGGCCGATATTACAAAGCATACAAAGGCAAGGCCGGCAAACAGACACTGCGCTATGAGCAGCACGGTAAAGCCTGCGCCCCGGCGCTGCCCGTTTGCCCTGAGTATGCGCTCGCACATAAAAGGCACGAGTGAAAGCAGCATAAGCAGAAAGCCGATTTCACACATTTTTGAGGCATTCCATAGGCTGCCTGACGATGTGCCGATATTTAAGAATATATGCGCCGCAAAAAAGGCCACGGCGCATATAAGCCCCAGCACATAGGGGGTGTTTTTATTTTGCAGAATGTTTTTCACGGTTATTCTCCTTTGCTGTCAAAAGAGCCGTCCGACGGGGAGGAGGGCGTTTCCCGCTCTTCCGCTTTTAACGCATTTGTGCCGGACGGAAGATTGTTCGGCTGTTTTCTGCCTCTTTTGACGGTGATGTTTATATGCAGCGCGCGTTTCAGAGCGCCGGAGCGGCAAAGCAGCAGCACGAGGGGCACGCCCACTGCGTACACGCTGGCCGCCTCGCAAAGGGCAAACACTCCGGCATAGCCGAGATAGGCGCTTAAGGTTCCGCCGCCCATATAGCAATAGACTATAACGGGGGATACGAGTACGGTATTAAACAGCACAGGGAATATGCCGGATACCCACATGTTTTTTACCCGTGCGGAGCAGGCGGCTGCGGCAAGGGTGGCAAGGGTGCCAAGGATTATATCCGGCAGCGCACCGCCCCCCAGTATATTTGCAGCAAGGCAGCCCACGGCAAGGCCGGGTTTTGCCTCCGGCATAAGAAACGCCAGAAGGGTAAGCCCCTCGGAGAGGCGGCATTGCGCCGCGCCGAAGTAGGCCACGGGCTGAAGCAGCAGCGTAAGGGCTGCATAAATCGCCGCTATCACGGCGGAAACCGTAATAAAGCGTATATTGTTCCTGAGTACTGCACCTGTATTATTTTTTTTCATCCTGGTTTTGTTTATCGGCCTTAAGGCCCGGACAGGAGGGCTTCGAACTGTCCGCTTTCTGCGGCATACCGCCGCCGGTATTTATTTTATACCCGGGGCTAATGCTCCGGAGAATAAACGCAATCGGTTTCCACCACCGCATAAAGGCTTTCGTCCCGGCTGTGGATAAGGGAGGCTATCTGTTTTTTTACGCTTGCCGGGTCCATATCAAAGGGCACGACGGCGTCAAAAATAAGATTTGTGTGGGTGTTGCCCTTTACCGCGCGAAAATCGTGTATGGTTATGCGTTCGTCCACCTCTTTGGCGGCTTGGGCGGCGATATCCCGCAGACGGTTCGTGCTTTCGTCGCGCACTACCGGGTCCATGTGTATTACGGCCACGGCGCCGGTTTCCTTGGCAAGCCGGTGCTCGATGCGGTCTATAAGATCGTGCATATCCAGCATGCTTTTATCCGCCGGAACCTCGGCGTGCACGCTTATCATGCATCTTCCGGGGCCGTAATCGTGCACGATAAGGTCATGCATGCCCTCGATATCGGGATAGGACAGAACAATATCCTTTATTTTGCGCACGAATTCCGGCGCGGGGGGCTGCCCAAGCAGGGGGGAAACGGTTTCCTTTACCGATTTGCAGCCCGAAACGAATATGAACGCCGCCACCGCGATGCCGCACCAGCCGTCGGCATTGAAGCCGCAGAAGCGGTTTATGAGCATGGATAAAAGCACGGCCAAAGTGGCTATGCAGTCCGAAAGGGAGTCGGAGGCGGCGGCGCGCATTGCGGCGGAGTCTATTTTTTTACCGATGCGCCTGTTATAGAAAAACATATAGCTTTTTATCATTACCGATGCCGCCATTATAAGCACGGCGGCAAGGGAAAAGCTTACGGCCTGAGGGGTGATGATTTTTTCCACGGAGCTTTTAAGCAGCTCCAGCCCCACCGTCATTATGATAAATGATACCACAAGCCCGGCAATGTATTCTGCCCGCCCGTGCCCGAAGGGGTGCTCGCTGTCCGGCTTCTGTCCCGCCATGCGGAAGCCCGCAATGGTGATAACAGAGCTGCCTGCATCGGAAAGGTTGTTAAAGGCGTCGGCCACGACTGCGATGGAGCCGGTTATAATGCCTGCGGCCAGTTTGCAGACGCAGAGCACGGCGTTGAGAAATATACCCACGCCTCCGCAGAGCATGCCGTATTTGCGGCGCACCTCGGGGTTTTCGGTATCCTTTGCATTTTTTATGAATATGTGCGAAAGCAGAGCTATCATGCTGCGACTCCTGTTCTTATCGGCATTACGGTAATGCCGGGGGTTATTTGCCGCACTTTTTGTTTTTTATAAGGCGGATATACTCCTCTTTTACGGCGGGCATTATATCCTCCCACCTGTTGACCACGGTGCGGGAGGCTTCAAGACCCACGCGGATGCGATTTTCCTCATTTGACATGATGAGCGCTATTTTATCCGCCGTTTTGTCCGGGTCGTTATCGCACAGCCAGCCGTTTACGCCGTCGGTAATACCCTGAGAGGCGTTGCTGCCCTGCATTAAAAGCGCGGGCACGCGGTTAAGGGAGGCCTCCTGAAGGGTTATGGGGGCATTGTCGTAAACCGACGGGAAGAAGAACAGCTTGCTGCGCAGATACAGCCCGCAGAGCAGCTCGCGGTCGGTGACCCGGCCCAGATATTTTACACAGTCGTCAAGCCCGAGAGAGCGGGCATAGGCTTTAATTTCCTCGCCGTTATCCCCGCAGCCCGCCACCGTAACGGAAAAAGCAATGCCTCTTTTTTTAAGCTGCGCTGCGGTATCCAAAACAAGGCGGTGATTTTTCTGCCAGATGAGCTGACCGACAAATATTATTTCAAAGCCCTCGCAGGGAAGGGGATAGGCGCTGTTCGCACGCCGGATAAGCTGCTGCGGGTCTTCGGGATATGAGCCGTGAATTCCGTTGGCCATAACGGTTATATTACCTCTGAAGCCGTAATCCCTGAGGGTTTGTGCCGTGGCGCTGTTTACTGCCCATACGGCATCCGCCTTATTGTAAAGCTCCAGAATATACCGGAGCCCGAAGCGGGCAAACCGCTCGCTGCCGGTATAGGCCAAAAAATCGTCGTAATACTTCGAATGAAAGGTGGTTACAAAGGGTATATCCAGCCTTTTTGCCAGCCTGTACGCGCTTCTGCCCATCATAAAGGGGGTATGGGAATGAATAATGTCCGCGCCGCTCTCCAGCAGCTGTCTGCGCACTCCCGGAGAAAGCTCGGGACGCGGCAGGTGCAGCTCCTTTCCGGTTGCCGTGGCCTTGCAGCGCAGTATGCGGTAGGGGAGGAGCGCATCGTCATACTTTCCGCAGTCGGGCACATAGACGGTGCAGTCATCCCCCATTTTCGTAAAGGTGCGCGCGTAGTTGTCCACTACATTCACCACTCCGTCCACATGGGGATAATATGCGTCCATCGCCTGAATCATTTTTAATTCCATAATTATTCCTCCGTGATTATACCGCATCCGGCAAGAGCACTTTTTGAAAGACTGCAAAACGGCACAAATTCCGCGGGATTTTCCGTATGAGCACCAAGCGTTTTGCGCATCCACACCATATCGTACCAGCGGCCGAATTTATATCCGCATGCCGGGAAAAAGCCCGCCCGTTCATAGCCCATATGCTTATGGAATTCCTCGCTGTTATGGGTGAGGTGCTCGTCATCGCGCACGGGGACGCCGATGCAGGCGTAAAGATCCAGCACATTCTGAAGCAGGGATATTTTTTCAAGGCTTTCATACAGCAGCCTTCCCGCGCCCAAGCCGGTTTCTCCCCTGCGGACATACACGGTGGTTTCCGCCGTATGCCGGTATGCTTCTCTGTCCACAAAGGGGTGGGTGCAGGCATAGCCGATGATTCTGCCGTTCCTTACGGCGGCGATGTAGGGATAGCGTTTGATTGTATGCGCTATTCTGCCGGCAAATTCCTCTTCCGAGGGCACGGTTATTTCAAAGGATACGGCGGTGTGCTCAACATAGGGAGCGTATATTTCCAGCAGCGCAGGCGCATCCTCAGGGGAAACGGTGCATATGTAAAGGCTGTCTTTCGGTGCCGCTTCGGTTATCACGGAATCGCTCTCCTTTTTTGTTTTTGCGCCGCAATCATGCGGCTGCCTGCGGGCGGGTGTTTTTGCGCCGTTTTTATTTTTAATAAGGGCAAAAGCCCGATACATCAGGGTTTTACCGCATTATATTTACAATACGGTATTCAATACGGTATTCAATACGGTATTTTAGCATGCTTTATGTATTTTGTGCAAGCGGGTTGAGGCGGATTTGCTTTATCTAAACGGCAATATTCGCGTTTTTCTCCAAAAAGGCCTTGGCGGCAAACGGCAAGGCGGCGGCATAATGCAAAAAAGAGGGCAAAAAAACTCCGCCTGCCGCGCAGCGGCTGACGGAGCCTGTGTGTTTATGACGTTATCGGATTTTTATAAGGAGCCGTGCCCGGCGCTCATGCCCGCACGGGCTTATTCTTTTTCGCTATTTTCCTCCTGAAGGGCATCGTAGCCGCGCTCGCCGGTGCGCACGCGCACAACATCGCTTACCTCATAGAGGAATATCTTGCCGTCGCCTATATTGCCGGTATAAAGGGTATCCCTTACCGTGTTGATAAGCAGCTCGGCAGGCACCTTGGAAATTACCACATCCAGCTTTATCTTGGGCAGCAGCCGTGTTTCTATGGGAGCACCGCGGAAGTACGCCTTATGTCCCTTCTGCACGCCGAAGCCGAACACATTTGTTACCGTCATGCCGGTGATGCCGATGCTTTCAAGCGCCTCCTGAAGCGGAGTAAAGCGGGAGGGATTCATGATGATGGTGGCCTTGGTTATGCGGTCCTTCCGGCCGTGGAATTCCACGGGTATTGCGGCTTCCGGGGCTGCGGCGCCTGCAGTGACGGGAGCCTCTGCGGGCCTGTCGGAGGTGCCGGCGCCGGTGCCGTCCGTAAGCTCGGCGGCGGGAGCAAAGTCGGGATAGGCGACATTGCCGTGCTCGCCGATATCAAGGCCGATGCGCTCCTCCTCGGGGGTCACGCGCATGCCCATGGTTTTCTTAATGATGAACCATACAAGCGTTGAAGCTGCAAACACAAACGCGCCCACCGACAGCACGCCCACGGCTTCCACACCCAGCAGACGGAAGCCGCCGCCGTAGAAGAGACCGTTTTGAGTGGAGAGAGAGGTGACGCCTTCCTTTGCAAAGAGGCCTATGCACAGTGTGCCGAACACACCGCAGCCAAGATGCACGGAGGTTGCGCCCACGGGGTCATCGATGCCTATGCGGTCAAAGAAACGTACAAAGAGCACCACGATGATTCCGGCAACGGCGCCGATGATGAGAGAGGCTTCAACGGAGACATAGGCGCAGCCGCCGGTTATGCCCACAAGACCCGCCAGACAGCCGTTTACTGTCATGCCCAGATCGGGCTTACCGATAACTATCCACGAGGTTATTGTGGAGGTGAGCACCGCCGCGACGGCGGAGGCGTTGGTGGTGAAGAGTATGTGCATAACGTCGGACGGGTTTTGGAAGCTCATGGTGGAGCCGGGGTTAAAGCCGAACCAGCCCAGCCACAGCACGAACAGACCGATTACCGCAAGGGACATATTGTGCCCCGGAATGGCGCGGGGCTTGCCGTCCCTGCCGTACTTTCCGATACGGGGCCCCAGCAGCAGCGCGCCGGAAAGCGCCGCCCAGCCGCCCACGGAATGTACGGCGGTATCACCGGCGAAATCCTTAAAGCCCAGCTGTGCCAGCCAGCCGCCGCCCCATATCCAGTGTCCTACTATGGGGTATATAACAAGGGTGAGTACAAAGGAAAACACTATGAAGGAGATGTATTTGATTCTTTCCGCCACTGCTCCGGAAACTATGGTAGCCGCCGTGCCGCAGAAAACCAGCTGAAAGAATACCTTGCCCCAGAACGGCACATTCGGGGTAAGCGTATCGGCGTAGAAGGAATTGTCGGCATTGCCCAATATGAACAGGTGGCTTGTGCCGATAAAGGGGTTATCTCCGCCGAACATGAGACCCCAGCCCAGAAGCAGGAAGCCCAGTGACGATACCGCAAAGACGATAAAATTCTTGGACAGAATGTTTACCGTGTTTTTAGAGCGGGCAAAGCCCGCCTCAACCGCCGCGAAACCGAGGTTCATAAAGAACACGAGTATTGCGGCAAGCAGCACCCAGAATGTATCTACGATTGCTGTTGTGTCCATTTCTTTCCCTCCTGAATATACAGAAAATAAAAAAACGGCAGGAAAGCTCAAATGACTTCCTTGCCGTTTGTTGCAGGTATAATATAACGATTCTTGCATAATGTCAACTGTTTTTTTGCGGATCGGGCGGATTTTATTTGATATTTGCGTGCGTTTTGCAGGATAATAAAGAAGGAATTGCATAACGGGCTATCCGAAAGCGGTCTGCCGTCATGGAAGGCAGGCGGCGAACGGGATTGTCCGCGCCGCACAAAAAACACGAACATTAAACACGAATAATCAATAAATATATTGAAAAATTGAAGGATTATATTTTTTTAATGAGCGTACATATGCTATAATACAGAAAAACTGATAATATTCCCGGATTTTCGGGCATGGGTATTGCTTATCCGGCCGAGCAATGCGAAAGGGTCCGTACCGGAGAAACGGAGAAACGGCATGAGCGTTGAGAGAATCTTTGTTAAAAAGCGTCCGGGCTTTGATGTGGAAGCCAAGGCGTTGCTTAAGGATATACGGGAGAACCTGCTTATAACCCGGCTTACCGACCTTTGCATAATAAACCGCTACGATGTGGAGGGGCTGGAGGCGGAGGAGCTGGAAAAGGCGATATCCACAATATTTTCGGAGCCTAACGCCGACACCGTCAGCCGGTGCATGCAGGCCGACGAAAACGAATATGTGTATGCCGTGGAATATCTTCCGGGGCAGTTTGACCAGCGTGCCGATTCCGCCGCGCAGTGCTGCTCGCTGCTGACGGGAAAGCCCGCCCCCCGCGTGCGCTGCGCAAAGGTGTATGTGCTTTCGGGCGAGCTGCTGCCGGAGGATACGGAGGCAATAAAAAAATACACGATAAACCCCGTGGAGGCGCGGGAGGCCTCTCTTGCGCCGGCGGAAAGCCTTGCACAGGACATGCCCGCGCCCGCGCCGGTAGCCGAGGTTAAGGGCTTTATCAAAATGAATCGGGAGGAGATACGGGCTTATCACAAAAGCATGGGCTTTGCCATGACGGCGGCGGACCTTGAATTCGTGAGGGACTATTTTATAAAAAAGGGACGCGACCCGTATATATCGGAGCTGAAGGTGATAGACACATATTGGTCGGATCACTGCCGCCACACTACATTTCTTACCCGTCTTGACGAGGTGAAAATAGAGCAGGGAGAAGGCGCCGGGCCCATAAAAGAGGCATGGCAGATGTATATTGACATGCGGGGCGAGCTTTATAAGAACCGCAGCGATAAGAACATAACCCTTATGGATATGGCGACGATAGCGGCCAAGGAGATAAAGCGCCGGGGCGGCCTTGAGGATCTGGATGCCTCGGAGGAGATAAATGCCTGCTCCGTGCTGATAAAGGCGGATATAGACGGGCACAGCGAGGACTGGGTGATCATGTTCAAAAACGAAACCCACAATCACCCAACCGAGATCGAGCCCTTCGGCGGCGCCGCCACCTGCCTTGGCGGCGCGATACGCGACCCGCTTTCGGGGCGCAGCTATGTTTATCAGGCAATGCGTGTAACGGGTGCGGGTGACCCGCGAACTCCGGTGAGCCGAACCCTTGAGGGCAAGCTGCCTCAGCGAAAGCTTACTCTTACCGCCGCTGCGGGATATTCCTCCTACGGCAATCAGATCGGACTTGCTACGGGACAGGTAAGCGAGATATACGATGAGGGATATGTGGCAAAGCGTTTAGAGATAGGCGCGGTAATAGGCGCGGCTCCCTATGCCAACATTCGCAGGGAGCGGCCCGCCCCCGGCGATGTTATAGTGCTGCTTGGCGGCGCGACGGGGAGGGACGGCTGCGGCGGCGCGACGGGCTCCTCCAAGGCGCATACCGGCGAAAGCCTTACTTCCTGCGGCGCCGAGGTACAGAAGGGCAACCCGCCCACCGAGCGCAAGCTTCAGAGGCTTTTCCGCAAGCCGGAGGTCACCCGCCTTATAAAGCGCTGCAACGATTTCGGAGCGGGCGGCGTTTGCGTGGCGATAGGCGAGCTGAGCGATTCCTTGGATATAAACCTTGACCTTGTACCGAAAAAATATGACGGCTTGGACGGAACGGAGCTTGCGATAAGCGAGTCGCAGGAACGCATGGCGGTGGTGCTGGAGGCCGGGGATGCGGAAAAGTTTATAGAAATGGCGTCGCAGGAAAACCTTGACGCCACGGCGGTTGCGGTTGTTACCGACACGGGTTTGCTGCGCATGACATGGCGCGGACAGACGGTGGTGGAGCTGGAACGGGCTTTTCTTGATACAAACGGCGTAACTCAGCACGCAAATGCCGAAATACCCGCGCCGGATGAGGCGGAGCTTAAGCGTGCGGCGGGCCCGCTGCCCGCTGTTTGCGCGGCGCTTGGCAGGGGGGCGGTTCCGGCGGCGCTGGCTGCGCTTTCCGACCTTAATGTATGCTCTCAGAAGGGGCTTATCGAGCGCTTTGATGCCTCCATAGGGCGGGGGACGGTGCTTATGCCGCTGGGCGGCGTATATCAGATGACGCCCGCCTGCGCCATGGCGGCAAAGCTGCCCCTTGAGCACGGGCAGACAGACACCGCCACCTTTATGAGCTGGGGGTATGATGCGCGCATTGCCCGCATATCCCCCTTCCACGGGGCGTACTTTGCCGTTGCCCATTCCCTTGTTAAGCTGGCCTGCGCCGGAGGGGATATATCCAAGGCGCGGCTTACGCAGCAGGAGTATTTTGAGCGCCTGCGCGATGTTCCGCTGCGCTGGGGGAAGCCGGCGGCGGCGCTGCTGGGCTCGGTGCGGGCGCAGATGGATTTCAACACCCCGGCAATAGGGGGCAAGGATTCCATGAGCGGCTCGTTCAACGACCTTGACGTGCCCCCCACCCTTGTGAATTTTGCCATGGTGCCGGGAAGGGCAAGCGTTGCGTTAGGGCAGGAATTCAAAAAGGAAAACGCGCTGCTGGGGCTTGTGCGCATACCGCTTTCCTCCGCGCTGCTGCCCGATGCAAAGGCAATAAAGGCATCCTGCGCGTGCCTGCACAGGCTGATGAGCGAAAAAAGAATATACGCTGCCGTTCCCGTGGATAAGGGAGGCGCTGCGGCGGCATGCATTATATCGGCACTGGGCAACCGTGTAAGCACGGAGCTTACCGGAGAAAACGGCGCGCTGTTTGATGCCGCGCTGTGCTCCTTTATAGTGCAGGCACAGGCACCGGAGCTTGCGGAGCTGGGCTGCACCCTTATAGGGCGCACCTTCAGCGACGATACCGCGCCGGGAGAGCTTATTCTGCGCGGCGAGCATTTGAGCTTTGACGAGGCGGAGAAGGCATATTTAGGCACGCTGGAGAGCGTATTCCCGGTTTATTGCGGCGATACTCCGGGAGTGAGCGATATAAAGCCCGCGGAAGCGCCGAAAAAAGCGGCATCGGATGAAGATGATGAATTAATGAAAATTCTGAGTGGAACAGGCGAAGATTCCGAAATACCGGAGGCAGACAATGCAAAAGCAGAAGTGCAGCCGGATGACGGGGGAAAAGAAGAAAAGAAGCCGAAGAAACAGGGATTTCTGGCAAAGCTGTCTAAATTACTGTTCGGTGATGATGAACCAGATGAGGAAGAAATTTCCGGAATGCAGGCTGAACCTGCAGTTACTGAGATGTCTATGGATGATATGGACATCTTAAAAGAGTTAGAAGGTTCTTCGGACGATGATAAGAAGGGCAAAAAAGAAAAAAAGAAAAAAGAGAAAAAGAAGAAAGAAAAAGCACCAAAGCAGCCGAAAGAGAAAAAAGTAAAACCAAAGAAAGAGAAGAAACCAAAGCCACCGGCAGAACCGGATAACACACCGCCGCTGCCAAAAGTGCCGGTGATCCTCGTTTTTGTGATGGCAGCATCCATTCTGGTACTTGTTCTGGCAGGCACACATTTACTTGGATATTCAAACAGTTTTGCAGATGCAGACCAGGCATTTGCAGAAGGAAGATATTCGGATGCTTTTCAGGCTGTGGCAGGGGAGAAAGTAAAGGAAAAAGACACGGATACCTATGAGAAATATCGTATTACAGCTATGGTTTCAGCAGAGTATGAAGCTTACGAGAGCATGATGGATGCAGAGGTTTACGATATGGCTCTGGATTCTCTGATCCGCACGGTGCAGCTGCCTGTGAGCTATCTGATATTCCTCCTCGGCTCCTTCGTATGTG
>OLQD01002908.1_pt1 | contig 11930 bp, 13 predicted proteins | sample 1672841 | NCBI WGS metagenome assembly OLQD01 (sample SAMEA3136729, study PRJEB25190) | human gut metagenome | biome: human gut; feature: human-associated habitat; material: faeces | place: Austria | collected 2013 | reverse complement strand
CCAGCCCCTTCTCCACTACAAGCTTCTGGAGACCCTCGATATGGGTGGAACCGGCATTGTTATTGATATTGGTACCATCCGGCTCAGCATTGATCACATAAGTCTTCGCTCCCAGCGCATCAAAAACCGCCTTTGCGATATTCCATGCACTTCCGTTGGCACAGTCCAGTCCAATCCTCATTCCCTTAAAGGAATATACTCCCAGGGAGATCAGATATCCTATGTAACGGTTCCGGCCTGCCGAATAATCCACCGTCCTGCCGATCTCACCGCCCTTTGTAAAAGGAATCTCATGCCATTTCTCTCCGAACAGCTGAAGACGGTCATCCAGATAATCCTCCACCAGAGCGATGATCTCCTCCTCCATCTTTTCACCCTGGCCGTTGATCAGCTTGATCCCGTTATCATAATAAGGATTATGGCTGGCAGAGATCATAATACCGCAGTCAAAGCCATCGGTACGGGCAACATAAGCCACAGACGGCGTTGTTGTCACGTGGAGAAGATAAGCATCCGCTCCGGACGCCACCAGTCCTCCAACCAGCGAATACTCAAACATATAGCTGGAACGTCGGGTATCCTTGCCGATCACGATCCTGGCCGCAGCCGTCTCCCCCGCTCTTCTGCGCAGCTCATTATAATACCATCCCAGAAAACGCCCGATCTTGAAAGCATGATCTGCAGTTAACGAAACACCCGCTTCTCCACGGAAGCCATCTGTACCAAAATATTTTCCCATTTCTTGCTCTCCTTTGTATGTTAATATTTATAACTTATCTTATATATTGATGTGTCATACAGATCGATCAGAATTGTTCTTATCTTTCTGTATGAACATCAATAATATTATCTATATTTCCAGCAGATTTACAGCCTCTGAACAGCCACTTTACATCGCTTCTTACAAAAAGCAACTCCATACGCCAGAATATTATTTCTTCCTTCATTACGTAACCGTTCATCGTACCGCTTTTCTCTGATCTGTGCCAGCGCTCTTTCACATGCATTTTGCAGCCCTGAAAAAGTCTGAGAATACTTCAGCTCGATAACGATCCCGGCATCCGGATCTTCCGGTTCTGCCAGAATATCTGCAAAACCATCTCCAGATTCCGCATTAGACTGAACAAGCCAGTTTGGATTACTACGCAAAAGCCCCAACAAAAGTCCATGATAAAAAATTTCTTTTTCTTCATTTCGTCCTTTTGTATCAAAAATACTGATCGTATTTCCCAGAATCTTTGTAAGGCGTTCCTCAATCTCACCTGCATTCCCTTCTTTTATTGCTTTCAGCAGATTTTTCGTCGGCTCCGCCTCTTTCAGCACTGCGCGGTCAAACCATTCCTTTATCTGAAGCACATAAACTTCTCTTATCTCCCTGTTCGGAATGGTCAGACGATACACTCCCCGTTCGGTCTTCCCTGACTGTGTAAGATATCCTGTAGTAAATAATACACTCCAGAGATTATCCAGACTGTTATCGATTTCATCATAGGTCAACTCCATACGGACCGTTTTCTCAATAGACTCACCTGCGATCAGACGCTCTATCTCATCTCTTGTAGTCTTATCTGCCCTGTCAATAAATCTCCTTACCAGTTCATTCCCACTGGTATTGATCCAGTAAGACAGCGGCTCCGCATCCGGATTCCCACACAGACAATCTACATGATTGATCACATCCCATGGGCAGTACACATCCGTATTTCCAAAATGATATCCATCATACCATTCCTTTGTTTCGGAAAGATGATCCTCCATGCCATATGCTGTAAGCAATCTGCAGACCTCATCATCTGTGAAACCAAAATGCTCATCAAATCGATGGTCCGTGATCGAAAGCACTTTGAAGTTATTAAGTCCTGTAAAAATACTCTCTTTAGACACGCGAAGACACCCTGTTAATACTGCAAAATACAGAGAATCGTTAGTCTTAAGTGCCTGTCCGAACACACCACGTATCATGAGCACCATTTCTTTATAATATCCATGCTGAAAAGCCTTATCCAGAGGAACATCATATTCATCTATAAGAATGATCGTCTTCTGCCCATAATGCTTATGCAACAGCTGAGACAATATCTGCAACGCAGAAGAAAGAATATTTTCATCCATAGAATATCGGCCATTCTCCACAGAGATCAATGTACGATATATATCTTTATCCGTTTCTGTCAGTCTGTCACTCTCCAATAAAAACAGAAAACGACTGGCCTCTCTGCCTACCAGTTCTGTCAGCTGATAGCGTGCATTCTCAAAGGTAAGTCCATCAACATTCTTCAGCGATAAAAACACTACCGGAAATTTCCCCATATACTGTTCACACAGTTCTTGTTTCCGGGAAATATAAAGACCTTCAAACAGCGCTTCATCTGCCCCGATCTCGAAGAAACAACGAAGCATACTCATATTCAATGTTTTCCCAAAACGCCGAGGTCTCGTAAAAAGATTTACTTTCCCCCACTGATCGATCAGTTGTTCGATAAGCCTAGTCTTATCTACATAATAAAAATCCGCCTGACGAATTTCCTGAAAATTCTCAATTCCCACCGGTAGCTTCGGTCTCTTCATATTCCGCGTTCCACTCCCTTTCAATGCGAAAAATCATATACAAATATGCCAATCGCCACGTGATTCGTGCTTTCAGAGTAGCACAATACGCTCTTTTTGTCTATTGATTTATTTCGACTCCGTTCGACAAACATATCCGCTTTACCTGCGAAGCTCTGAAGCTTTTTCACAAAATCCTCTTTCCAAAAGCAATGAACTATGTTACCCTGAAAATGGATCAGATGATAAAATAACTCTGATCACATAACAAGATCGAAGGTGGTGAAACCTATGGGTACAAAGAATACCATCACCAAAGATTACATGGCTGACAACCCACAGAGAAGCAAAGCAATGGCCCTCCACATCCGGAGAATATCTCACCGGCTTCTACAAGGATGACCGGCTGATCCCGGTCATAACCACAGTCGTGTACTTCGGTTCCGACACCTGGAAAGCTCCCAGAACTATAGTTGAAAAAGCCACTGCATTTTCTCTCCAAAATGGAATACAAACAAAATTTATTGCAATATTTGCTAATGCACTAACCAAGGTTGCTATAAGCACGATTTTTTCCTTACGCGCCGGAATTAATACACACTGATTATATATCCATCCAAAAATACAAAATATAAGCGCTATACTTAATAATTTCAATGAACCTGTAGCTTTTATATATTCTTTTCCAGAAATCAATAATACGACTTCTTTGCTTAATAATATCAATCCGGTAACCGATGGAAACACCAACATAAAAAATATTGAATAACTGATAATGCAAAATTATATTTCCCTACATTTTCGACAGAAAGAACTCTGGAAATATATGGAAACGTAATTAATGGAAATAATGTATTCAAAACTGTTCTTATACCATTTAATAATGCATTTAGACCAAGTGACTTTTTTTTCATATTTCTAACTATTCCTCTTAATTTTAAATTACAATTTTATGCTTCGATTTGGAAGTCAAATAAGCTAATCCCCAAATTATTATTATCGGAGCCCAAAATTCTGGATATAACAATCTTCCAACAAATGCATCAAATGTTGATCGCGGTGCCTGAAATAAAGAATTTAACATAAAAAGACCAACTGCTATCTTCCAAACATTTTTGCCATCAGATATAATTTTGGATAATAATCTAAAAGTCAAGCCGTAAATAATATTTCCTATAAATACACCTATATATCCATAATCAATATACAGTTCTTCAAAGTAACATGAACCGTATCCAGTACCAACTGCATACCCATATGAATTTGCATAGTAGGAAACAAAATCCGCTAAATATGTTCCATGTAAAGCAGTACTTAATGATTGATTTCCAAAAGAAAAATCTAAATTCAAATTAAATAAGCTATTAAATGGACTATTTTGTAGCCATCTCAATATATTATATAAGTGGTTTAAATGCTGCATCATATCTGCTGATGATCTCTTTTCTTCGTGCAAGGAGACCTTTATACCGTTTCATCTGCGCCAGTCCGATTCCGGCAACTACATCGGTCATATTGCATTTAAACCAAGGTCCGATGATGTCATACTCCCAGGCGCCAAGCTGTGTTTTTGCAAGGGCATCCTTTGACTGACCATGAAGTGATAACAGCTGATACTGATGATAGATTTCTTCATTATCAATTCCTTCGATATCTCTCCATGCCACAGCGCCGCCTTCCGCTGTCGTAAAGTTTTTCACTGCATGGAAGCTGAAGTTTGAAAAATCCGCAATGCTGCCCACTGGTTTTCCATGCCATGTCGCACCAAATGCATGGGCTGCATCTGCCATTACAATGACTCTTCCGATTGCCTCCTGAACTGTCTTAACCAGGATCTCAATATCCAGTTTCAGACACCATTCGGCAATGTACTTTGTGTCAAGCTCTACGACTTCCTCGAAATCCGTAATATCACTTCGACCGCTTACCTGCCACATACCGGTAAGTCCCGGCTTGATGGCCAGACGTTTGCGATGGTGAAGCTCATACTTCTCCCACTCATCCATTGTCGGCGGTCTGGTTCCTACAAGACTCATATCTCCTCCTGATGTAAAGGTAGAAACAACTTTTTTTCAGAGAAAATTTTTCATCACCACACCATGCAATCACCCTCAAAAACAGCACAAAAAAAGAACCTCTGATCTCTCAGAAGTCCCTATTTTACGCTGTTTTCTTAAAATTCTTCCACTGTCAGCACCGTTGCCTGCTTCATATCAAATTCCACCAGATTGTACTCTGAATGGCATATACCCGTCAAACGATACGTCTTTTCTGTATCCCATTCGCACGTTTTCCATATCATTCGCAGCATTGGCACACTGCTGATCTTAAATTCCCAATTTTCCGGGTTATATTTAGGCACACGAAAACACTCTGCTTCTTTTCTGGCACATGCCTGTACCACCAATCCCCGCTTTTCAGGGTTAAACAAAAATCGTATGTACTTTGGTTCGCCCAATGCCACTATCGTTGAATGAAAAATCCGTATTTTCCCCCATTTTTGGCATAGCGAAATCCCTGGTATCACAATATTATGTTCCTGCACACTGATACCTCCCATCTTTAGGGCAGACTTTCCCCTTTGTCTATTTTCCTATTGTAAATTCTGCATAACCATCCAGCATATTTATTTCCAGTGCTTTCCTATGTTCTTCCACTGGTAAACCAAAAGAATCTTTCCATTCCTTTGGATAAAATGGTATACGGTTCTTTCTTTTTATTTCTTCTGCTGAACGCTCATTGTCTGTATTACTTGATACCGTTTCTTCTATATTATTAGCATTTTCAATAGTAGTCTGACTTTCTGTGTCTTTTTTCGCTCTTTTCCCTTTAATATCCAGGAATATCTCCGTTTCCATCAAGTCAAACACATAAATTGTTTCATCTTCAAAAGTAATCTTGTGTCCCAAAATCTTATATCGGCAATCCAGATTCCATCCCATCATTTCATACATCATTGCAGAGAAGATTTTGTTTGTCATTTTTCTGCTTTTACGTTTATCTGGCTTTGCCACACACCAACGAAGTGCATCTTTATCATTTTCCTCACATTTTCGGACAACCATTCTCTTATTATCCTGGTTCACAAGTATCTGTATGTAAACTGCATCCTCTAAACCAGCGATGCAGGCTGTATTAAATGTCACACTATCTCTCCGGATCACGACAGCCGGTTCCCTTAAATGAGCAAACAGTTCTCGTCTGACAACCTGATACCCCTCATAACTAAAATCCTTTGCCAACTCGATTGCTTTCTGATCAACAATTTCTTTTTCGTCCGTATACTCCGCTGTATCATGCATAATTAGCACACCTCATTTTATCTATCAATTTCTCTGCTGACTCCAACAGATCATCAAGAACTTCTCTGGTTATAATCTCCATCCCTTCAACAGTTGTTGCAGGGCGCAGTATATCCCAGTTTCCTCTATATGCCACTCTCTGTAAAAATACTGTTCTATTTGTAGACTCTCCAAAATTATATGTCCAGGCTTCCGGATAAAGTATCTTCTTTACTGGCTTTTGAGCTTCTTCTGGCTTTTTCTCCACTTCTTCCGCAGATTGTTCTGCATTTTTCTCCTGTACAAGCACTTCTGGTTCTTCTAACTCAAAAATCATTACCTGCTCATCTGCACTACCACAAAACTGTCCACGCAATTTATACTTGCATTCTTTATTCCATCCCATAAGCTCATATAATGGCTCTGAAAATCCTTTACAGCTTTTTGGAAGCACCGCCCATCGTCCATCTCGTATAGTTCCCCATTTTATAGCATTTATGCTGCTTCTTTCGCATGGACGAACTGCAATGCACTTTTCCACAGAATTAAAGAGCAATTCTACATACTCTACATCTTCAAATTTTTTCAAACAAGCTGTATTAAATACAATTTTCCCCGAAGAAATCGTTACTGCCGGATCAAATCTTGTTGAAAAGAACTGCGCCCTCACAATTTCGTAACCACTTAAATCAAATCCTCGGTTTTCCGTTTTCTCTGCACAAATTTCATTATTGTTTTCAGAATAAGCACTTAATGATGCCTTTTCATAATCTGCTGATGAAAATCCATTCCATGCACGATTTACAGGCACAAAGCCTTTTAAAGCTCCCTGATCCACTACCTGTAAAGTTGGCAATGGATACCCTTTTTTCATATATTTGCTTGCATCCAGCATTTTTTGCGCTGCATTATAAATCTCCCGGCTCACAATAGCTTCATGGTGATCGGTCTGTCTATATTGGTTCCGATCATGGTTATTTTTCTTTGATTTATGATCCAGGTAATTAGGTGTAAAAGTTTTTCTTGATAAAACATCCCCACAATGCCTTTCATTGCGTAGAACATTTACAACTGTACTTCCTGTCCACTTTGTATTTCCTAATTTAGTTTTACGTCCTAAATCCATCAAAATTTCAGCAATTTCAGAAGTAGGAAAGCCACTCAGGAACAGATAATAACACAAGCGAACCGTATCTGCTTCCGACTCATTAATAACTAAATTCCCATCCTCGTCCTTATCATAACCTAAGAGTTTGGGTGTCAGAAATATTCCTCTTGAAAACCGTTGTTCAATAGAAATATTCATAATTTCACTTTTCGTATGTGATTCTTCCTGTGCTGCTGCCGATAACACTGCAAGCATCATTTCGCTCGTATTATCAAGTGTGTAAATATGCTCTGTTTCAAAAAATACGCCTACCTGCGGTTTCATATTTGCTAATTCACGAACTTTAGCAATACAATCCACAATATTTCTGGCAAATCGTGATACACTTTTGGTAACTATTAAATCTATTTTCCCTACTTTGCAATCCTCGATCATACGATTAAATTCATCCCTATGCTGTAAAGATGTGCCGGAAATTCCCTCATCCGCATATATCCCAACCAGTGTCCACCCTGCATGTTCCTTTATCATATCTTCATAATGATTTTTCTGCAGTTCATATGAAGATGTCTGATTGGCATCATCTGTAGACACACGGCAATAAGCACACACCCTTTTGGTGCCTGCATCTTCAAATAATTTTTCTTTCTGTTTCGCAGGAATGAACTCTAATTCGCTGCGATCCACGCCCTTATACCTTGCACGAATCTTTTCTTTCCGTTCTTCCTGGCTTGCAGCATGTTTTTCCTGTTCGTTCATATGCTGTCCCCCACTTCCATATGCCAGTACCAGATTTTACCTTTTTTATATGCTTTTATTTCAGCAATTTTCTTTGCTTCCTGTACCGTTCTTTTTGCAATACCATACTCTTTCATTTTTTCATATATATAGGTACTTGCTAAATCTTCTACTGATAACAGTTTTTGCAGATATTCTACAGCAATATCTTTCTTTCCTGTGCTTTTCTCAACATTAAGCAACTCTTCCACATTTATCTGGCATTTTCCAATCCATCGAAACCCTTTTTTCTTATCCAGTTCAAACCCTATTGGTTCTCCTTCTGGTGCAAGGCTTGATTTTACCGGAAACATATACCGTTTCCAAGGTTCTTCTTTATCTCTGGATACCATAAGAATGCTTCTCGCTGCTGCCGCAATGTCAATACTGCCTAATCCTCTGTATAATTGGTTTCCACCACCACTTTTGTTCATGTGTCCAACTAATACTATTGCACAATTAGTTTCTGCTGCCACCTTGGATAACTTTGATAAGATTTCTCGCATTTTTACTGCATTTGTCATATTTCCATTGTGACCGATAAATGCCTGTATCGGATCAAGCACAACCATTTTCGCACTGATCTGTATAATAGCATTTCTTATACGTTCATCTTCCAGTGTCAATTCATCATTATCTTCCTTTATGAATGCAACCTTACTACAATCAGCCCCAGCCTGTTCCAGCCTTGGTTTTATCGTATCTCCTTTTCCATCTTCCGAACACTGATATATTACCATCTCTGGCTTTTTTATCTTCTGTCCATCTGGCAAATATCCGCCTTGTGTTAGTATCGCTGCAACATGAATAATCAGTGTTGACTTACCCTCTCCCGGATCTCCCTGCAACATTGTAATCTTCCCACAGGGAATATATGGGTACCATACCCATTCCACCTCCGAGGCTTTCACATTTGAATAAAATTCAACACCCGTATTTATACTTTCCAAATTTGATGCCCCCGGTGTCTTTTGCTTTTTTCTTCTACTACATATGAATAATTGCATTAAACTTCTACTTATGTTTCATTATAATATATCTTTTTTGGGAATACAATAAGGAATATCAAATGTGTGTGGAGTTTCATCGTAAACATTAACTAATAGTCAAAGTCTAGGAGGTGACAGGTTTGGAAGTAGAAATTGATTATCTTGCTATCGGTAAAAGGATCCGCACTGCACGTCTGTCAAAAAAAATGACTCAGGAAACACTTTCAAATATGATTGACGTTGCCCCTACCTATGTCAGCAGTATCGAAAACGGACATACCAAATTAAGCCTTGCAACATTGCTCGGCATTGCTCAAAGCCTTGATACTACTGTAGATCAGCTTTTATATGACAATACGCCTGTACTGGTTTCAAAATTTGATGCCGATATAAAAGAGCTTACTTCTGATTGTAGCAATCAGGAAAAAGAATTTTTACTGGAAATTATAAAATCAACAAAAACTGCATTACGCAACTACAAACCAGGCAAATAATTTAAGGGCGCAGAAACTTTATTATTTCTGCACCCTTCTTTTATACTTTTGCGGTCTTGCTTCCTTGCGATGTTGTCCATTACGATTTTATATTGTAGTTTATTCCGTCAGTTTAAGCTGAATACATAGAATATAGTATATCATCTGTTTCCTTTTTAATCTTTCTTAAATTATCTATATTCTTAGAAATCATATTAAAAAATGAAGACCAATAATTATTAGCCATTCCTATACCATCATCATAATATTGGAATGTTGTCAAATTTATATATTCATTCAACAATTCTACTACTTGTTTTCCCAATTCAAGAGAATGTTGATTTAGCGCCTCATAAAGATCATCCTTTTTTTCAAGATATTTATTTATGTGAAGCAATTCTTCTTCATACATAAAATGATGATCATCTATTTCATTTTGTAAATCAATCGGATTAGAAAAAGATTGTGCAAAATTCATTTTCCAATATTTATATGAATATTCCAACAAATCATGGAAGCAATCAGTTGCATACTTGACCTGCTTTAATGCTTCCTTTTTCCTTTCCATCTGCTGGCTTTGAAAAGAAACTATATCTTCTCCCTTCAGACGTCGTTCTTGTTCATATTCCGCTATCATCTTCCACTTTAGCAATTCTTCTACTGGATATTCGTCTGGATTTTTATCAATTAATGTGTGACAAGCACTACATAACCATATTCCATTATTTATAGATTCTCTTTCTTCTTTTGTCATTCTCGCATCATATCTTGCGCCCTTTGGTGATGCTCCTAAAATGTGGGCGGCTTCACCTATTGATAATCGTTTATCTCCCTCTCTATGAGGACCTAATGTTTCCCTTCTACAATTTGGATTTGAACATCTGCCCCCAACACGTTCACAAAGAATTGTCTTAATACGTTCTGAAAAATCAGCTTCTCTCATATGCAACTTCCTCTTTCTATAATTCCAAGGTCCCCTTAGTTACAAAGGATTTAAACTTATTCTATCATATCCCACTATAACAAAAAAGCATAAAAATACCGCCAAACAGACTTATTCTATGTTCCGCGGTACTTCGATACATTTTAAATTTCGTTTTCAAATATTGACATTCCTGCAAGCATCATATCCTCGTCCATATCCAGATTATCACTATCTTCTGGCTCTGTTTCCTCGACTTCTCGACAACTCGTTCCGCCCATTGATTTTTCTATTTCTAACAAAAACTCCTTGTCTTGAAGTAACTGTTTTTTGATAGCGTCTATGCTCACTGCTCCTGTGTATGTTCCTGTTCCTGCTTCTCCATTCTTCATCCACGCCTGAACCAATTCTGTCACAAGTGCTGTCTTGCATCTTTTCTTGGTTTTTAAGTATTCTCCTGCTTCTCTCTGACGTTCATCATCTTCATTAAATATCAATACAACCTTAATTTGTCCCATGACCAGCACCTCCTACCCTCTCCGCAGACGTGCTGTTGTCAGTTTTTCATATCCAATCGCATTCGCCCGGACGTCATCAATAAATTCCACATATTTAAATTCCGGGGAATTTTCAATCTGTTTTCTGAGTAAAAGACTTCCTCCACCAAGAAAGACCGCCGGATTTGTTCTAAAGTCTGTCACATGGGTATGCAGTTTATTGATAATTCTCTGTAACCAGTTTTCTGCCATTCGCTGAATTTCCAGTATGATTTTTTCATCTAATATGGTTTCTTCCTGCATTAAAACCTGTTCTACATCTGACGAATCCAAATGAATGCCATAGTTCTGTTGAATCGCATTGGATATTTCAGACCGTAGAACTGCCATACCGGAACGATCACTGACACGAACTGATAAATCCGGTTTTCCATTTCTGATTACCAAAAGGTCAACTGTTCCATCCCCAATATCAATACAGTTTACCGTTCTATATTTCTTCAAAAGACTTGCCTTAAAACACATGACTGCTGCAAAATTCTGCGGACTTACAAATACATCTTTCAGATAAAAACTAACCGGTTTGTCATTCATTCTAAAATTGATGCCATGACGGGAATGATCAATAAAATACTGTTTAAATCCTACTGCCTGCTGCCCAAAATCTGCCGGCGGCAAACCCACTCCAAGAACAACGTCTTTTCCTGTAAGGTTAATATTTTTCTTTCGTGCCTCCTGCACAAGTGTGAACAAAGTCAGAATAAAATAGTCATCATCCACCGTTTTATCTGCTTTAAACGGCATTTTTGTTTCCGATAAAGTATAATAAGCACCTTCATATTCCAGAATATCTTCATTCATAAATCGTCCTGGCTGTGCAGTATACCTTACAATTCCACATGGGAACGAAGATGTTTCTCCCTTCATATTTCCATTTCCATGATCAATTCCAAAAATTATTTCCGCCATCTGCTCTTCCTCCTGTACTTATACTTAACTGTATCTTAACTTGCTGATTCATGTACACATTTGTGACAGTTAGTTGCGTTTATATGACACCTACTGACACTTTTATATCACTTTTGTATGTGTTATTATTTTTATATTTCACTTATGTGTATGTACATACTATATATCACACTTTTGTGTATGTCAATATTATTTTTATCTTTTTTTGTACCACCATCTGAAAAAAGTATGTTATACTGCTGATGGAGGTATTAAGAATGACCACAGGAGAAAAAATACGTTATTTCAGAACTTCTCATGAACTTACTCAGGAACAACTTGCTTCTCAATCCGGATTAAGCATAAGTGCACTTCAAAAATATGAATC
>OLQD01002905.1_pt1 | contig 11934 bp, 10 predicted proteins | sample 1672841 | NCBI WGS metagenome assembly OLQD01 (sample SAMEA3136729, study PRJEB25190) | human gut metagenome | biome: human gut; feature: human-associated habitat; material: faeces | place: Austria | collected 2013 | reverse complement strand
AAGTGGGGCGTGCAGATTGCGGGAATGATTTTCCACACACGCTCTACCCCAGATCAGTCACTGCTATTGCCTTGGACTTTCAAAATAATAGAAACTTCAGGAGGTACCTTATGATCCCAATTACCGGTCACACACAGCTTACCGCACTTCTTGGAAGTCCGGTGGCACACAGTATTTCACCACTTATGCACAATGAAGCATTCCATCTTCTTGATCTTGATTACACTTATCTTTGCTTCGATGTAAATGAGGAAAATCTGGAAACTGCTGTCATGGGACTGAAAACCTGCGGAATCCGTGGCTTCAACCTTACCATGCCAAACAAAAACAAGATCGTGGAGCTTCTGGACGAGCTTTCCCCTGCTGCCCGACTGATCGGCGCTGTGAACACCGTAGTCAATGACAATGGACGCCTTACCGGCTATAACACTGACGGTGTAGGATACATGCAGGCTGTCAGAGATGCAGGATATGATGTGATCGGAAAAACCATCACCATCATGGGAGCCGGTGGTGCAGCTACTGCCATCTGTGCACAGGCTGCCCTTGACGGGGTAAAAAAAATCCATATTTTTGCCCGTGAGACCAGTCGTTTCTGGAACCGCACACAGAAGCTGGTGGAAAATATCAACGCCACTCTTCCCTGCCAGGCCATTCTTCACGAAAACAAGGATAAAGAAGAACTGGCACAGGCTATCTCCGAGAGTGCGCTTCTTCTCAATGCCACCTCAGTGGGGATGGCTCCTGATACAGAAGGGTCCATTATTGAAGATACCAGTCTTTATCATCCGGATCTGATCGTGTCAGATGTGATCTACAATCCCCGTGAGACACGATTCTTGCGCGAAGCAAGAGAGGCTGGCTGCCGCACCTTCAACGGTATGTATATGCTGCTTTACCAGGGGGCTGAAGCGTTCCGTCTGTGGACAGGGAAAGAAATGCCGGTGGAGGAAATTAAGGCGAAATACTTTTCCGAATAATGCATTCATCTGCTATAATTCACAAGATTATATATTTTTTCACCTAATCCAGCTATATTTTATAACAATGTTAATATTTTCAAGAAAGGCGCCGCATCTCACAGCAGCGCCTTTCTTTTATATGGAAATCACGTTCCTATTTATTCACTTAAAACTTTTCGGAAAATCCGGCTTATTTCTGCTCTTCCTGAACCTCTACCTTACGGTTCTCTCTGCTCTTGATCTCAGCTTTGATAGAAGTAATGAACTCTCCAAGATCCTTCGCACCTTCATCTCCCAGGAAACGGCTTCTTACAGAAACTTTGCCCTCTTCCTCTTCTTTGGCACCAACAACCAGCATATAAGGAATCTTCTGAAGTCTTGCCTCACGGATCTTGTAACCGATTTTCTCAGCACGGGTATCAATTTCGACACGAATACCAGCCTCTTTCAGCTCGTTTACAACCTTTTCTGCATAATCCATATATTTATCAGAAATCGGAAGCACCTTCACCTGTACAGGAGCAAGCCATGTTGGGAATGCACCTGCAAAATGCTCGATCAAAATACCGATAAAACGCTCGATGGATCCAAAAGCAACACGGTGGATCATGATCGGACGATGTTTCTCGCCGTCAGCACCAACATATTCACAATTAAAACGGAGCGGAAGCTGGAAATCAAGCTGGATAGTACCACACTGCCAGGTTCTTCCGATGGAGTCCTCAAGATGGAAGTCAATCTTCGGTCCGTAGAACGCTCCGTCTCCCTCATTTACTACATAATTAAGCCCGAGGTCGTCAAGAGCTCCGCGAAGAGCGTCTGTAGCCATCTCCCAGTCCTCATCACTTCCCATGGAATCTTCCGGACGTGTGGAAAGCTCTACGTGATATTTGAAACCAAACAGCTGATATACCTCGTCAATCAGTTTTGCAACCCCTTTGATCTCCTCACGGATCTGCTCCGGCATCATAAAGATGTGGGCATCATCCTGTGTGAAGCAGCGTACACGCATAAGTCCGTGAAGCTGTCCGGATTTTTCATGACGATGTACCAGACCAAGCTCACCCATACGAAGCGGCAGATCACGGTAAGAACGTGGTTCTGACTGGTATACAAGGATACCTCCTGGACAGTTCATTGGCTTAATTGCAAAATCCTGATCGTCAATTACAGTTGTATACATATTTTCTTTGTAATGATCCCAGTGTCCGGATGTCTCCCAAAGATGACGTGCCAGCATGATCGGTGTGGAAATCTCAACATATCCTGCTTTCTGATGGATTTCTCTCCAGTAATCAAGAAGAGTATTCTTCAGAACCATTCCCTTAGGAAGGAAGAACGGGAATCCAGGACCTTCGTCGCTCATCATGAACAGACCAAGCTCTTTACCAAGCTTTCTGTGGTCACGTTTCTTCGCCTCTTCCATACGGGTAATATATTCTTCCAGATCTGCTTTCTTTGTGAAAGAAGTTCCGTAGATTCTGGTAAGCATTTTATTCTTCTCGCTTCCTCTCCAGTAAGCACCTGCAATGCTGGTAAGCTTGAATGCTTTTACCGGTTTGGTTGTCATAAGGTGAGGTCCTGCACAAAGGTCAACAAACTCACCCTGCTGATAAAAGCTGATCTCAGCATCTTCTGGAAGATCTTCGATAAGCTCCACTTTATATGGCTCATTTTTCTCTTTGAAGAATGCGATCGCTTCTTCTCTGGATTTGGTAAAACGGGTAATCGGAAGTGCTTCCTTTACCACTTTCTTCATCTCAACTTCGATCTTTGCAAGATCCTCTGTAGTGATCGGGTTCTCGCTGTCAATATCATAATAAAATCCGTCTGCAATAGATGGTCCGATTGCAAGCTTTACATCCGGGTACAGTCTCTTGATTGCCTGTGCCATAATGTGGGATGTGGTGTGACGGAAAGCGCCTTTTCCACCCTCATCCTCAAATGTCAGGATGCTTAACTCGCAGTCCTTGTCAACTACATGTCTAAGGTCAACAACTTCTCCGTCAACCTCTCCTGCACATGCAACTCTTGCAAGGCCTTCGCTGATATCAGCCGCGATGTCGATAACGGATTTTGCTTCTGCGTATTCTTTCTTAGAACCGTCTTTTAATGTGATAATCATGATTCGTGTCTCCTTTTCTTTTTCTGAAACTGTATCCGGCAGGAAACTGTCTGATACGAAAAACGTATGGTAACGTTTGACTGAGCACTGAAAACCAAACATTTTCTGTACTCCCATGCAGGGACGAGACGAGCTGCAGTCTCCAAGGTCACACACAAACGTGGACTTTAACTCATTGCTCGTGAAAAACAAAAGCCCCTTACAATGCTCTCACACTGTAAGGGACGAATATACTCGCGGTTCCACCCTGCTTGCCATAGCATACGTATCTGTAAACCAGGCCACTTATTTGATGGTAACGGAATCACCGGACCGGATTAGGGCCACTCGGAGGTAGTTTTCAACTGTTTCCTGATAAGGCATTTCCAGCCGCCTGCCTCTCTCTGAAACATTCCACAGTTTACTCTTCTCGTCAACGTGTTTTCTTATCACTGTGTCCCATTATAGCCTCGGGTTTTGGGTTTGTCAATAATCTGCAAAATAAAGATGATAAAAAATTAGATATTTCCCCGAAGTTTTTCTTTTACAAGTGCTGCTACTTCCCGCACCACATAATGCACCTGCATAATAGGATCTGATACCGCCGCAATTCCATAAGGATGTTTATATCCCAGCTTTTCCGCCAATTTTACTGCCCGGTACACGTGAAAATTATTTGACAATATTCCCGTATTTTTCTTACTGCACCCGGTAAGCTCATCGGAAAATTTCAGATTTTCTTTCGTGCTTGTAGACTTCTCTTCCAACACCAGCCGCTCCTGTGAAATACCATGCGCTGTCAGATAATTCTCCATACATTCCGCTTCCGTAATCTCCTCCCCAAAGCCCTGTCCGCCGGAAAGGATCAGCGTGGTATCTTCATTCTCCCTGGCATATTTCAGTGCCGCCTTCAGACGAAGCTCCAAAGCCTTGGATGGTACATCTCCTTTTACATGAGCACCTAACACAACTACATAATCCAGGTTCTTTTTCCCGGAAGACTTCATTCCGGAAATTACACGGCTGCAGATAAATCCAAAACAGACACTTCCGATCAGCACAGCCACCATGATCACAGTTCCCAGCCATCCAGGGAAAATTCCCGGATGATTTCTGCCATAGCGGATCAGTACTGCGCTGCCTTCCAGAACCGCTGTAAGCAGTACCCAGAACCAGGCAAAATCAGCTGTAATGCCAGCATATACCACGATCAGCACATAATAAGCCAGGCTTAAAATCCCGGCGCAAAAACAAAATAAACTCAAATTCTCTTCTCTCTTTCTAAATTCAAATCCACTCTGCGTGTTTCACTCATTACTCGCACAAAGCAAACTGATTCATACTTGTAGAACTCATAAATCAACTAATTTTCCTATAAATATACACGAAACGGATTGCCTGGCAGTCATCCACCATTGCAATCCGTCCCCACAGCCGGAATCCACCGGATCCCGGTCTATATTCACATTTTATTATTTGTTTCTACCGCAGCAGAATTTATATTTCTTTCCGCTTCCGCATGGACACGGATCGTTACGTCCGATCTTGTGTGCCTTTACAACAGTACCGGATTTCTTCTGCTCAAGATAAAGCTCTTTACGTTTCTCCGGGGTAAAGATCTTGTCCCACTGTGGAAGATTGTAAAGCCAGTCAGCCTTAGCGTCTACCATGTTCTTGTAAAGAAGCTCTTTGTCAAAACAAAGACTTACGGTAGTATTCTCATCCATAGTCTCGATCGGGTTCTGAACCTTAAGGCTGTCATTGATTCCATCAAGGAAACCAACCATGGTGAGCACTTCCTGATTATATTTCTCAGCCAGCTCTTTAACTGTACCAGTAACTACTTCGTCCGGATTCTCAAGAAGCTGTGCATAAATGTTCTTCTCAATGTTAAAATATTTTGCCCAGAACTGCTGAAGTTTATTACGATCTGCCTGCTGGTCATAGGCAATGGCACGCCACTGCTCTAAAATGGTCTTGTCGCTCATTTCTTATTCCTCTTTTCAACAAAATTTCGTAATTATGCCGTTTTACAGCTGAAATTTATTATACCATCTTTTACTGAAAAACACAAATCTTATTTTTTTTCCAAAATTTTCTTGCAGATTTTCCATAAAATTCATACTATTTTTCTGTAACATATGTATAAAAAGCCAGTGACAGGTTCATACTATGAGTGTTCAGTAAAATGAACCAACAAATTCATTGAACCCCCTTCAATGATGACGCATTACAAAAGATAAGCGAGATTAACTTATATCCTCCCCGAAACGCCCCGGCTTCTGAAGTACTAACTGAAGCCGGGGCGTTGACTTTCCTGTTTTGCTGTTTTTGTCTATTTTACTCCAAGCTTCTCCAGTTCTTTTGCAGCCTGCTTCAGATCATGGAATTCAATGGCATGAATACCAAGCTTTCTTGCAGCTTCGCAGTTCTCCGGGCGGTCATCCAGAAAAACGCTCTCCTCCGGTTTCAAACCGAATCTGGAAAGAAGTGTCTCATAAATATCAGCCTCCGGTTTGATCTGCTGAACCTCACAGGAGAAAATCACACCATCCATATTTTTCAGAAAAGGCATTTTACCTGGTCTTGTCTGATCCAGCATGAATTGGCTGTAGTTTGACAGAATGTACAGATGATAGCCCTGGCTTTTCAGATAGCCGGTCCAGGTTTCGGCGTAATCCTTAATTCCAATTGTTTTTCCGGATTTTTCGATCACACGCTTTACATCCGCCTCGTACTCAGCCGGAAGTGCTGCGATAAACTGTTTCCGGTATTCTTCTTCAGAAAACAGTCCACGGTCACGCTCATTCCAGATCTGGCTCTTAAAAACCTTCTCAGCAATCAGCTTCTCTTCTTCTGCCGAAAAGTGGAACGCTTTCAGATAGCTTTCCCAATCATAGGAAACCAGGACCTGTCCCACATCAAAAATAATATTTTTCACTTCGCCCTCTGCCTCCTTATTCTCTTTCTTCAGAAGTTTATAAACCATCAAAAATACATAGGCCAGAACAGGCACCAGAATTACAGTGCCCACTGCCGCCTTAAAATTCCCCTGTGCGTTGTCGCCGCTGCCAAAAGCAAAGATCATAGGCAGACAGCAAACTGCCAGTAAGACTACCACTCCGAAAACAGCAGCGATCCTTTTAAAATTTTTCATTCTTATTTCCTTTTCTCTCGGATACAACTTACGCCGGAGAAAATCCTCCGGCGCAGTCACATTTCAATTACCAGTCACTCTGTAACCAGTAATGTATTCTTACTTACAAGCGTCTGATACACAGCCGCTTTTTTCCCAATTATTTATTTCTGTAAATAATATCGTTTCTTCCTGGTCCGTTGGAAACCATGGTGATCGGGTATCCGATCTTCTCCTCGATGAATTCGATATATTTTCTGCAATTCTCCGGAAGATCCTCATAGTTCTTTATTCCACGGATATCACATTTCCATCCTGGAAGCTTCTCGATCACCGGTTTTGCTTTCTCAAGTCTGGCTGTGGTCGGGAAGTCTGTGGTAATCTCTCCGTCGATATCGTAAGCAACACAAACCGGGATCTCATCCAGATATCCAAGTACATCAAGTACAGTAAATGCAACATCTGTAGCACCCTGAAGACGGCAGCCGTATTTAGATGCAACACAGTCATACCATCCCATACGTCTCGGACGTCCAGTGGTAGCACCGTATTCTCCGCCATCACCACCGCGTCTTCTAAGCTCGTCAGCCTCTTCTCCGAAAATCTCGGAAACAAATGCACCGGCACCTACTGCGCTGGAATAAGCCTTGCTTACAACAACAATCTTCTGGATCTCATATGGAGGCACACCTGCTCCGATTGCACCATATGCTGCCAGTGTGGAAGAAGAGGTAACCATTGGGTAAATACCATGGTCAGGGTCTTTCAAAGTTCCAAGCTGTCCCTCAAGAAGGATCTCCTTGCCCTCTTTCAGTGCATTATTCAGATACAAGGAAACGTCGCATACATATGGTGCAACCATTTTCTTGTATTCCATCAGCTCTGCAAAAAGCTCATCAACGTTCAGAAGCGGTTTGTGGTATAAGTGCTCAAGAAGAACGTTCTTAGTTTCACAAACGCTTGCCAGTTTCTCCTTCAGGCGATCCTCGTCAAAAAGCTCATTTACCTGAAAACCGATTTTTGCATATTTGTCAGAATAGAAAGGTGCGATACCGGATTTAGTAGAACCGAAAGATTTGCCTCCCAGACGCTCTTCCTCATACTGGTCAAACAGAATGTGGTACGGCATAACCATCTGTGCTCTGTCAGAGATCAGAATCTTCGGTGCCGGAACACCTTTGCTTACAACCTCATTGTATTCTTTGAAAAATACAGGGATATTCAGTGCAACACCGTTGCCGATCACACTTGTGGTGTGTCCATAAAATACACCTGACGGCAGAGTGTGAAGTGCGAATTTACCATAGTCGTTTACAATGGTATGTCCTGCATTTGCACCACCCTGGAATCTAACGATAATATCAGCTTTCTCAGCGAGCATGTCGGTAATTTTACCCTTACCTTCATCTCCCCAGTTTGCTCCAACTACTGCTTTGATCATAACTCAAATTCCTCCTGTGTCTGATCTGAATTTCATAAAAAAGAAATTAACAACCTTTTATCATACATTAATCTCAGCTGTCATTCCAAGCATTTCCTTGTGGGAATCCAGAACCGGATTTACAACTTTTGCAATAAAGCTTTCGGTCTGCTCTTTGGCACGTCCCACATATTTCTTCGGATCCATGGTCTTCTGAAGCTCTTCCAGGGTCAGGTTAAATGCCGGATCTGCTGCGATCAGCTCAAGAAGGTTGTTGTCCTTACCTTCTACCTTAACATTCCTGCCTGCTTCCATGGAAAGCTCACGGATGCGCTCATGAAGCTCCTGACGGTCTCCACCTGCTTTTACTGCGTCCATCATAATGTTCTCAGTTGCCATAAATGGCAGCTCAGCCATCATGTGTTTCTCGATAACCTTCGGATAAACCACAAGACCATCTACAACATTCAGGCACAGATCCAGGATTCCGTCAATTGCAAGGAAGCCTTCCGGTACGGAAAGACGCTTGTTGGCGGAGTCATCCAGGGTTCTCTCAAACCACTGGGTAGCAGAGGTGATGGCTGGATTCAGGGCATCTACCATCACATATCTGGAAAGGGAAGCAATACGCTCACTTCTCATCGGGTTTCTCTTATAAGCCATAGCGGAAGATCCGATCTGGGATTTCTCAAATGGCTCCTCTACTTCTTTCAGATGCTGAAGAAGACGGATATCGTTTGACATCTTGTGTGCACTTGCTGCAATTCCTGCCAGAACATTGACAACACGAGTATCAACTTTACGGGAATAGGTCTGTCCGGATACCGGATAGCATTCCTTGAATCCCATCTTGGCAGCGATCATCGGATCGATCTTGTCGATGGTCTCCTGGTCTCCTTCAAACAGTTCCAGAAAGCTTGCCTGTGTACCTGTAGTACCTTTAGAACCAAGAAGCTTAATGGTGCCAAGAACATATTCCAGATCTTCAAGATCCATCATGAATTCCTGTGTCCACAGTGTGGCACGCTTTCCAACGGTAGTTGGCTGTGCAGGCTGGAAATGGGTAAATGCAAGTGTAGGCTGATCTTTATATTTGTCAGCGAACTTGGAAAGCTCTGCAATTACGTTTACCAGTTTCTTCTGAACCAGTTTCAGAGCTTCTGTCATAACAATAATGTCTGTATTATCTCCTACATAACAGGATGTTGCTCCCAGGTGGATGATTCCCTTTGCTTTCGGGCACTGCACACCGTAAGCATATACATGGGACATAACATCGTGACGCACTTCTTTCTCACGGGCCTTGGCAACATCATAGTTGATATCGTCTGCATGAGCTTTCAGTTCATCAATCTGTTCCTGGGTGATGTTCAGTCCAAGCTCCTTCTCAGTCTCTGCCAGAGCGATCCAGAGTCTTCTCCAGGTGCGGAATTTCATATCCTGTGAAAAAATGTACTGCATTTCCTTGCTGGCATAACGCTCAGACAAAGGGCTTGTATATCTGTCTGTACTCATTCTTTCTCTCCTGTTTCTAAGTAAGTTTTTATCATTTACTTTGCGGATCAACTGTTTTTTTCCACATACAAGGGGATTATATAACATCCAAAGATTTTAAGCAAGCCCCTGATGGAATTTCCCAAGGAATTCCTTCATTCTTACATGTTCTGATGAAAATACCTCTTCCGGGGTGCCTTCCACTGCGATCAGACCGTCATCCATAAAGATAATCCGGTCGGAGATATCACGGGCAAAGCTCATCTCGTGCGTTACCACCACCATGGTGCGGTGCTCCGCCGCCAACTGCTGCATAATGGTCAGCACCTCGCCGGTCAGCATGGGGTCCAGTGCTGAGGTCGGCTCATCGAACAGCATGACCTTCGGGTCGCGCATCAAGGCGCGGGCAATGGCAACACGCTGCTGCTGCCCGCCGGAAAGCCGGCAGGGATATTCGTCCTTTTTCTCCGCCAGCCCCACCTTTTCCAGCAGCGCCTCGCACTTTTGCTCGGCGTCGGCGGCATTCGGTCGGTTCAGGAGGTACGGCTTGATGAGGTTCTCCCGCACCGTCATGTGGGGGAACAGATTAAAGCTCTGGAACACCATGCCCATCTCGCTGATCAAGCGGGCACGGTCGGCTTTGGCACAGTACCTTCCGTCCTTTACCAGCGCCTCCTCCCCAACATAAATGCTGCCGCCGGTCACCTCCTCCAAATCAATCATGCAGCGCAGCAGGGTGGATTTTCCTCCGCCGGAGGGGCCGATGATGGCAACCACCTCGCCCTCCTCCACCGTCAGGCTGATGCCCCGCAGCACCTGCGGACCGCACTCGTAGGTCTTTTTTATATTATCCAGCCGCAGAATACTCATAGTGTGTCTCCTTTAGCTATAATAGCTCATCTTTTTTTCTAGCTTTTCCATCACTACCGCTACCACAAGGTTAAAGATGTAGTAGAAGATGGCGGCGCCTACATAGGGCAGCACGCTCGCCTCCCTGCTGGCGATCCGCTTAACCAGCGTGAACAGCTCGGCATAGCCGATAACGAATGCCAGCGAGGTATCCTTCACCAGCGTAATAACCTCATTGGTGATGGAGGGCAGAATACGCTTTACAACCTGCGGCAGAATAATGAGGGAAAAGGTCTGGCTTTTATTGTAGCCCAGCACCTTTGCCGCCTCGTATTGTCCCGCCGGCATCGACTCGATTCCGGAACGGTAAATCTCTGCAAAATACGCAGCGTAATTCACCGCAAAGGCAATAATGACCGCATAGAACTGGTATTCCAGCGTAATGGGGATCTTAAAGATGTAGTAGGGGCCATAGTACACCACCATCAACTGCAGCATCAGCGGCGTCCCGCGCAGGACAGAGATAAATGCTTTGAATATCAGGCACACCGGACGAAATCCCGCTATTTTCCGCCAAACGGGAGAGCTGCTCTTTTTCAGGGCGGCAAACGGCGCCCAGCGGTTCATACGCCCAAACGCCACCAGCAGCCCCAGCGGCAGCGAAAATACCAGCGTCAGCACAAAGATGAGAACGGAATGTCCCATTCCCTCCCCTACTTGGGCAAAAATCTCTAACAGATTCATCAGCGGTCTCCTTTTTCGTCATGTCCTGATATACAGGGAAAAGCTCAGCCCCTCAGCACATCGTGTCGAAGGGCTGCTTTTCTGTTTTTTTCGGGGTTACTTCCCAAGGCATACCGCCTCGCTCAAGCCCCACTTTTCGGCAATTTTGGTAAAGGTGCCGTCGGCAGCCATCTCGTTCAAGGTATTCTGCACGGTATCCCGCAGGGCGGTATTGCCCAGCTTAAAGCCGATCCCGTAGGTCTCGCTGGCAATGGTACCGTCCAGAATGACGAAGGCATCGCCGCGCTGCGCAATTTGATACTGCGCCACGCCGATATCCATGGCAATGGCGTCCACTGCACCTGCCTCCAGATTGAGGAATGCGGTATTGTAGTCCGGCACCTCCACCAGCTGTTTAAAGCTCTCTGCCAGTGCGATGTTCTCCTCATTGGTGCCGTCCTCGTTCTCGGTCAGTGCCGCCAGTGCAGAGGAATCTGCCTGTACTGCCACAACCTTTTCGGCGAGATCCGCATATGCTGCAATGCCGCTGTCCTTCTTTACCACGATCACCTGACTGTTATCCACATAGGCGTCGCTCCAGGTGTACTTATCCTCACGCCCCTGCATGGTAAAGCCATTCCAGATGCAATCGATGACCTCGGTATCAAGCTCCATATCCTTGCTGTCCCAGTTGATGGGCTTCTTCACCAGCTCCCAGCCGTTGCGGGCACATACCTCAGCGGCAAGGTCAAGGTCAAAGCCGACATACTCCCCGTTTTCGTCCTGATAGCCATAGGGCGGGAATTCCGCATCAAAGCCAACGGTAAAGGTGGTCTTTTCGGTTTCATTATCATTTGTTGCGGCAGGCTTCTTGCCGCAGGCGGTCAACAGGCTCAGCAGCATCACTGCGGCAGCCACCATTGCGATCCATTTTTTCATCGTTCGGTTCTCCTTTTGTTTTGGGGTATGATGGTATTATATACTTTAGTGTGCTACTATGCTACTACGCTAAAACATTTAATATTGCCATTTTTTCAATATACTCCAGCATTCTCTTCTGTTTTCTCGCTTTTTTGCATGCATACTCATTATTTTGCATTTTCTGTTCAAATTACATTACCTTCGTTTGACAAGGACACACACGCTTTTTCGTCGGACGCAACCTCCACTTCAGTCGTGCTGACCCTAACGGGCAGCCCTCCCCGCTGCGGTGCGTCCTCCTCTCCCCACAAGGTCTTACGACCTT
>OLQD01002903.1_pt1 | contig 11936 bp, 9 predicted proteins | sample 1672841 | NCBI WGS metagenome assembly OLQD01 (sample SAMEA3136729, study PRJEB25190) | human gut metagenome | biome: human gut; feature: human-associated habitat; material: faeces | place: Austria | collected 2013 | reverse complement strand
GCTGCGGCAAACGCATAGTACGTGTCGCCGCCGCCGGCCACGAAGTTGTTCGTGACGACAGCGTAGGTAGCCGTCGGGTCAAACGCCTTGCCGTTGACGTTGTCAATGGTCACGCGCTGGATGCTATTCGGGCCGTAGTAGGTGGATTTGGGATAGGGCTCCTCGGCCTTGTCGTACGGTTCATAGGTCTTGAGGGCAAACTGCAGGCCGGCCACCTGCGGGAAACCGCCGAGGGATTCCGGCGTGCAGAAAGTACTGGCCTCGAGCGCCTCGAGCAGCTCGGCGCCGGTCACGTAAACAACTGCCAGCGTGTTGCCGAACGGCAGCACGGTGTTGATGTCCTTCTTGGTGATGTCGCCCGCCTTGACAGTCGCGCGGATACCGCCGCCGTTCGTGATGGCGACCACGTTCTCCACCGGGACCTTGATCGTGGCGTCGCTGCGGATCTTCCAGAGCATGGCGTCCGTGATCAGGTCGCCGAGGTTGGTCTCAGAGTCACGGTTGCCGTTGGGGGCCTTCGCGCCGTTGAGCGTGACCTTGCTGACGGCAAACTTCTCGCCATAGGCCTTGTCGATGGGGTCGATGATGGCCTTGGCGGCCGCGGCGACCTTCTCATCGCGCGTTTTGTAGTCAACGACGGTGACGTCCTTGCCGTCGGCGTTCTTCTCGGTGTGCCAGATGGCCTTGAGCTCGTTGCCGACGATCTGCTTCGTGGCGTTGTCAATGGTGATGACGCCGATGTTGGCAAAGGCCGTGCCCGTGGACTGGATGGCCTCCTTGTTCGGGCCGGCGGTGATTACGCTGTGGGAGTGGCCGTCGATGATGAAGTCGATGCCCTCCACATTCTTGGCCAGGTCATAGGAGGTATAGGGCTCGGAGCTCTCGTCCACACCCAGGTGCGCGAGGCAGACGACGAGGTTTGCGCCCTGCTCCTTGAGGGCTTTGACCTGCGCGTCCGCGCAGGCATAGAGCTCACTGCCGTCCTTGCCCGCGAGGAACTTCAGGCCCTCGATCAGCTTCGGGTTGGCCTTGGTCTGCGCTTCGGGCGTCTCGAGACCGAAGAAGCCGATCTTCACGCCGCCCTTTTAGATGATGGTGTTGGCATCGAAAATGGTCTTGCCGTCGGCGCCGAGCACATCGGCGCACAGGACCTTGAACTTGGCAGCCTTCATGTTCTCCGCCAGCTGGGCATAGCCGTAGTCGAACTCATGGTTGCCGATGGTGGCCACATCGTAGCCGGTGGCGTTCATCATCGCCACCGCGTCCGCGCCCTTGTGGACGCTGACGTAGACGGTGCCCTGACTGTAGTCGCCGGCGTCGGCCAGAATGACCTCGGCGCCCTGGGCCTCATAGTCGGCCTTCAGGGATGCCATGGCCGCATACAGGTCGATCGCACCGTGCACGTCGTTCGAGTGCAGGATGACGGTCTTGCCGGTGAGCGGCTTTGCCTCGTCAGCTGCAAATGCCGTGCACGACAGACTCAGGATCAGGCACAGCACCAGCAGCAGCGAAAGCAGTTTCTTCGTGTGCTTCATGTGATATCCTCCATTTTTTGAATTTGGGGTATCGCTGTTTTGATTATAGCATCCCATGAGAAAAATTGGGATGGGCTTTGCGCAAAAAGTGCGGCAAATCCGGCGCGCAATTTGAACAAAATTATTCGTCATTTTTGCCCAATTTGTCAAATAACCGAAGCAGACACCGTTTTCTTCTTTTCCCCATTTACAACGCTTCAGATAATATGATAAACTATTGTTTCAAAGTGTTATTTGAAAGGAGCCGAACGATGAGCTACGCAGACGAGGTCTTTATCCGCAACTGCCGCGACATTCTGACGCACGGCGTCTGGGACACCGATCAGGCGGTGCGCCCCCACTGGGAGGACGACGGCGCGCCGGCGCACACGGTCAAAAAGTTCGGCATCGTCAACCGCTATGACCTGTCCAAAGAATTTCCGCTGCTGACGCTGCGGCGCACCTACTGGAAGACCGCCGTGGACGAGCTGCTGTGGATCTGGCAGCAGAAGTCGAACAACATCCACGACCTGCGCGGCCACATCTGGGATCAGTGGGCCGACGAGACCGGCTCGATCGGCAAGGCCTACGGCTACCAGCTCGGCGTCAAGCACCAGTATCCCGAGGGTGAATTCGACCAGGTGGACCGCGTGCTCTACGACCTGAAGCACAACCCTGCCTCCCGCCGCATCCTGACGAATATTTATACGTTCGAGGATCTGCACGAGATGGCGCTCTATCCGTGCGCGTACTCGATGACGTTCAACGTCTCGGGCAACACGCTCAACGCCATCCTCAACCAGCGCAGCCAGGACATGCTCGCGGCGAACAACTGGAACGTCGTGCAGTACGCCGTGCTCGTGCATATGTTTGCGCAGGTGTCCGGCCTGCAGGTGGGCGAGCTGGTGCACGTTATCGCCGACGCGCATATCTATGACCGCCATGTGCCGGTCATCGAGCAGATCATCCAAAACGAACCCAAGGCCGCGCCGAAGTTTCTCATCGACCCGTCCGTCAACGATTTTTACGCCTTCACCCGCGACAGCTTCCAGGTCGAGGGCTACGAATACAGCGAGTTCACGGGGAAGATCCCCATCGCGGTGTAAGGAGGGCCTGCCATGGATGCGATCGTTGCCGTCTATGCCGACTGGGGCATCGGGGCCAAGGGCACGCAGCCGCTCGTGATCCCGGCCGACCGCCGCCGCTTCCGCGAGCTGACGATGGGCGCAGCCGTGATCGTCGGCCGGCGCACGCTGGACGATTTTCCGGGTGGCAGGCCGCTGCCGGGGCGCGAAAACCTCGTGCTCACGCGGCAGGACATCGTGATCGAGGGCGCGCAGGTGGTGCACTCCCCGGCGGAGGCCGCGGCCGCCGCCGCACAGTATGACCGCTGCTTCGTCATCGGCGGAGACAGCGTGTTTCGGCAGATGTTTCCCCACCTGATGCGCGTATACGTCACGAAAATCGACGCCACGCCCCACTCGGACGTGTTTTTCCCGGATCTGGACGCCGACCCCGCGTGGCGCTGCGTATCCGCCGAGCCGCGCGCGGAGCACGACGGCGTGGGCTATCAGTTTTGCGTGTACGAAAAAATTGAAGCATAAAGAACCGCCGCTTTCCGACTCCGGAAAGCGGCGGATCTTTTCTGCGCTCACCCGGCGAGTACCGCGAGCGAGAGCGCGTTGATGCACATGTGGAAAAACACCGGCGGCCAGATCGAGCGCGTCTGCTCATAGCAGAACGTGAGCGCGGCTGACACCGGCACATACGCCAGCGCCGAGAGCAGCAGCTTCGGATCCTGATACACGAGCACATACTGCCAGACATGGTAGAGCGAGAAGAGCGCGATCGACGCAGCATAGGCCCAAAAGCGGCTCTTCGGCCGGATCGTGCCGAAGACCACGCCGCGAAACAGGCACTCCTCCACGAGCGGCGCCATGAGCACCGCGACGGCGGTCATGCGCTTGTAGTCCACTTTGGCAAGGCCGGTCACGGCGTCGTTGTTCGGCACGGGCAGCTCGCCGATGAGCCCCGTGCCGAGCTGCAGCACGAGCGAGAGCAGCACGTCGATGCCGTAGGCGGCGAGCATCATGCCGATGCAGCGCAGGATGCTGCCGGCCATCGTGTCATAGCTGCGGTGCAAAAAGCGCCACATGACGGCGAGCGTGAACACAAGGCCGATGAGGTAATACCAGACGTTGCACGTCACGTCCGACGGCAGTTTGCCGAGCACCGCCATGAGCAGCACGCCGATCGTCAGCGGCAGCACGGCCACGTGGATGGGAAAATAGACCCAGCCCGCGATGCGCGCGCCGCGGGGCATGGGATCGCTCCACTCTGCTTTGGCTCTGCGCATATCAGCCCCTCGCTTTCTGCTGCAGCTCAAAGAGCAGGCGCATGGCCTCGAGCGGCGTGATGGTGTTGAGGTCGATGGCGCGCAGCTGCTCGGCGATGACGTCTCCGGCGGCGTCGCCGAGCGTCATCTGCGCATCGTCCTGCACCGGGTGCGCGGGGGCGGCGGGCTGCGCCGCGCCGGACTCCAGCTCGCGCAGGTAGGTCTTGGCCTTCGTGATGATCGTGTCCGGCACGCCGGCGAGCTTTGCGACCTCGATGCCGTAGCTCTCGTCGGCGGCGCCGGGCAGGATCTTGCGCAGGAAGAGGAGCTTCCCGTTCTGCCGCTTGGCGCTGATATTATAGTTGCGCACACCGGGGATCGTCCCTTCGAGCGCGGAGAGCTCGTGGTAGTGCGTGGCGAACATCGTCTTTGCGCCGAGCTTTCTCGCGTCGGCGCAGTATTCGAGCACCGCGCGGGCGATGGCCATGCCGTCGTAGGTGGACGTGCCGCGCCCGATCTCGTCAAGGATGAGCAGGGAATCGGCGGTCGCGTTCTTCAATATGGATGCGACCTCGCTCATCTCAACCATGAACGTCGATGCGCCGCCCGCAAGGTCGTCGCTCGCGCCGATGCGCGTGAACACGCGGTCGCAGATGCCGACCGTCGCGCTGCGCGCCGGGACGAACGAGCCGATCTGCGCCATGAGCACGATGATCGCCGTCTGGCGCATGTAGGTGCTTTTACCGGCCATGTTCGGCCCCGTCACGATGGCGACGCGGTCGTCGGTGTCGTTCAGGTGCGTGTCGTTCGGCACGAAGAGCGTGTCGCGCTGCATCTGCTCAACGACCGGGTGGCGGCCCTCGGCGATCGTGAGCGTGTGCGATACCTCGATCTCCGGGCAGACATAGTTGTTGCGCACCGCGACCTCGGCAAGCGAGCAGAGCGCGTCGAGCTCCGCGAGCGCCGCGGAGAGCGCCTGCAGCTCGTCCACGCGGTCGCCCACCTGCCGGAGCACGTCGCGGAAGAGGTCGTATTCGAGCGTTTCGATCCGCTCGCGGGCGGACGAGATATCGTCCTCCAGCTTTTTGAGCTCCGGGGTAAAGTACCGCTCGCCGTTGACGAGCGTCTGCTTGCGTATGTATTCCTCCGGCAGCTCCACGGCTCCGGCGGAGTTCGGCACGTCGATATAATACCCGAACACCTTGTTGTAGCCGACCTTGAGCTTCTTGATGCCGGTGCGCTCCTTTTCCCGCACCTCCAGCTCGGCGACGCATTTCGCGCCGTTGTCGCGGATGTTGCGCAGACGGTCTACCTCCTCGCTGTAGCCGGAGCGGAGGATGCCGCCCTCGCGCACGGAGAACGGCGGCTCGTCGCAGATGGCGCGGCGCAAAAGCGCGCAGAGGTTTTCCAGCGGCTCCGTTGCGGCGATGGAGCGGAGCATCCCGCTCTGGTACTTGCCGAGCTGCGCGAAGATCTCCGGCGCGGCGGAGAGATAGTTTCCGAGTGCGAGCATGTCGCGGCCGTTCGCCGCGCCGTACACGGCGCGGGACGTGAGCCGCTGGATATCGCCGACGGTCTTGAGCTTTTCGGTGAGCTCGGCGCGGCCGACGTTGTCGCGGAAGAGCTCCTCCACCGCGGCGAGCCGCCGCCGGATCGCCACCGGGGAGAGCAGAGGGCGCTCCACCCAGCTGCGGAGCATTCGCCCGCCCATCGGGGTTTTGGTCTTATCGAGCACCCAGAGAAGGCTGCCGCGCTTTTCGCCGGTGCGCAGGTTTTCCGTCAGCTCGAGATTGCGCCGCGCCGCGGCGTCAAGCTCCATATACCGGCCCCGCGTGAAGATGTCCGGCACGCGCAGCTGCGACATGTCGCCGCGCGCCGCGTCCGTGAGATAGGCGAGCAGCGCGCCGAGCGCGAGCGTCGTCATCTCGTCGAGCTCGGGGGCGTTTTCGCCGTACTGATCTGCAATGGCCTTGCGCGCGTTTTCGGGATCGAACCGCCCCGCGGCGGGCTCTACGCGGCTGCCGAGCCGCTTTTCGAGCGTGTCGCGGATGTCGCGGCTGAGCATCGCCTCCGGCGCGAGCACGCACTCGCGCGGGCGGAAGCGGGAAATTTCGTTCTGGATGTGTATCGCCGCGTCCGTTTCAAACGACGCCGCGCACACCTCGCCGGTGGACACGTCCGCAAAGGCGCACCCGCCTGCCTTGCCGCGCAGCATGACCGCACCGAGATAGTTTGATTCGCCCTCGCGCAGCATGGAGGTCTCCATGATCGTGCCGGGGGAGATGATGCGCACGATATCGCGCGATACGAGCCCCTTGCAGAGCTTCGGATCCTCCATCTGCTCGCACACGGCGACCTTGTAGCCCTTGGCGATGAGCTTGGAGATGTACTGCTCCGCGCTGTGGTACGGCACGCCGCACATCGGCGTGCGCTCGTCCTCGGGCTTGCCGCGGTCGCGCGTCGTGAGCGCGAGATTCAGCTCGCGCGCGCCGAGAACGGCGTCATCGTCGAACATCTCGTAAAAATCGCCCAGCCGGTAAAAGAGCAGGCAGTCGGGATGCTCGGCCTTGATGGCGTTATACTGCATTTTCATGGGGGTGGTTTCTGCGGGCAATGTCTTTCTCCCCTTTACTCCGTGATCTCGCCGAAGAGCGCAAACGTATTGCTTGAAACGATGCGCGCGTTGGCCCACGATCCGATGAGCGATTCGTCCCCGCGCAGATGCACGAGCCGTCCCCCGGCGGTGCGCGCCGAGAGCGTATAGTCGCCGTTTTTCGCCGTGCCGTCGATGAGCACGCGGAAGGTCTTCCCCTCCTGCGCGCGGTGCAGCTCGGCGGAGACGCGCCCCGCGCTCTCCACGAGCCGGTCGAACCGGTTTTGAATGGCGGAGCGCGGCGTATCGTCCTCGATCTTTGCCGCCGGGGTGCCCGGACGGCGGGAATAGATGAACGTGAACATCGAGTCAAAGCGCACCTTTTCCGTAAGCGCGAGCGTATCGAGGAAGTCCTCCTCCGTCTCGCCCGGGAAGCCGACGATCACGTCGGTCGTGAGGACGAGGTTCGGGATGTATTTCCGCGCAAGATCGACCTGCGCGAGATACTTTTCCGCCGTGTAGCCGCGGTTCATGGCGCGCAGGATCCGGTCGCTGCCGGACTGCACGGGCAGATGGATGTGCGGGGCGCACTTTTCGCACTCCGCCATAGCAGCAAAAAGCCGCTCGGTCGCGTCCTTGGGGTGGCTCGTCATAAACCGGATGCGGAAATCGCCCGGAATGGCGTTGACCTTGCGAAGGAGCTCCGCGAAATCCACATCCTCGTCCAGTCCCCGGCCATAGGAGTTCACGTTCTGGCCAAGGAGCGTAATATCCTTATACCCGGCGGCGACGAGCGCTTCGGCCTCGCGCACGACGTCCTCGCTGCGGCGGGAGCGCTCGCGCCCGCGGACGTAGGGGACGATGCAGTATGAGCAGAAGTTGTTGCACCCGTTCATGATGGAGAGCCACGCCTTCACGCTGCCTTCCCGCTCGCGAGGGAGACCTTCGGCAATGGATTCGGTGCTCTCGGCATCGAACACGCGGCCCTTCGCGCCGGAGAGACCGTGGACCTGCAGCGTTCTCTCAAAAAGCTCCGGGAAACGCCAGAGCTCGTGCGGGCCGAAGCAGAGATCGACCATGCGGTACGACTTTTTCACCTGCTCGCGGATCTCCTCGCTCTGCGCCATGCAGCCGCAGAGAATCACGATGCGTTCCGGGTGGACGCGCTTTAAATGCGTGAGCGCGCCGACGTTGCCGAACACGCGCATCGTCGCGTGCTCACGCACGGCGCAGGTGTTCACGGCGATGACGTCCGCTTTGTCCTCGTCGTCGGTCATCGTATAGCCCATGCTGCGGAGATAACCGCGCAGCACCTCGCTGTCGGACTCGTTCTGCTGGCAGCCGTAGGTGTCTACCATGGCGAAGCGCTCGCCGCTGCCGAGGGCGGCGCGGACGCGCGCGCATATCTCTTTCTGCCGTTCGATCTCCTGCGCGGAGACCTCGGTTCTCTCGTAGGGCATAGATCTGTTTCCTTTCCGTGTATCCTTGTGAACGGCCCCCTTGTGCAAAGGGGGCTGGCAGCCGGAGGCTGACTGGGGAATTGTAGCTTTCGGAAAACGACAATCCCTCCGTCACGGCTTCGCCGTGCCACCTCCCTTTACACAAGGGAGGCTTTTCTTCCGATAATAGAGTATTTTAACATTTTGCTCTGGATTCCGCAACGGCTTTGCTTTATAATCAGAATGAAATATTATCGATTCCCATTCTGGAGGTACATATATCATGCCGGTCATCCACGTCCTTTCGCCGCACGTTGCCGACCTTATCGCCGCGGGCGAGGTCGTTGAGCGCCCCGCCTCGGCGGTCAAGGAGCTTTTGGAAAACGCGGTGGACGCCGGAGCGCGCACCGTCGTGCTGGAGCTCCGCGCCGGAGGGCGGGACTACATCCGCGTCACGGACGACGGCGTCGGCATGGCGCCGGAGGACGCGGGCGTGTGCTTTCTGCGCCACGCGACGAGCAAGCTCTCGGACGAGCGCGGGCTCGAGGCCATCGGCACGCTCGGCTTTCGCGGCGAAGCTCTCGCGGCGATCAGCGCCGTTTCGCGCATCACGCTCACGACGCGCCGCCGCGGCGCGGCCATGGGCGTGCGCGTGGAGGTGGAGGCCGGGGAGATCGTCTCCATGGAGGAGACCGGCTGCCCGGAGGGTACGACGATCACCGTGCGCGATCTTTTCTACAACACCCCCGCGCGGCAGAAGTTCCTCGGCTCGGACCGGAGCGAGAGCGCCGCGTGCGTGCAGAGCGCGCTGCGCACGGCGCTCGGCCGCCCGGACGTGAGCTTTCGCTGCCTGCGCGACGGGCAGGAGGAATTTTTCTCCCCCGGCGACGGCACGGCGAAGAGCGCCGTATACGCACTGCTCGGGCGTGACGCCGCGGCGGGACTGCTGCCGGTGGAGACCGAAAGCGACGGTGTCACGGTAAAGGGCTTCGTTTCCGCGCCCGGCTACTGCCGCGGCAACCGCGGCGCGCAGTACTTTTTCTGCAACGGCCGCCCCATCCGCTCGCGCGCTTTGCAGGCCGCGCTGGAGCAGGCATACAAAAATACCGCCATGGTCGGCAAGTTTCCCGGGTGCGTGCTCTATATCACGCTGCCCAACGGTCTTGTGGACGTGAACGTCCATCCGACGAAGGCGGAGGTAAAATTTGCAAAAGAGAAGCCCGTTTTTGACGGCGTTTATTACGGCACGCTCGCCGCGCTCGGTCAGAAGAGCGCGCCGCAGACGATGTCGAATGCGCCTTTTGCCCCGGAAGCGAAGAGCGCCGCGCCCGTTTCTTCCCCGGCCCGTCCCGCTCCGGCCGCCGCGAGCGCGCCGCGCAAGGACTTCTTCCGCACGATGGACGCGGGCACGTTCCGGCAGACATACTCCGCCGCGCCCGCCCGTCCGGCGGGTACTTCCGGCGTGCGCGACAGCGCGCCCTACCGCGCCGCTTCCCCCGCCGCGCCGAAACCGGTCTCTTCCGCGCCGGTCTCCGTACCGGTGCGCACCTATACGCCGGACATTCCGTCTGTGAGCGCGCCGCGCTCCCCCGTCCCCGCACCGGAAGCGCCGGTCTCCCCGACCGTTCCCGCCGCGCCGGTCGAAAAGAGCCTTCCCGCCCCGGAAACGGCGGCGGAGACCGTGCCGGAGCAGACGGTGCTGGACGAGGCCTTCCGTGCCGAGCCCGTGCGCTACATCGGCGAGGCGCTGAACGTTTACATTCTGCTCGAGCAGTGCGACAAGATGCTGCTCATCGACAAGCATGCCGCGCACGAGCGCATCCTCTTTGACAAAATGCGCCTGAACGAAAAGCCCCTCATGCCGCAGGAGCTTCTGGAGCCTCAGCCGTTCAACACCGACCCGGACGGCGCGGCGCTTCTCGAAGCAAACGCCGCGCTTCTCGCGCGGCTCGGCTTTGAGCTGGACGCATTCGGCGATACCGCGTTTCTCATCCGCGCCGTGCCCGCGCAGCTCGACGCCGCCTCTGCCGTGCCGCTGCTCGAAGAGCTGCTGGAAAAGCTGCGGGAGGGCCGGTCGCTCTCGTCCTCGGACGTGTGGGAGCGTCTTGCCGCCACGGTCGCGTGCAAGGCCGCGATCAAGGGCGGCTGGGTCACGGAGCGGGAGGAGCTTTTGGCTCTCGCGGAAAAGGTGCTCGCCGGAGAGGTGACGCACTGTCCGCACGGCCGCCCGGTGATGACGGTGTTCACCCGCGCCGAGCTCGACAAGCGTTTCGGGAGGATCGTGTGACGTGTACCGCGATCTGACGCGGGGGAGCATTCTCCGCTCGCTTCTTCTCTTCGCGCTGCCGATGCTCGCCGGGGACATTCTCCAGCAGCTTTACAACATCGCCGATACGCTCATCGTTTCGCGCGCCATCGGACGTGACGCGCTCGCCGCCGTGGGGAGCGCGTATACGCTTATGATCTTCCTCACGTCGATACTGCTGGGGCTTTCGATGGGCGCGGGCGCGCTTTTCTCCATCTGCCGCGGGCGCGGCGACGAGAGCGGTCTCCGGCAGAGCATCGTCCACGCGTTCGCTCTCATCGGCGTATGCACGCTCCTCCTCACGGCGCTCGCCTATGCGCTCCTGCCCGCCCTTCTGCGGCTTTTGCAGGTGCCGGAGAGCGTTTCCCCGCTCATGCGGACGTACCTTGCCGTGATCTTCGCCGGTATCCCGGCGACGTTCCTTTATAACTTTTTTGCCTGTCTCCTGCGCTCGGTCGGCAACAGCATGACGTTCGCGCACAATCTGCTCGGCGCGGACGAATGCCGCATGGGCATCACGGCGCTGTGCGACAATGTCGGCAGACGTTTGCGAAAACGCGGCATGGTGTGCCAGACCGTGCAGCTCGGCATCCGCGATCCGGAGTTTCACAACCGCTCACGACAGATAACGCTTGAGCGGCCGACCAACTCCACGCGGACGCTCATCGATCTGTCCATGCAGCTGCTGCTCGGGCACTGGCCGATGGACAAGCCGGTGCGCCTGCTGTCGGTCACGGCTGCCAATCTGCTGCCTGAAAATCAGTCGTGCGAGCAGCTTTCGCTGTTTGATGCCGCCGAGGATATCCAAAAGCGCGACCGCCAGCATAAGCTCGACCAGACGGTTGACGCACTGCGGCAAAAATTCGGTGATCAATCCGTTGTGTTCGCGCATTCGGTGAAGAAAAAGGATAAAACGGATAAAACATGAGGACATATCCATCGGATATGTCCTCATGTTGCGTTACTGCGTCAGTCGGAAGGAAACTGCCCATCTGCCGTCCATCAGGTTGCTTGCGGTATAGAGATCACCGGTAAGTGTACAGCCGGCAACATCCTTGTATGCCATCGGGAAAACGTACTCGGTGTAGTCGGTGTCGTTGTCAAAATCCTTGTAGGTTACCGTGTAATCGCACATCAATTCCGTGCCGTCCGCAAGGTGCAACGTAGAAAAATCTGCGTGATTACCCAATGACAGCGAACCATCTGTGCGATAGTGCAAATGCAGTTCTCCATTCCGCCAGCCTGCGGCAATCAGTGCGCATATACCGTTTTCGCTTTGCCAGAGCGTGCCCTGCGGAACAAGAAAATCATACGAATCCATGTCACCCAGCGCATCCGGATTCATTGTACCGTAACCGTTGATTGCATGGTTCTCGGTCGGTGCGTTTTTCGGCACAGCAGACAAATCCGCCGTTACCGGAACACCTTCCTGCTTTTCTCTGCCGATGAGAAGCTGATTGAACGAAAACCGGAATGCACCTGCCGGAATATGTTTGCCATTCAAATCATCAATCTGCATAAAATAGGTTGCGGTATGCGTATTCGGGTCGTAATCGAGCGTTGAGCAGCCATAGGAACGTGCTCCACGACCAAAACCGGCGTAATCAAGCGACCAGCTGTCATACAGATCCGGTGCGGCATCGCCGAACAGGCTGCCCGTGGTGTCGGTCAGCGACAAATACACCTTTGCCGTGCTGCCTTCCACGTCCGCTGAAACGACCTCCAGCTTGACGCCCCGGTCCTAGCAGAC
>OLQD01002899.1_pt1 | contig 11957 bp, 9 predicted proteins | sample 1672841 | NCBI WGS metagenome assembly OLQD01 (sample SAMEA3136729, study PRJEB25190) | human gut metagenome | biome: human gut; feature: human-associated habitat; material: faeces | place: Austria | collected 2013 | reverse complement strand
CGGGCAGCGCTTTTTCGTTTTCAAAAAGTCGGAGGACGATACAAAGAAATGAGCATGGAACAAAAACAAAACGCTGCCAAGGGGCAGCCGAGGTTCCTTTTGGAACAGGCCGGCCGGGTTTTGTGGGGCTGGCTGCGGGCACCGCATCGCTGGGCGGCCTTTTGGGCGGCGTTGTTTTGGTTCAAGGCTTTTTCCTCCGTAATGCTAAAATACTGATTAAAAAAACAAAAGCACCCGTTGCGCGTCTTCCAAGACCTAACGACGCGCCGCAGATGCTTAAAATGCATCTCTACCCGGTGGCAGAGGATTAAATTCCGTAAATTATATTATCACATAACGGCATGGCTGTCAAACGCCTGCCGTTTGCACAAGCAAGCCGAAAATTTCGCATTGATTTTGCCGAAAAGAGCGCTATGCATGGGTTTTTTTGCCGCCCAACAGGGAAAGCAGCCCGTCATAGGTATCGGTACAGTAATCCGCAAGGGGGGAGGAGGAAAACATCAGGCAGGAGCGGAGTCCGGCGTTGCGGGCAAGCATTATATCCGCGCTTACGCTGTCCCCCGCAACAAGGGCGCGCGCCGGATCGGTGCAGCCCAGCCCTTCAAGCGCTGCCTTTGCAATAAGCGCATCGGGCTTGCTTACGCCCAAATCCTGGCTTATGACAAACACCCGGCTGAAGCGGCTCATATTGCAGCCCTTAAGCCGCCCCTTCTGCACGCGGGTAAGGCCGTTTGTTACAATTGCAATGCTGCAAAGCTTTGAGGCTTTAAGGAGAAAGTCCTCCGCTCCGGGCAGGAAAAAGGCGCATCGGGAAAGCTGCTCCATATAAACCGGCGCCATTTCGGCGCAGGCGCCGGGGTGAAGATGCCCAAGCTGCTCAAAGCGCAGCACGCTCAGCTGCTCGCGCGTAAGCTCGTCTCTTTCAAGTGCCTCCCAAAGCGCCTTGTTTATCCTGTGATAGTCCGCTATCGTTTCCTCCGAGGGATCTACGGAAAATTGCTTAAGCGCGGCAATAAGCGCGGTGCGTTCGGCCTTGTCAAAGTCCAGAACCGTGCCGTCGGCATCCAGCAAAAGATAATCGTATCCCATATTTTCTCCTTATACCGGCGGCCGGACAAGGGACGCCGCCGGTTACATTACAGCCTGTTTATATACACCCTGCCGTTTACCGCCACAAACACGGCGCGGCTGCATATATCAAGGGGGTGACCGTTGAATATTACCACATCGGCATCCTTGCCCGGCTCCAGCGTGCCTATGCTTTTAAGGGCGCACATGCGCGCGGGGTTTACGGTTACGGCGCGCAGGGCGGCCTCGCGGCTCATGCCGCCGCGCACGGCAAGACCGGCGGAGGCGGCCAAAAGGGAAACCGGCGTTTCGGGATGGTCGGTGGTTATTGCCACCTCCAGCCCGTGCCGCTCAAGTACGGCGCCGTTTTCCGTGCTAAGCCCCGCAAGCTCCACCTTCATGCGGGTTATCATGGTGGGGCCTATCATGCAGTTTACCTTTTCCCTTGCCAGAATATCGGCAATTTTATAGCCCTCGGTGCAGTGATCCACGGTGTATTTTACGCCGTATTCCCGGCACAGGCGTATTGCGGAGAGTATGTCATCGGCGCGGTGGGCGTGAATTTTCAGGGGCAGCCCCTGCGCTACGGCGGCCGCTACGGGGGCGGCGGCGCCTTCCGCATTCTCCGGGCAGCGCGTAAACTCCAGGAAGGCGCGAAGGGCGGCTATGTTTGCCATGCGGGTGGCGCAGCGTTCCTTCTGCATGCGCTTTGGGTTTTCCCCCAGCGCCGCCTTTAGGGCCACGGGGGCGGCTATCAGCTTATCTTCAACGGTGCCGGGCACGGTTTTAAGCGCGCAGAAGGTTCCCCCTATCACATTCGCGCTGCCCGGACCCGTTACAACGGCGGTCACTCCGGCCTCCAGAGCATCGTCAAAGCCGCGGTCAAAGGGGTTTACGCCGTCCTCGGCACGCATCTGCGGGGTGCACAGGGCGCTTGTTTCGTTGGCGTCGTCACCGGGCGTGCCTACGCCCTCCTCCATTATGCCCACATGGCAGTGACCGTCTATAAGCCCCGGCGTTACATAGCGGCCCTCGGCGTTGATAACGGTTATATCGGTGCCGTCGGGGCGGGAGAGCATATCCCCCGCGCTTTCTATGCGCCCGTTTGAAATCAGCAGCTCACCCGGGCGGAAAACGCCGTCGGGGCAGAGCAGCTTTGCGTTTTTTATATGCAGCTTCATTTTTTCTCCCTTCAGCCTAAAGGCACTGAGATTATGGCTTTATATTGCGGAGATGCGGGGCCTTGCGGCCAAGACCCGGCTGTGCCAAGGTCCGGCTGCGGCGCATATATAAGACCTGTTTTAAGGGTATTATAGAATAATATAACCGCGATGGCAAGCGGCAGCTTGATTTTTCGGCAAAAGGCGCAAAAAAACCGGCCCTTTGTGATACATGCTTCAAAAAATCCGATCTTTTGAGCGCATATCATTTGCGGCCGGCTTTGCAGACAGCGATATTTTGCTGCGGCATTCATACCCTGCCTTTCGGGTGCGGCAATACAGCGAAATATTTCATCCCGGCTTTACAGGACCCGGCAGGCGGGAAGGGAGCGCACGCTTAAGCAAAGAGCGGCGTTTTCGCCGAAGGTGCGGTTCATAAGGGAGATGTAATCCTCCATGAGATCGGCGGGCACAAAGGCCAGCACGGTGCCGCCGAAGCCGCCGCCGTGCACCCGCGCCGCGCCGCGTCCGCCCAGCAGCTTAGCGGAAAGAGCCAGAGCCAGGGGCACCGCCTGAGCCCTGCTTCCGGGAATGCAGAGGTTCTGAAGCAGGCGGGCGGAGGATTCACCCGAGGCGTTTATCTGCGCAAAAAAGCCGGAAAGATCGTTTGCCGCAAGCGCGGCGGCCGCTTTATCAACGCGCAGGTTTTCTTCATAAAAATGAAGGGCGCGCAGCACGGCGCGGTCGCCCGCCGTTTTGCGTATTTGGGGAATGGCCTCGTAAAAGGCGCCTTGGGGCACATCGATAAGCCGCTTTGCGCCGAAATACTCCGCCGCAGAGCGCATATCGCCGATTATTTCCGCGTATTTGTCCGTAAGAGAGGCGTGATCCTCATGCACATCGGTGATTATCATGCAGTAGCCGCGACGGGAAAAATCATAGCTTAGGCGTTTTATATCGGCCTTTTCGCCGCCGAAATCTATGTGCACCATGCCGCCGCAGGCGCAGGCCAGCTGGTCCATAAGCCCGCAGGGCTTGCCGAAATAAACATTTTCTGCATACTGCGATATTTCCCCCATGACCTCCGGGGCTACGGCGCCGGAATTATAAAAATGGGAAAGCACGGTGCAGATAAGCACCTCTACGGCGGCGGAGGAGGAAAGCCCCGAGCCGCGCAGCACATTGCTGCTTACATAGGCGTCAAAGCCGCCGATGTTAAGCCCCAGCTGCTTAAAGCGCGCGGCAACGCCGCGAATGAGCGCCGTGGTGGTGCCCTTTTCGGCGTTTATCGGCTCAAGACGGGACAGATCCGCCTCAAAGCAGCCGTCAAAGCCCTGAGATATCATGCGCACGCGCATATTGTCCGTGGGCAGTGCGGCGGCAACGGTATCAAGGCTTATGCCCGCCGCCATAACGCGGCCGCCGTTGTGGTCAGTGTGGTTGCCTATGACCTCGCAGCGCCCGGAGGCGGAAAAAAATGCGGGGGTGCCGGCAAAAAAGCGGGAAAAGGCTTCTGCAATGCCGTTATACCGCCTGCATGCAGACGGTATATCCGCATACAGCGCGCGGAAAGCTTCGTTTTGTTCGGGGCTGCCGATAAGGTTGGAAAGGTCAGTTTTCATATGCTTCTCCGGTGGATAATTTATTTTACGGCGGCAATTTTTAAGGAAGAGCGCGCAAAAGCGCCCCGTTGCTGCCGCGGACGATATCTGTACAGGAGGCTTATATCCGCCCATACAGAAATCACACGAAAAATTATACCACAAAGGCGCATTTTTTCAATTCAATATCGTGCGAAAAATATAAATATCGTCTAAAGCGTTTGCTTAAGTGCCATTTTAATATTGTTTTTTTACGCGATTCCTATTATAATACAGATAAGCATATGCGGTTTCGCATTCGGTGCGGACTGCTGCCGTTGCTAAATAGGATACGGAAAACCGGTATGCATACGGACGAAGGATGAAAAAATCCGGAATACAATAAAACAATAAAAAACCCGAAAAAAAGAAAGGCGCCCCGAGGCGGGAGGAAAACAGGAATGGAAGATATAAAAACGCTTATAGCGCAGTGCGTGGATTTTGCTCTTGAGAAGGGCCTTTGCATGCCGCAGGACAGATATTATGTGCAGAACAGGCTGCTTGCTCTCTTTGAGCTGGATGCACCCGGAGCGTGTGAGGAGAAAAACGGCGATTTTCCCGCCATACTTGATAAAATGGTGGACTATGCCGCCCAAAAAGGCATGCTGCCCGCCAACACCCCGATTTTCCGCGAGATATTTGATAATAAGATCGCGGGCTGCCTGCTCATGCCGCCCTCGCAGGTGAGCGAACACTTTTTTGCAATAAGGGACAAAGACGGCATTGAGGCGGCTACGGCGTGGTTTTATGCGCTGTGCAGGAACAGCAACTATATCCGCACCGCGCAGATAGCAAAAAACATCCGTTACAGCGCCCCCTCGCCCTACGGAGAGGTGGAGGTGACCATAAACCTTACAAAGCCGGAGAAGGACCCTCGGGAGATAGCCCTTGCGCTTTCGGCGCCGTCGGCTGCATACCCCGCATGCCAGCTATGCGTGGAGAATGTGGGCTATGCCGGGAGGATAAACCATCCTCCGAGAGTGCTTCTGCGCACCATTCCCATAACACTCGGCGGCGAGCAGTGGCATTTTCAGTACAGCCCCTATGTTTATTTCAACGAGCATTGCATAGCGCTCAGTCAGCAGCATACGCCCATGGAGATAAACCGCAAAACCTATTGCAGGCTGGCGGATTTTCAGAAGCAGTTCCCGCATTATTTCATAGGCAGCAACGCAGGGCTTCCCATTGCGGGCGGCTCCATACTTTCCCACCTGCATTTTCAGGGCGGACGGTATGTAATGCCCATGATGCGTGCCGGAATACGCAGGGAATACCCTGCCTTATGCGGGGTAAGGCTGGCGGTGCCGAAATGGCCCATGCCGGCGCTGCAGCTGCGGGGGCGGGATATCGGCGCAATTATCGATGCGGCGGACAAAATAACCGCGGCATGGGATAATTACAGCGATGAGGCCTTGGGGATATATGCCTTTACAAACGGAGAAAAGCACAACACCATAACCCCGATAATGCGTATGGACGGCGAAGAATTCGTGCTGGAGCTGGTGCTGCGCAACAATATAACAAGCCCGGAGCGGCCGCTTGGCGTGTTCCATCCCCATCCCTGCCGCCATCACATAAAAAAGGAAAACATAGGGCTTATAGAGGTAATGGGGCTGTTCATACTGCCCGGAAGGCTTAAGGAGGAGCTGGAGCAGACGGCAAGATATCTTTCCGGCATGCCCTTTGACGAAACAAAGGCGGCCTCGCATATTCCGTGGGCCGACAGCTTCCGCGATAAATACGATTGCTCTGCCTTTGAAGGTGCGCATGCGGCACTGCGGCAGGAGCTTGCGGTGCTGTGCGTGCAGCTGCTGGGCGACGCTGCGGTGTTCAAGGATGACGAAGCGGGCCGCGCAGGGCTGGACCGCTTTGTAAATTCGCTTTATTAAACGGAGGGGCGTATGCATACTGACGGCAAAAGCGGCGCGCCGGGAAACGCGCAAAGCAATGAGGATATCCGCAGCGGCGGGAAAAACGGCGCAGAGGGCGGCAAAACGGCGGCAAAGGTCCCCTCGGGCCGCAGACGCGTGCGGCCTTACTGCATAGCCATGGCATTTGCGGCGCTTATAGTTTTGGTGCTGCCGGTGCTTATCCGACAGGCGGGTGCGCAGGAGGCTGCGGCGTATCTTGTTCCCGTTCTGGCGGTTACGGTGCTGCCCACGCTTATAATATATCTTACGGTGCTGCGCAAGCTCATGGCGGACAGGGAGCTTGCCCGGCGGCTTACGCTGCTTTGCTGGCAGCTTCCCCAAAAGGAGGGCGGCAGCTCGCTTTTTATGAGCTGTGTGCGCCCGCTGTGCGTGCTTTTGGCCGCATCGGCGCTTATAGGCACGCTGCTGCTTGTATGGGCAAAGGCGCAGACAGAGGCGGCAATATGCATTGCGGCGTTTGTGTTTCTGCTTTCCGGCGCCTTGGCGCTGGACTGCGCGGCGCTGCACTGGGACGATATGGGCGGGGAGCGCGGCTTCAGGCTTTGTCATAACGCGCTGTATATAAGGGGCATCGGGCTGCGCCTTGACGGCGTAAAAAACGCCGTATACGATGTACATACCAGCCCCGACGGTTCGCGCCTGTTTTTGGGGCTTCAGCTTAAAAACAATATAAATACGCTTTCCTTTGATGTGCCGGAGGATAAAAAAGAAGAAACGGAAGCTTTTATATCCGGCCTGAAGGCGCATTTTGAGCAGCAGAATGCAGAAAATGCGGCAAATGCACAAAATGCGGACGGGCGGGAAGCCGCGCCGGAGCAGACGGCGGACAATGAAAAATAAACGGTTTTGCAAAAAACGGGAGTGCGGAAAATGAGAAACACGGCAAAAAGCCAGGAGGCAGGCGAAAAAAACCGAAGCGTGCGCGCGCGGTATAAGTCAATAGCGCCCCTGAGAAAAAGGAGCTTCTTTATCGCCCTGTGCGCAGCGCTGCTTACGCTGATGATTCCCGTGCTCATTTATGTTTACATAGTTTTTTCCGGGGGCGGCTTTGCCGCCGTTGTTCTGATACCGGCGGCAGCGGCGGCGGCGCTTACCGCCGCGCTGATAGTGCTTATTGCACGGCAGGAAAAAATAAATTCTCTTCTTGAGGAAACCGTGGCGGTGCTGGAATACAATGATCGCTATCTTTACCGCTTCAACCGCAGAATGGCGGCGCACACAAGACCTGCGGCCTCCGCGTTTTTTGCCGGGGCTGCAGCCTTCTGCGGGCTTGCCGGGGGGCTTGCGGTGTCCGCTCCGGGCTCTGCCTCGGTTGCCGAAGGCTTCTTTATTGCCCTTGGGGTTTTTGCCGCGCTTACTCTTCTTGCGCTGCCCGTGGTGCGCGTGTTTTTCAACTATCACCTTTGCCGTCTTTTCGGCGGTGACAGATACATAGTGCTTTCCCGCCGCGGCGTGCTTTCGGCAGGACGCATGATAAGCCTTAGCGCGGGCAGAAGAACGCTTTACAACGCAGAGCTTAAACGAAGCTGCGGCTGCGACTGTCTGCGGCTCAACTGTCATGTCAGCAGGGGCTACGGCGAATGTGTGCGCTCGGAGGATATTCCGCTGCCCCCGAACACCTCGGAGGAATTTGCAAACAGGCTTTTGGAGATATACAATTCCCCCTCTCTTTCCGATCATGAAGAGCGCTCCGACAGGGAAAAGCGGCAGGACGCCGCAAAGCCGAAAGAGTGATGATCGGCATAAAATACCAACATTCTGGCGCCGGGTGCGCCGCGGAGAAATAATACAATGCTTTACTGTTCCATTGCCAGCGGTTCAAAGGGCAACTGTCATTTTATACTGGGAGAGCATACTGCAATACTTGTAGATGCGGGAACCACCGCCAAGAATATTGCACAAAGGCTTGCCGAAATAGGGGTGGATCTCTGCCATATAACCGCAATACTGCTTACCCATGAGCATATAGACCATATTTCCGCCCTTGAGGTGCTGCTTAAGCGCACGGATGCGTGCATATACTGTAACCAAGCCACCATGGAGGCGGTGCTCAGGCGCTTTCCCAAGGCGGACCGCTCCCGCTTTACGCTTTTTTGCACGGGGGGCAGCTTTTATATCAACGAGCTGAGCATAACCGCCTTTGCCACCCCGCACGATGCTGCGGAATCCGTGGGGTACAGCATAAGCTGCGGGCTGTGCCGGGTGTGCATAGCCACCGATATAGGGCATATGACGGCGCAGCTGCTTTCCTGTCTTGAGGGGGCGCAGCTTGTGTGCCTTGAGAGCAATCACGACGAGCAGATGCTGGCGCAGGGGCCGTATCCCTTTACGCTCAAGCGCAGGATAATGGGAAGCCGCGGTCACTTAAGCAACAGGGACTGTGCGCAGGCGCTTAAGCATCTGGCGGATAAGGGGCTGTGTCAGGCGGTGCTTTGCCACCTTTCCCAGCAGAACAATACCGCGCAGCTTGCCTTTGATACCGTAAAGGAAGTGCTTGCGTGCGCGGGGGCGGATATTCCGGTGGAGGTGGCGCTTCAGGACAGCAGAAGCCGCCTTTACAGCATTGTCCCCGTGCGCGTGTTCGGGCAATGCGACGGATCGGAAAAGGAAAGAACGGCTTCCGAGGGCAGGATGCGGCCGCAGAAAATCCGAGCCGTAAAACAGTTCTGATTTAAGGCCGTCCGATACGGCGGCAACACAGCAAAAGGGATCGCGGGATCCGGAAAGGAAACAAAAATGGATTATAAAAGGGAGTATGAGCGCTGGGTTGAAAATGTGACCTCGCAGCAGAAGCGAGAGCTGCTTTCATTGAGCGAGCAGGAGAAAAAAGAGCGCTTTTATACCGAGCTTGAGTTCGGTACGGCCGGTATGCGCGGGATACTGCGTCTTGGCAGCAACGGAATGAACGAATATACCGTGGGCAGAGCCACTCTGGGGCTTGCGGGATATGTCTGCGCCTGCAAAAAGCAGCAGGACGGAGTGGCCATAAGCTATGATTCCCGTCACAGAAGCCGGGAGTTTGCCTGCCTTGCCGCCCGGATACTGGCATATCACGGTGTGCACAGCTATCTTTGCAGCGAGCTGCGGCCCGTGCCGCTGCTTTCCTTTGCGGTGCGGCATTATCATGCCTTTGCCGGAATAATGATAACGGCAAGCCACAATCCCAAGGAGTATAACGGCTATAAGGTTTACGGTCAGGACGGAGCGCAGCTTTCCCTTGAACCGGCGGCGGATATGCTTTCGCGCATAGAAAAGGAAAGCTATTTCGGCATAAAGAGCATGGATTTTGATACCGCCGTGAGCCGGGGGCTGATACAGCTTGTGGGGGAGGATCTGGACGATGCGTATTTTGAGGCGGTGCTGCCCCTTATAGACAAAAAAACGATTGCCGCCTGCCGGGATATAAAAATCGTGTACACTCCCATCCACGGCTCGGGCTGCAAGCCGGTGTGCCGCGCCTTTAAGGAGCTTGGGCTTACCGGGGTGCAGCTGCTTGAAGCGCAGGCGCAGCCCGACGGCGATTTTTCCACAGTAAAAAGCCCGAATCCGGAGAATATCGAGGCGCTGTCCATGGCCATTGACTATGCCGAAAAAACGGGAGCCCGGCTTGTTGCAGGCACCGATCCGGACTGCGACCGTGTGGGCGTGGCGGTGCGTGACAAAAACGGCGATTATGTTCCCCTTACCGGGAATCAGCTGGGCTGCGTGCTGCTGGACGGGCTGTTAAGGGCCAAAAAAGAGGCGGGTACCCTGCCGAAAAACGGGGTATTCATAAAAACCATAGTTACAAGCGAGCTTGCCCGCGCCGTTGCGCAGAGCTACGGAGTGGAAACCGTGGAGGTGCTTACCGGCTTTAAGTTTATAGGCGAAAAGATCAAGGAGTATGAGCAGACGGGCGAGCATACCTATCTGTTCGGATTTGAGGAAAGCTACGGCTATCTTGTGGGCACGCATGCGCGGGATAAGGACGGCGTGGTCACCTGCATGCTGCTTGCACAGACTGCCTGCGGGCTGGCGGCTCAGGGCAAGACCCTTTTGGACGGGCTGGAGGATATATACGCCCGTCTGGGCTATTGGAAGGAAAAAACGATTTCCTTTACCCTTTCGGGCATGGAGGGAATCGCCCGCATAAAGGACACCATGGCAAGGCTTTGCTCCGAGCGCATCGAAAGCTTCGGAAGCCGCAGAGTAAAGGCGCTGCGCAACTACAATACCGGCGTGCGCACGGATCTTTGCAATAACAGCGAAAGTCTGCTTGATCTGCCCAAAAGCAATGTGCTTTATTACGAGCTGGAGGGCGGCTGGGCCTGCGTGCGGCCGTCGGGAACCGAGCCCAAGCTAAAGGTGTATCTTGCGGTAAAGGGGCAGAATGCCGCAGAGGCGCAAATGGCGCTTGAGGAGCTGGAAAAAAGCGTGCGTGCGGTTGTAGGGCTGTAATAACCGCCGTGCTCTTTGTTCCGGCGGGCATCGGATTTCATGCATATGCCCTATTTGCGTTATTGGTTATTATCAGAAGAGTATAATAAAAAAGCAGAGTGTGCGGCACCCTGCTTTTTTATTTTGTGGCGGTTCCGACTGTGCTTTTTACGAAAAACCGGCACTTGGCGAGACGATGCTTTTTTGCGCGCAGCCTTTTGCCTCCTATCCTGCCATATCGCGCCGCCGCTTTTTACGCCGCGGCCGGACCCTCGGCTGCGCCTGCGGGCCCTCTGCCGGCCTTGCGGCCGCCCCAAGCCCCCGTTTTCGGGCGCTTTGGCCGCGGCTGCTACTGTTCCGGCGCTATTTCTCAATAGCCGCTTTTTTTCGGTTCGCGGCAATTATTTCGGAATAATCATCGAATTTATCCTCACGGTCGTATGTGTACAAACCGTTTACCTCCTGCTCTACATCATAAAGCTGAGTGTAGCAGAAGCCCATGATATTCGGCACCTCCAGCAGCGCGGAAACAAGTCCTTTGTAGCGGGCAAAGTTCACCTGCGTTTTCGGTGCATTGCCGTAGCAGGATAAAGATAAATATAGGCCGGGCTTTTATGTCCGGCCTTTTGTGCGTTTGGCGCATCTATTGTCCGCTTTCGCCGCCCTCCCGCTTTTCGGAGCCGTCTTCTGCCGTATTGTTCGGCTTATCCGAAGCAGGCGGTGCTTCTGTCGGCGCGGGTGTATTTCCGCTCTCCTGCGGCTGCGGGGTCTTCGGGCCTTTAGCCGTATTTTTTTTGCACTTTAGGCATATGACGGCCGCTGCGGCGCCTATTGCGGCGGCTGCCAGTACCGAGAACACAATTATCCAAACAAGCTTTACGCTCTGCGCGCTTTCGCTCTGATTCGGCTGTTCATCGGCAGAGGAGGGGCTGCGGCCGTCCTGCGGCGGCTGCCCCGGGTTGAAGCCGCCGGAACCTCCCGAGCCGGAGGAGGCGTTCTGCCCGCTTACGGCGCTTTGCGTGCCTATAATGGTGTCCTCCGCATAAAGGGAGTAGCTTTTTCCCGCTTCAAGCTCCGGCGAGGAAAGCATGATATATCCGCTTTGGCACATGGCCGTTGCCGTAATAAGGGTGTTTCCGTCCTCATCCCGCAGGGTGAGCGTGCTGTCCTGTGCTATCAGGCTGCCCTGAGCGCTTCCCGACGGTCCGTTCGCTTGGGCCTCGCCCGAGGGTTCATCCTGCTTCGCCGGGGGCTGCGCGGAACCGCTCGCACCGCCTTGGCCGGAAGTGCCGCCCTGCGGAAAGCCGCCTTGGCCGCCCCTCGAGCCTCCGGGACGGAAGCCGCCTTTATTACCGCCGTCATTTCCGCCCGGGAAGCCGCCGCTGCCGCCGCCGGGGCGCCCGCCCGTGCCGCCCGAGGAAAATATCACGCAGGGCTGGTCGGCGGTAAGCTTCATTCCCATGCCGCTGCCGCCGCCTCCGGCTATAACGGTGCCGCCGCTTACGGTCACCGTGCCGTCGGCGTCAAGAGGCTGGTTGTCGGCGCTGTTGGCACTCCACAGGCTTATGAAGCCCCCGGTTATTGTAATATCGCCGTTTGAATCAAAGCCATCCCCGGACGAGGTGTACATTTTAAGCGTTCCGCCGTTTATTGTTATGCTGAATTCGCCGTCTGACAGCTCCTTGTTTGCCGCGTTTATGCAGTCGTCCGTTGCGCTTACCTCCAGCGTGCCGGAATTGACG
>OLQD01002897.1_pt1 | contig 11959 bp, 9 predicted proteins | sample 1672841 | NCBI WGS metagenome assembly OLQD01 (sample SAMEA3136729, study PRJEB25190) | human gut metagenome | biome: human gut; feature: human-associated habitat; material: faeces | place: Austria | collected 2013 | reverse complement strand
CACTTGTCTCCCGCCACGGTTGGGTAGAAAGCACAAACGCCGCTTCGGAACGCACGCGCACCACGGGTGTACGTTCCGGAGAACGGGATACAGTCGCTGCGGCCATATGAAAAGAATCAGTCGCCGTAGCCGAGGGACTTCAGAATGCGGGCGTCGTCGCTCCAACCACGGCGCACGCGGACCCAGACTTCCAAATGCACGCGCTTGCCCAGCAGTTCGGCGATGTCGGCTCGGGCCAGTCGGCTGATTTCGCGCAGTTTGGCTCCCTTTTCACCGATCACGATCGGTTTGTGGCTTTCGCGGTTCACCCAAAGCGAAGCAATGATTTCGGCGCCGTCGTCGGTTTCGTTCCATCGCTCGATCATCACGGCAAGTCCGTAAGGCAGTTCGTCACCCAGAAGACGGAATGCCTTTTCGCGAATCGTTTCGGCCGCTATGAAGCGAGGCGACTTGTCGGTATAAAGATCCGCATCAAAGAAAGGCGGCGACACCGGCAGCAGCTTCTTGATCTCACCCTTCAGGTCGTCAAGCATCTTGCCCTTTTCGGCGCTCACGGGAACAATGGCGGCAAACGGGAACTTCTGCATTGATTCGGCCATGAGCGGCAGCAGACGCTCCTTATCCTTCACAAGGTCAATCTTGTTAAGCACCAGAATCACATTCTTGGCTTCTCGGTCAAGAAGCTTCAAAACAAGCTCATCGTCGCTTTTCCAACCGGCAGCATCAATCACGAAAAGCACGGCTTCGACATCGGCCAACGCGGTGCGAACTGTACGGTTCATGTGCTTGAGAAGCTGCGAGGTGAGCTTGGATTGGAAACCCGGCGTATCCACGAAGACGATCTGAGCGTCGTCGTCAGTTGCCACACCGAGTACACGGTCGCGCGTCGTCTGAGGCTTTTTCGAGGTAATCGAGACCTTTTCGCCCACAATCGCATTGATGAGCGTCGACTTGCCGACGTTGGGACGACCGACGACAGCGGTGTATCCGCAGCGGTAGTCCTCGGGAATCTCTTTTTTATTACCCATGCCGGCCGCGGCCAGCAATGCGGAAAGCGGCGGCGTGCTTGCCGTGGTGCAGATGATCCTGCCGTGGATCACACACGGCGTGCTGCGCAAGGCGGCGCATTTTTCGGAATACGGCTTTCTGGGTGTGGAATTTTCGCTTCTGCTCGGCCTGCAGCACGATAAAAACGGCAAAAATCTCCAGTGTGGGCGCAATCTTCTCGACTTTCCGCTCATCGGCATGCTGTGCGCCGTCACGGATGAGACCATTCAAATTTTCTCCGGCCGCGGTTCGCTTGTTTCCGATGTATGGATCGACACCGCCGGCTTTTCGACCGGATTCTTTTTGACCGTTCTGCTCTTTCTTTTTATCAATCACTGTAAAAAAAGCCGGGTAACCGGCAACCGGAAAGGATAAATACCATGAAACAGCATATTTTAAAGAAGGTTCCCCTCTTCGTCACCGTGTCCGTTCTGCTCGCGTGCATCGTGTTTTCCGGCTGCGCGGGCCGCACCGTCATCACAGATGAGCAATTCAAGTCCGCCTGCGAAGCTGCCGACTGCGAAGTAACGGACGTTTCCGACCAGTTTGACAGCAGCGTCATCACAAAAGCGCTGACTGTTTCGGGCGATGATTACTCCTTAGGCTTTTTCACATTCGCTTCCACGGACAGCGCCAAAACGAACTACGCGCAGATGCTTTCAAGCGTCAGGACCTCCGAGGGCAAGGCGGTCGATTCCAGCGAATACAACCGCTACACGTATAAAGGCGACGACCTCACAACGGTACTCTACCGCAACGGCACCACGATTCTTTTCGCCACCGGCGCGGATAAGGACACTGTAAATAAAGTCGTAACAGCATTGGGACTTTAATTTTTAAAGGCTCGTCGGCAAAACCGACGAGCCTTTAAAAATACATGGCCATGCGGGCAGCGGCGTTCGGGATGAATGTTTCCGCCCGCTCTGCTATATAAGCCGCCGTCAGCGCACCCGCGCCGACGTACTCCCCATACTCCGTAAACAAGCTGCGCGCCGCGATGCGCTCTGAAAACCGCACCGTCACGCACAGGAAAAACCGGCTGCCGATCCGCCCCAGCGCCGAAGAAAGAACATGGAGCGTGTGCACGGCACGCTCCACCGCATCCATCAAATGCCCCACGGTCTCAAAGCAAAACGTCAGCGGCACGGGCGGCGAAACGATACGAATGCCACCACCCCCTTTCCGTTCCCAAGGCACACCTTCTGGTGTATCTTAAACCAGTTTACGCCAAAGGCAGGTACACCGTGCCGGTTTTTCTTTGAAACCTTGACATTTTCTTTTTACGTTCTGATCATTACCAAAGTTAGTTATGATCTGACATCGGTGAAACGCTGAACCGGCCGCGCCCCGGTGTGACTCGTACCGTAAAGGAAACAGAGCAAAAAGACTACCTGCAAAAGACCGCTTCCGAGGAAGACGGTCGCGTGACCTACATTTCCGCAACGAAAGCTTCAGCGGTAATGTAACCGGCACGTTAAGCACCGGCAAAGTGGATGTTCCGTTCGATACCGGCGAAGGCACATGCAAAGTCAGCACGCTCAGCGGCAGTATCCGCATTAAAATTGCAAAATAACGTAAAAAATCTCTCTCGGCTGCGCCGAGAGAGATTTTCAATTTCGAACCTTATTTTACTTTATTTCTGAACTTCGGTACCAACACGGTGGCGAGCACCCAGAACAGCTCGTAGATGACGAGCGCAAATGCGGAAATCTGCTCCACGCCCGCAACGAACGTGAGGAACGCCACAAGCACAAAGCCGATGACGACCGCCGCGTTCTGCATGGCGACGATGAAGCTGATGTTCTTCTTTTCATCAATGCACGTGGAAACAAGGCTCATCATGGATTCCACACGACCCTTTGTGGCGGCATAGGCGTCCACGCGGTCCGCAGTGTCGTTCACAAGGTGGTCTGCCGGGCCGTCTTGGCCCGCGCCGATGACGTTCACCGCCGTGGCGTCAATGCCGAACAGGCGCGAAATGAACTGCGGCGTAAGGTTCGGGTCTGCCGAACGCAGAATGAGCGAAACGCCGTTCATTTCCATGTTCTGCAGCTCCGCTTTCTTCTTACGGTCTGCGTTATAGGTCAGGATGAACATGGCGTAAAGCTCGCCGCCCATTGCAACGTACAAGATCTGTCGGCTGCCCGTCGTGTACTGACTCTCCACATTTTGCTCCGGTGCTTCCACACCGTGCGCAGTCAAAAGCGTACGGGAGCCGATGAGCACCTCTTTGCCGTCCACCGTGCCCACAACGCCGTTTCCGGCCTCAAATGCGGCCTTTTCGACCTCCGGAAGCTCGCCCTCGTGCTCGCTGAACACCTGCTCGAACACGCCGCAAAGCGGGCCGCCGAGCTGCTGCACCAACGTGCCGGCAGCCAAAACGGCTTCTTCAAGGCCCTCCTGCTTAAACGGCTTCACCCCGTTCAAAACGACCGTGCCGCGCGGGAAAAGCTCTGTGGAATCAACCAGAACGGCATTTACGGCGCTCATGCGCTTGATACCTTCATAGCCGGAGACCATCGCGCCGCGGCGGCGCAGACGGTGGGAAAGACGGCTCACCGGCAGGTTTACGGCCAGCATGTTCATCACCGCTACACACACGCAGCAGGAAGCCGCCAAAGCCGTAATGGCAAGGGACGCATCTTTCGTGATGACAAGCGCCACCACGCACAGAAGCAACGAGGAAATGAGGCCCACCGGCGCCAAAACCTGCGAAGAGGTCTCTGCCGGGTCCGGCTCATAGGAAATTTGTAAGAATCGCTTTAAGAAGCCCGCTTTCTGCTGATACGCGATTGCAGGCTGCGAAATGACGGAGGAACCCGCCATTTTTAAAGACGTGTTGTAATCGTCAAATACGCGCACCGCATATTTCTGCTCGCGGGAAGACACAAAGCGGAAATTCGAGTGGATGCGGCGCAGCATCGTCAGCTTGCCGACGGTATTCAGGAACAGAATACCCGCCGCAATACCGGCGTAAAGGTGGATTTTACCCATGCTGAGCGCAGCCGGCGCAAACAGCGTGCAGAGCGTCTGCACAAAAACCGCCACACAAGCTACCGCAGCGGCAGAATCCGAATTCGCGCGGAACTCAAACAGTGCCTTCAGACCGTTTAAAATCGTTTTCGCGCAGAAGCCGATGGCCACTAGAAGCAGCACAAGCGATAAGATGGTGTAGCCCACTGCACCGGCGGTCTCCGTGTTATTGGCATTGAAGCCGGATTCCGCAATGAGCGACGCCAAAATAAGCACTGCAGTGCTCACGCCCGTTGCAAGCATGCGGATTGTCAGCTCGCGCATCGTCGTGCGCAGGTCGTGCGCCACGCTCTTTGCGTCTGCCGGGCCGGTGTAATCGTCGATGAGCTCGTCGCTGTTTTCGGCGGCTTCCGTGTTTTCGGGCGCTTCGTCCGGCTTTTCCGCAAAGCGAATTTTAAAGCGGTGCGCACCGGCCGCACTGACGTTCTCGTCGTCGGAATACACGCGTGCTTCGCTCAGCAGTGCACTTTGCAAAACATCCGCATTGATGATGTGCACCGGCAAGTCGCGCTTTCTGTACTGCGTCACGTCCGTTACCGGCACGGAGATCTTCTGCTGCGCAGGCTCTGCCGCTTCTTCGCCGGCGTTCTCGGCGCTTTCCGCAGCCTGCACATTTTCCGCTTTCGGCGCTTGTGCTTCGGGCAGCTGCTCGCCGGAAGCAATGTCCATGCCTTCTTCCGCCTGCGGCTCTTCCTCCGGCTCCGGGCCATTGCTTGAAATATCTTTAAACGCCATCTCGGGCGCGTCACTTTCTTCCGTTTTCGGCGCTGCCGCAGCCTGCTGCTCGGCATTTTGCACCTGTGCAGCCTGCTTTGCCGCGTTTTCCGCCTGCACAGATTCCAGAATGCGGCGCACGGAATCCTCGCTCACCTCCGGCACCACCTTTGCCTGCTGCAAACCAAACGTCTCATTTTCAAGGTCAAGCTTAATCTCCATCGTGTGCGTCTGCGCGTCCTGCAGCATCGCCGTCTGGAAATTCTGCACCTTGTCCTTCGTCTTTTTGTTTTCCGGCACCACAGCGTTCGGGTCATTCATCGCAACGGAGACCGGCACCGGGGCCACAATGCCCAGCTCGTCTTCCACAGCGGAAAGATCCACACCGGCCGTCTCTACGGCCTCTGCCACACGACGGCGACGCTCTTTCTGCAGGCGCTCAAAGTCCTTTGCCACTTCGTCGTCAAGCTCCGCGGTGTTCTCGTCAAACAGCTTGCGGTAGCCCTCGTCCTGCGTGGAAATCTCCCCTGTGGCATCAAACCCACGGGTGTATTCGTCAATCGGTTTTAACTGGATGCCGTAGTACATGTCTTCGGCTTCGTTAAAAACCTCCTTCTGCTTCTTTTCACGGCGGCGCGCCCAAAAACCTTTTTTCTCTTTCTTCTCTTTTTTGTTCTTCTTTTTCTTTCCGGGCTCTTCTTCCTCCTCGTAGGTATCCCACGGGGAGTCTTCTTGCACCTCCACCGGCTGCGGTTCCGCTTCCGGCGCGGGCTGTGCTACCTCTGCCGAGGTTTCCTCTACGGGCTGCTCCGTTTCAGGCTCCGTCACAGCGTCGGGTTCTTCCGTCACCCCGGGCGTTGTTTTTTCCGACTCTTCCGGCGCGCCGTTGGCTTTCGCCTTGCGCTCCGCTTCCAATATCTCGTCCACCGAGAATTTGTTCTCATCGTTCATGGTTTTGGGTCCTTTCTTTTTCGCCTCAGCCCTTGGCCTTGATGCCCGCGCGCTGCCGCGCAATCTCATAGCAAAGCACGCCGCAGGCCACCGAAGCGTTCAGCGAATTGATTCTGCCCTTCATCGGCAGAGAAACGATAAAATCCGATTTTTCTTTCACAAGTCTGGACACGCCGAAGCCTTCGGAGCCGACAACAAGCGCTGCCGGGCCGGAGAAATCGGTTTGGCACCAATCCGTGCCGTCCATATCCGCGGCGTATACCCAAACGCCGCGCGCTTTGATCTCCTCAAGAAATACCGCAATATTCGTCACACGCGCCACGGGGACGTATTCCACCGCGCCCGCAGAAGCCTTGCCGACCGCCGCCGTAAGGCCAACGCTGCGGCGCTTCGGGATAACAACGCCGTGTGCGCCCGCACATTCCGCCGTTCTGAGAATCGCGCCGAGATTATGCGGGTCCGCAATCTCGTCGCACACAAGGATAAACGGCGGCTCATTTCGGCTTTCCGCCAGCGCAAAAATATCCTCCACCTCGGAGAACGCGTGCACCGCCGCCATGGCGATGACACCCTGGTGGTTTTCGCCGCCGCACATGCCGTCCAGCTTACGGGAATCCACTTCCTTTACAGGGATGCCCGCCTGCTTTGCCATGCGGAGAATGGACGATACCGAACCGTTTTTCTCCCCGCGCCGCACAAGGATGCTGTCGATGGGTCTGCCCGCTTTAAGCGCCTCCGTAACGGCATTGCGCCCTGCTATGACATCTCTTTCTCTCTCGTTTTCCATGAACAAACCTATTCCTTTCCGCGGCTTCAGAACACGTCTGCGGCCGAAATTCGCAATACTATCGCAGTATATAGTAGATTATAGCATACTTATATTTGCCATTGCAACCGAAACGCGCAATTTAGCGCGGTTTTTGCAGGCGGTTTTTGCGCCTAAAACCGCCGTGTTTTTGGGCAGTTTTTTCGCCGCGCTCTTTTCGTCATTTTGACGGTGCTTTTGCGCGTTCATTTTGCTCAGCATAATTATTCATTCAGGTTGTATATCTTCTCACATCTTGCTGTATATGAGCCGGCCTTTACATTTATACAATCTGTAATATACACGGCAGAAGTATACACGTAGCGAGCTTTCCACAGCGTTTTCCGTTTAAGCTGTGGAAAACTCTGTGGAAAGTGTTAAAAACCCGCTTTCGGTGCTCTTTTTACTTTCCACAGCTTTTCACAATGTAAAATATTATGTAAACCATTCCGTCGAAAATACCGCTTTTTACCGTTTTTTCACAGAATATTCACTATAAACCGTGTGTAAAATTTGCGTGAAAAGCCTTGTGTTTGCCCGAAAAAATGTCCCTATATATGGTGTTTTTGCGAAAAACAGCGTTTTAATTCCAAATTAGAACGATTTAGGCGAAATCCTAGGCGGCGAGATTTTCCGTTTAAGCACATTTTGTGAAAAAAAGCAAGGCGGCAGGCTTTACACGGTTGTTTTTTCACCTAAAATCGTGTAAAATGAAAATAGCGAGCAGAAAGACACCGGAAAGCTGCGCACTTTTTAGACGTGTCCCACAAAAAAGCGGGGCCGCACAAACCGTAAGCTACGACAATTAAAACAAAAGACATTTTTCGGATAAACATGCACTGTATACAACTATAAGAAAAGAGGAACCCAAAATGCGTGAAGACATTTGCTCTATACCGATCAGTGAAATTTTCGAGCCGAAGGACGGCTGCCCGTTCTGCCGCATGCGCGACATGCTCGAGGACCGCATGGCCACCTACATTACCGGCGCGGCCATGATGGAGCCCGACGTGCGCGTGGAAACGAACCGTCTTGGCTTCTGCCACCAACATTTTGAGCAGATCTTACAGCGCGGCAGCCGCCTGTCCGTCGCCCTTATTCTCGAAAGTCTCTTAGACGAAGCCGGCAAAGATATCCTGCCCGAGGACGACAAGCTCGCGCCGAAAAAAATTCTCGCCGCCGCAGATCGCCGTGCGCACAGCTGCTTTGTCTGCGAAAACGTTGAGAAAAACATGCAGCACCTCAGCGCCACGGTTATCAAACTCTGGCAGAGTGAGCCGGAGTTCCGCACACTGTACAGCGAGCAGACGCACATCTGCCTGCCGCATTACAGCTTCATTTTGGCTGCTGCGCAGAAAATGCCGCGTAAAAACTTTCAGCCGTTTGCGGCAGAAACCAAGCGCCTTGCGAAAAACTATCTCGATACCGTCAAGGCCGACACCACCCATTTCTGCCGCATGTTCGATTACCGCAATGCGGGCGGCGACTGGGGCAATTCCCGCGATGCCATTGAGCGTGCCATCACGTATCTGACGAGCCGAGAGCCCACCGTCACCACCAAAACGGAAGGCAAAAACCGTTGATGCGCTTCACCCCGCCCGATGGCGTTTTAAACCTCGCCCAAACGCTCGACTGCGGGCAGTCGTTCCGCTTTTATCCCGTCACGCTCGAAAACAACATTCCCGCATGGCGCGGGGTGGCCTTTTCCCGTGGGTTGACCGTCTATCAAGATGAAAACAACGACCTCGTTTTAGACTGCACCGAGCAGGAATTTCGTGACATTTGGTTTGATTATTTCGATTTTAACACAGATTACCAAAAGTCCCGCGAAGTGCTTTCCGCTCTGCACCCCGCGCTGAAAGAAGCCGCCGAATTCGCGGGCGGCATCCGCATTTTAAAGCAGGAGCCGTTTGAGGCGCTGTGCTCGTTCATCATCTCGCAGAACAACAACATTCCGCGCATCAAGGGCATTATAGAGCGCTTATGTCTGCATTTCGGCGAGCCGTTTCTTTATCATAACGAGACCCACTATGCATTCCCGACACCGAAAAAATTGGCCTCCTGCACGCCGGAAGACCTCGCTCCGCTGCGCGCGGGCTTTCGCGCGAAATATCTCATCGATGCCGCAAAGCGCATCGCTTCCGGCGAGATCGATTTAGAAGCCGTGCGCAAAATGTCTCTTCCCGATGCCAAAGCGAAATTGCAGACGATTTCAGGCGTCGGCCCAAAAGTCGCGGACTGTGCTTTGCTCTACGGTCTGCACCGCACGGAATGCTTCCCAATGGACGTGTGGATGAAGCGCGCCGTATCGCTTTTGCCGAGGCTTTCCCCCGCAGATTTCGGTGAAAACGCCGGCATCGCGCAGCAGTATTTATTCCACTATGTGCGCATGCACCCCGAGCTTTTCAAATAAAGAATTCGTCCGGGACCGGCGGCAGGTCATCGGGTATCGCCGCCATACTTCTTTTTATGATCTTCGCCATTTCTTCCGGCGTTTCCGGGCAGCCGTACAAAAGCCATTTGCGCGTCACGGCAAAGTACCCCGCTTTCACAAATTCAAAATGATATTCCATGCAGTGCTCGCTCTCGATGCCGAGCCGCCGAAAAAAAGGCTTGAAGACGTTTTCAAACAGCGTCTGATAGCCTTTTTCCAGTTCTGCCGTGCCGAATTTCTCAAAATACGCCCGGTAAAACGCCCTGTCGCGCTTTGCCTCGCGCAGCGTCGCCGCCACATATGCTTCGGAGAAGATATTCGGGTCGCCGTGCATCTCTTCGTGTATCCGCTCTACGGACTCCGTCCATTTCTCCCCTACGATCGCTGTTATCAGCGCGGGTATGTCCGCATAGTGCAGGTAAAACGATGAGCGGTTGATGCCCGTCGCCTCACAAATTTCCCGCACGGAAATTTGATTTGTTTTTTTTATTGAGCACCATTTTCGTAAACGCCTTGCGGATGCGCCGGTCGGTCTCCGCAAAGCCGCATTCGCCCGCAAAAGTCGAAAATCCCCTCTAAAAATCAACTGAATTTTCATATTCTGTCCATGACTTTTTCCCTCGCTTCTGTTATACTTTAATATAGAAACCAACGCAGTATAAGGAGACGGTACGATGGGCGCATTTGTAGAATTTGAAAATGTATCGAAAATTTATAAAACCGGCGACGTAGAGGTGCACGCCTTAACCGATGCAAGCTTTGAAATTCAAAAGGGCGAATTCTGCGTTATCGTCGGTGAATCCGGCGCGGGAAAAACGACGCTTTTAAATATCCTCGGCGGCATGGATACGCTGTCTAAAGGCACCGTCCGCATGGACGGACGCGACATCAGCCACTTTAACCGCACCCAGCTTGAAAACTATCGACGCTATGACATCGGCTTTGTCTTCCAGTTTTATAACCTCATCCCGAATTTAACGGCGCTCGAAAACGTGGAAATTGCGGCACAGCTGTGCACCGATGCCACCCCCGCCGAAGACGTGCTCCGCGCCGTCGGTCTCCATGACCGCATGCAGAACTTTCCCGCACAGCTCTCGGGCGGTGAACAGCAGCGTGTTTCCATTGCCCGCGCACTTGCCAAAAAACCGAAGCTCCTTCTGTGCGACGAGCCCACCGGCGCACTCGATTACGAGACCGGCAAATCTATTTTAAAGCTTTTGCAGGATACCTGCCGCCGCGACGGCATGACCGTCGTCATCATCACGCACAATGCGGCGCTTGCCGCCATGGCAGACCGCATCATCCGCGTAAAAAGCGGCCACATTTACTCCGTTCGCATGAACGAGCACATCACGCCCGTGGAACAGATTGAATGGTAACGCGAAGGGAGCCGGAAAACGCATGACAAAAGCACTCAGAAAAAACACGCGGCGCAGCATTTCGGGCAGCCTTGGGCGGTATATCGCTATCCTGCTCATCATTATGCTGGGTGTGGCGTTTCTCACGGGTCTGCGAGATACCCGTCCCATCATGTCCGCCACCGAGACCGCCTATGTGAAAAATACGAAACTCTACGATCTTCGCCTCATCTCCACCATCGGCTTTGATGCGGACGACGTTGCCGCCGTGCAGAAAGCCGACGGTGTGGTTGCCGCCGCAGGCAGTGTGAATGCCGATTTCATCTGGCAGCACGACAACAAAGAGCGCGTTTACCGTGCACATATGCTGACAGATAACATCAACGAGCCTGTGCTCACTGCCGGACGTATGCCTGAAAACGGCAGTGAGTGCCTTATAGATTCCAGTCGCTTTTCGGAAGGCATGATTGGACAAACGATCGAAATTTCCGACTCCAATGACGAAGATACGAAGAAAAACTTCAAATACAGCACCTACACCGTGGTCGGCCTTGCAGATTCTCCGCTGTACATCCACACGCTGCGCGGCACCACGTCGCTTGGCGACGGCACGCTGCAGGGCTTCGTTCTCATCCCGGAGGACGGCTTCGATTTCGAGTATTACACAGAATTATACGTTACCTGCACCGATGAATTCCCGCTATACAGCGACGATTACGACGATTACATCGATACGTTCTCCGATACTGTCGAAACCGCCGCCACCGCTTCCGTCAACACGCGTTTTGATCGTCTCACGTCCGACGGCAAAGCCGAAATTTCAGACGCCGAGAACGAACTGAACGACAAAAAAGCCGAAGCCGAAACGGAGCTTGCCGATGCCAAAGCACAGCTTGACGATGCAAAAGAGACCATCACCTCCGGCGAAACGGAGCTTGCCGACGCGAAAAAGCAATTGGACGATGCCAAAGCACAGTTGGATGCAGGCGCAGAGCAGATTCAGCCCGGCTTCACTTCGTGGGAAAGCGCCCTGCAAAGCGGCTTTGACGCATATTACAGCGGCAAGCAGCAATTAGAGGATGCCCTTGCGGAGGGCCAGGCGCAGATCGACGCCGGTTACGCGCAGCTGCAGGAAAACGAAAAGCTCTACACTGAAAAATATGCCGAATTCACATCCGGCAAAGAGCAGTATGAAGCGGGTCTTGCCGCCGCAAAGGACGCCCGCACACAAATTGATGCTGCACGCGCCGACTTAAACGAGAAAAAAGCGCAGCTCACGGCGGGCTTTGCCGCACTCGACGAAGCGCAGGCGCAGCTTGATGCCGTAAAAGATATGCTCGACCCGGCAGAAGCCGAAGCGCAGCAAACGGCGCTCGATACGCAGCGCGCCGCTTTGAATCAAAATCAGACGCAGCTCGACGATGCCGAAGCCGTATTAAACGAACAGGATGCCGCCCTCACCGCGCAGGAAGCGCAGCTCACAGAGACCGGCAAGCAGCTCGATGAAGCCGAAACCGCTCTCTCGCAAATGCGCACGTTGCTTGATGTCGGCCAAAACGATTACACCGACGGCATAGCACAACTTGAATATCAGAAAAAAACGCAAACCGCAAAGCT
>OLQD01002893.1_pt1 | contig 11977 bp, 9 predicted proteins | sample 1672841 | NCBI WGS metagenome assembly OLQD01 (sample SAMEA3136729, study PRJEB25190) | human gut metagenome | biome: human gut; feature: human-associated habitat; material: faeces | place: Austria | collected 2013 | reverse complement strand
TGCTCCCCTTATATGGATATTCACATAAAAACACCTTTCCAAGAGTTGACTTGCCACATGCAACAGAACCCGTTACTCCGATTATGTCACCTTTTTCTGCTTCAAATGTTACATTTTCGAATATATCATGGCCTCCCGGATAAGCAAATGTAAGTCCTTTTACTTCAAGTGAGTCACACTTTACACTGTTATCCGCATCTTCATAATTTTCATGCTTCATAAGCGGTTTAATTCTCTTCCATGACACCTGTGCCTTATGTACTGCATTAAACAGCTTTGCTGCATGTGAGGACTTCTTAGAAAGCTTTGCAAAGCATGATACATATGTAGCTAAAATAGCAATATCCCATTCTTTCCAGCCTGTTCCCAGAACATTTTTCTGTCCAAAATACAGGATAAACAGTACCCCGGTCATGGAAATGATCCGGTACAAAGGCGGCATGATGGAATTCCAGATATTCGCTTTTACTGCTGACTTTTCATAAGCGGTAAGATTTTCTTCATATGCCTTGCGGCGATCCTCTTCACATCCAAAAACACGGTATGTAACAGCATTTTCCGCCCGATCCAGAGTCGCTGTACTTAAATGTCCAGACTGCTCTTTGTATGCAGTTCCGGTTATCTGGATCATTTTTTTCATTTTTTCCGCCGTCATATAAGAAACCGGCGGGAAAATCATGCAAAGCAAGGCAAGCCTGAAATCATACCACAAAAGCATTCCTGCATAAGCAGCCAGGGCAACTCCTGTATCAAAAATCTCCGTAGTGAATTTACGCATTCCCTCCACACAGTCATCCACATCCAGGATTGCCTTGGTCATAATGCTTCCCTCGCCTTCTTCCCGAAGGCTTGCACGACTTTTCCGCACCAGACTGGCGTACAGGATTTCTTTCATTCTTCGATTTACATTGTTGGCAAAACGCCGCACATAAAACCGCTTGATATATCTGGCAGTCTGGACAATTGCAATGGCGGTCACATAGCCCAGCACCAGAACCAGCATATCTGAAAACTGGTCAGCCCCTTTCAGGATATCCACCAGGCAGCCGGTCATTTTCCCCTCAAACCAGGGACCTGCCAGAAGGCCGATATTATAGATCAAACCGGATATAGTCACTGACAGAAGCACTTTCCATTCTTTCTGGAAATAGGAAAACACCCTGTCCGGCTGAAAATTTGTATGATGTTTCGCTTTCATCTGACATTTCCTTTCTGCCTTAAAGCATAACGATACAAAAATGAGACAAAACACACTATGTAAGCTTTACCTCTTATCGCAGCAGCCGTCAGCGTCTCATGCAGGCATGAACCTGGTCACGTCGCTTGCGTAAAGAAAAAAGGAGCCGCTCACTTCCAGCTTTTCCAGAAAGTGCCGCAGCTCCATACCACAGACCATGCCCTCATAATCTGCTTATTATTTTATTACATCTTATCCGGTGCCTCGAATCCAAGCAGATCAATACTTGTCTCAAGCACTCTCTTGGTCAGCTGCAGAAGACGGATATAGGATTCCTTCTGCGCCTGATTCTCTTCGCTGAGGATCTTGGTCTCATGATAAAAGCTGTTGAATGCATTGGAAACCTCATAAATATATGCACAGATTTTATGCGGAGCTTTTTCCTCAAATGCACTCTCGATCATACTTCCAAATCCACTGAGCTGAAGCATCAGGTTTTTCTCACTGCTGTTAGATGCCGGAAGTATCTCACCTGCTTCAAGGTTTCCGCCTGCTTCCACATAACGGTTCAGGATGGATTTGATACGAACGATTGTATAAAGGATGTACGGACCTGTATTTCCCTCGAAAGAGGTGAAGCGGTCTACATCAAAAATATAATCCTTGGTAGCCTGATTGGAAAGATCGCCATATTTAATCGCTGCCAGACCTACAATCTTAGCAGTATCTCTTGCATCTTTATCACGGACACTTCTGTTCTCTACGATCTTTGTGAACATTTCCTCATCAATATCGGCAATCAGGTTCTCAAGGCGCATAACACCGCCCTCTCTTGTTTTGAACGGTTTGCCATCTTTTCCATTCATAGTACCGAAGCCAAGGAAGGAAAGCTTAGTGTCTTCTTTCACAAGACCGGTCTTTCTTGCGCAGCGGAAGACCTGGATAAAATGAAGCTCCTGACGTTTGTCAACAACGTAAAGGATCTCATCTGGCTGGAACAGCTTCATACGCTCTACAATTGTGGCAAGGTCTGTAGTAGTATAAAGAGATGCTCCATCTGATTTCAGAAGCATACATGGCGGGATTTCCTTGGTATCGGTCTCTTCTTTAACGTCTACAACAAGCGCTCCCTGATCCTCATATGCAAAGCCTTTTTCCTTCATCATCTCTACCATGTCCGGAATGTAAGGCTGCGCATCAGACTCTTTTTTCCACAGATCAAAGGATACGTTCAGATTCGCATAGTTTCTCTTAAGGTCTGTAACAGAAACACTCATAATGTGGTTCCAGAGAGCCATGTACCCCGGCTTACCCTGCTGAAGAAGATGAGTTGCCTCCAGTGCTTCCTGACGGTATGCCTCATCCTCCTTGGATTTGCCGCTTGCACATGGATAAATCTCCTCAAGCTCACTGATAGTAAAAGGTGCCTCTGCAGGATATTCACCTGTATAGCTGTCATCAAAATATACAAGCTCCGGCTGTCTGTGCTTCAGCTCTGTAATGATCAGTCCCATCTGAAGTCCCCAGTCACCAAGATGAACATCACCGATCACCTTATGGCCTACGAAACGACCGATTCTCTTAATACTTTCACCAATAATTGCAGAACGGAGATGACCTACATGAAGAGGTTTGGCAACATTCGGTCCGCCGTAATCGATTACGATGGTCTTCGGCTCTTGGGCTGTGTCTGCACCAAGCTTCTCATCCTTCTCCATCTCTTTCAGATAATCTGCAAGAAACTCTTCGCTGACTTTCAGGTTGATAAATCCGGGCTTTACCATTTCTTTCATGGAAAATACTTTGGAATCTGCCAGATTGCCCACTACGTCATCTGCGATCATAAATGGTGCTTTCTTATAAGCCTTAGCTCCCGCCATGGCACCATTGCACTGGTATTCGCAAAGGTCAGGACGGTTGGAAACGCCTACTTTACCGTAGGATGAATCGTATCCTGCTTTTTCAAATGCTGCAGAAAGCTCTTCTGCCATGTAGTCTGTAAGTTTTTTCATAAATCCTCCTAAATTTTCTTCTCAGAGAGAATACTTCTGTTTTCTTCTGAATTCGTTCCGAAAATATATATTCTATTTCGGAATCTTTTCTAAAAAAATCAATTCTTTTCAATTACTATCTATAGGTGACATCCAAAACTAATGTTTATAAACTATAGCCATTTCTTAGCTTCTATGCAGTCACTTTTTTAGAACATGCGATTGCAAGAGAACCATATCCAATATGGCATGCCACACTAAGTGACAGCGGATCCATATGGATTTCCATACCAGGAAAGGTTTCCTGCATCTCCTGCTTCCACTCTTCTGCCTCTTCCGGATTACCTGTGTAAGCAGCCTGAAGACACATTTCTCCATTCTGGACAAACGGTGCAAAGCGTCCCTCAAAATCTGCCTTCATAGCCTTCAGCATAGTACGTCTGGCCTGCTTCTTGCCTCTTACCTTGGCAAAAGCATCCAGCTTCTCACCCTGGAGCTGCAGCACCGGCTTCAGATTCAAAACGGTACCTATTGCAGCTGCAGCAGGTGTGATCCTGCCGCCCTTTTTCAGATATTTCAGGGTTTCCAAAGTAATATAAATACTGGAATTAAATTTCTCTTCTTCCAGGATCTTCTTAATTTCAGCTCCGCTTTTACCTGCATCCCGAAGGGCAATCGCGTCCACCACAGATTGACGCTGGGTTACGGAAATTCTCTGATTATCTACCACGTGCACCCTGCCCTCATACTCCTGAGCAAGTCCCATAGCAGTAGCGCAGGTAGCGCTAAGTCCGCTTGACATGGGAATCTGTACGATCTCATCATATTCCTTCAAAAGATTATCCCACAATCCCATAGTCTCTCCCGGACTTGGCTGGGAAGTGGAAATAGAAGCATCCGACTTCAGCCACTGATAAAATTCATCCTGGCTCAGGGTAATTCCCTCCAGGTACATTTTCTCATTAATAAAAAAAGGCATAGGAATAACAGACACTCCAAGTCTGCGTCCTTCCTCCTGTGTAATGCCGCTGTTACTGTCCGTTACAATGGCAATCTTACTCATTCAATCTCTCCTTATCTCATAAAAACTCATGTTCCTGTTCACTTCGTTCACAGCAACAGGCTTCGCGAACCTTACCAATGAACAGTAACAAACTTGCCGCCGTCCTGCCTTTTCTTCTGGCAGCTGGTTCTTTTTTCCCAGTAAACAGCGACTGTAAATCTTCTTTCCCTATTCAGGGTCTTAAAGTCTATTATAATACCTGCGCTCCAGTCTGGCAAACACTTTAAAGAAAAGTCTCGAAAAAAATGTACCAAAATATTTCTTCATCTGTAAAATTCTTTTGGCAAAAAAGAAAAAAAGACAGCCTACACCGCCCCTATAAGCAGTGCTGCTGCCCCACATTTTATAATACAGCCAATTCCGCTCATCAGCCGCTCCGCCTGCGCCATAGTTTTCGGGAACATGATGTACCAGCGGAAAGCTTCCATTGTTTTCCGGAGCTTCGCAGGCCAGAAAGAGAAATCTGACCATTTGTCCGGCAGCCAGCTCTGGGGAATATGGGATAAGAGCCTTACGCAAAAAAAGAGGCCGATTCCCCACAGTAAAATTCTAATAACAAAGCAACTGCATTTTCTAAAATCAATTTTCTTTTCTCTATTTCTTTGAATTCCATTTTCCCAGATTTCGTGCTCCATCTCATACAGCCACCTGGAAACAGTTATTATAAGCATTACAAGAAAAGTCACTGGAAACCAGGGCAAAATCACTTCCAGCCAGCTGTCATCCACTAATATTCCGGATAGTCCGTTTCCCACGAGAAAATCAGATGCAGCACCCTCCAGATTCTGACCTTTTTTCCCTCTGATCAGAACCTGAGTACAAACCTGATTTTTTTGTGACGGACGGATAAGCATCGTATGCTGATTCCAGAATACCACACCTCGCACTTCGTAAATCTGCTCTCCCACAGTCAACTGACTTCCCGCACAATTTTCACTGCCGAAAAGCTCCAGGGCTGTGTCTTTATCGATCACGCATCCGGTTTCATCATTCTCTTCTAATAAAGCAGCCTGTCGGTCATACAAAGCAGCCATTCCCACAATGCCTGTCACCCGGGCATTTGTCTGTCTGAAATCCTCTGGATTCGTAACCACCTGAACTCCTCCATTCCACACAAAACAGAAATCTGTAATCTCATCACTACTTTGATAATTTTCCCAGATCTGCTTCGCCAGGTTTACTGCAGGATAATCTCCATACAGTTCAACCACCGCTGTGTCTGTTTTTCCCACCTTCACATAATCTTTCATTCCAGAATAAAATAAAAAGGAGGCCAGCAATGCTGTCATAATTATTCTCATATATTTTAAAAAATAATTCTTCTTTTTACTTTCCATGCTAATTTTCAGAAATCCTCACCCTGCTTCCATCCTTCAGTTCCCTGTCTGCCTGGACGATCACAGCCTGATCCGTAGAAAGGCTTCCCTCACCCAATGCAGCAGTTGTCTGGTTTCTATCCTGCACAGTAACTTCCACTTTTCTTGCAACCATTACCGTTCCAAGCACTGTATTTTCTGTGTCTGTAACATACACATAAACCTTCCCATTCTCCTGGTACAGCGCTGAAAGCGGAACGCAGCAGGAATAAGGTCCAGCATCTTTTGATATGGAAAAATCTCCGCTCTGACCGATGGACAGACTGTTCGCCGGCATTATGATGGACAGGTCACGAATATCATTCTCCTCCTTATTTTCTGTTATATTTTCCACTGTTGCGCCAGAAATATCATTATTGTTATTATCTGTGATTTTCACATCTGCGCCGGCAGATACATATTTTATATCATCTTTTGAGATGGTACCAGTCATTCGAAGAGCACCATCGGCTGAATATAAAACTACTGCTGCAGTCTGTCCTGTAAGGTCTCCGGTTTGCACGGACAGACTTTTGATCACACCGTCAGAAGGAGACGAAATCACTCCCTCTGTACTTTGAATCACTGTAACCTTTTCCATATCTGCTCTGGCATTTTCCAATTCTCTTTGTACGTTCTCCAAGGTACTGTCTGAAGCCTCCGGCGTACTGGCATCGGACAGAGCTTTTCCAGCACTTGCCAGAGTCTGGTTTCTTCCCGCGATCACTTCATTTAATGCTTCCTGTCTGGCTCGCAGATCATCCTGAAGGGCAGTTTCTGTGGCGGAATCGTCCTCCTGTGTTACAGTGGTCTCACCATCATTAAACCCTTCCTCTCCATCTGTGAAACCACTTAAATCGTCCCCGGAAGTCTTTGCTTCCTTTTCCCTGTAAAATTCGTCAAGCCGCTGTTGGGCTATCTGAACTTCCGCCCTTGCATTATCCACGGAAACATTTCCGCTTTGCACAGCCAGATCATAAGAATTTCCAGCCCATGTCTGCTCCGCTGCACGCTTCTGGCTGTTCACCTTTTTCTGGCTTTCCAGATCCTTTGCCTGCCCTTCCAGAGTTTTTACTTTATCGTCCAGATTCTTCAAAGCCGCCTGAATGCTGTTCTGGGATAGCTTCAATAAAATATCCCTTTTTTTCACAGTCTGCCCTGCATGTACCATCACCTGCTCCACCTGCAGATTTTCCAGTACAAACACCGCCACTTCCTGACTGCCCTCCACCTTTCCAGAGCCTTTCACCTCATGAGTGATTATCTGATTTGCCGGGTTCTTAGTCTGGATCTGTATCACATTTACAGAATCCGAAACTCTTGACAATATGGTAAAAATCAGCATCATTACAAAAAACAGGCAAGTTGCCTGAATTAATTTTTTCTTCATGTCAAACTCCCATTCTGTTCCTGAACATATTTGTAAAACACTCTGCATTCTAACTATTTCTTTTAAATTCCATTGACAACATATTTTATCAAACTGTCATTTTTTATCGTCACTTTCCAGTTGTTTCTCTTTTTATTCTTTTACCGCCGTAGAGACAATTCCCTGCTCCAGGTAGTCCTGTCCGGACAAAAATACCAGAACTGCCGGGGCCAGCGCCACCACAGAGGCCGCAAATGCAAACCCTGCCTGCTCCAACTCAATATTAGGCAGGTACAAAGACAACGGCCACAATTCTTTTGTTTTCAAAAATGCCATCGGCTGTTCGATCAGATTCCAGTATTCCAGAAAGCCCAGAACAATGGCAGAAATGACGCCAGGTGAGCCCAAGGGGATGGCAACTATAAAAAACAGTTTAAGCTCACCTGCACCGTCAAGTCTTGCCGCTTCCAGAAGCGCCAGAGGAATCCCTTTGAAAAAGCGGTACATAATAAATATGGGGAATGTAGAAAAAACCGCCGGGAAAATAATCCCCAAAAGCGAGTCAAGAAGCCCAATTTTATCCAACACCAGATAATTGCCAAGAAGCATAACCTGAAACGGCATCATCATCAGTGCAATATACAAAGTAAACAATATATTTTTCCCTGGAAAATCAAATTTGGCAAATCCCCATGCAGCAGGCATTCCAACCAGAAGCCCGCCAGCGAGGGCACCAGCCGTAATCTTCACCGAGTTCCAGAACATCACGAAAAATTCCGGTGAATCCAGCAGTACTTCCACATAATGTTTCAGAGTCGGATATTCCGGAAACAGCTTCCAGGAAGCATATCCTTTCGCCCCCTCCTGCAGCACTGGAAACAGCAGATCTGTAAGCTCATTTTTTCCCATAAGAGAACTAACTACCAGAAATAAAACAGGAAATATAAAGACCAAAGCTAAAAGTACAAGAAAAAAACAAGTTATCTTTTTCACTTCTTAATCCTCTCTTTCCCATGCTTTTTGCAGTAAAAGTACCAGAACCATGATCGCAATTCCAGTAACCACTGCCGCAGCCGCCATCTTATCCATGGCCAGGTCTCTGTACCAGTTATTGAACAGATGCTGTAGAAGATACATGTTCTCCTGTGGATAATCTCCTGCGACCAGATAAGCCTCCCGGAATACTTTGAAGCCGTTCAGCAGCGACAGAACTACAATGGTAAAAAGAGAGGGGAAAAGATTGGGACAGGTAATCCTGGTAAAGCATTTCCAGGCACCTGCTCCATCCACCTTTGCTGCCTCATAAAGAGATTCCGGAATTGTGGAAAGGCCTGCCAGCCACAGTACAATGTCATACCCTAAATTTCGCCAAATATAACTGATCACCAGCACCCAGAAGGTAGCCTTTGTATTCAACCAGTCTATACTTTTCAACGACAACATTTCCAGAAAATGGTTCAAAAGCCCCTGTCCATTAAAGAGTACTTTCCATAAAATTGCCACAGAAGCAACTGGAATGGCCATTGGAAGCAGAAATGCGGTTTTCATCAGCTGCTTCTGATTTTTTCCAAGTCCATTTAGCAGGACAGCAGCTGCCAGTGACAAAACCACCAGTAACGGAATACAGATTCCGAAAAACCGCAAGGTATTTTTCCCGGCAAGAAGAAATGCCTGATTGGAAAATATCATCTGATAATTCATAAATCCAGTAAACACTCCATTTACAGCTTCCAAAAAAGATCTGCGGATCACATCCACATAAGGAAGCAGCCAGAAAAACCACAGACTCCTGCGCAGGCTGCTCCAGCTGCCGAATAGAGGGCTCTAAATCCAGATAGGTTTTGGGGGTCAGGGTGTCGTGAAGCCAGGCAATCCGCCGGGCCGGCATATCGACCTGCCGGATCACATCCAGCTCTGAGGCCAGCGCATCCTGAATCTGCCGCAAGCGGTTTTCAATCTTTCGCTGCACAATCTCCAGCGCCCGCTGTTTCTGGACAACCACCTCTTTCTGCTGCTGGAGCATCTCCTGTATCTTTTCCACTTCCCGGTTTTGGAGAAATTCCCGTATCTGCTCCAACGGCATTTCCAGCACCCGCAGATAGCGGATGGTATTCAGGCACTCCAACTGCCGGGTGCTGTAATACCGGTATCCTGTATCCGGCGCCACAAATTCCGGCGCCAGGAGGCCGATCTTCTCATAATGGCGCAGAGTCCCTACGCTGACCCGGAACATCTTTGCCCCCTCACCGATGGGAAAGAGCTCTCGATTTTCTTTTGCCATCCTGCTTCCCCTCCCAAAGTATATAGAGCAGAGTATACAGTGCCATAATCCCCGACACCACAGGCGCCACGGTCCCCAGCATACCCAGGTCCTGGGAAAAATGGCCGCTCACAAACCAGACCAAGGGAATTCGCAGACACAGTGCGCCGAAGGTGCAGCTGACCATGGGCCAAAGGGTCTTGGCCCGTCCGTTCAGGTAGCCGTTGAGGCAAAACACAAAAGCCCCCATAATATAATCATAACTGCATGCCCGGAAAAATGGAACCCCTGCTGCAATCACTCCACTGTCCTCTGAAAACAGAGCAATCATCGTCTCCGGACTCACCTGTGCCCAGGTCCAGAAGGCGCAGGCGGCAAGAAGGGCAAAACTCAGCCCGTACCACAACGATTTCCTCGCTCGTTCCGGCTTCCCTGCCACCATGTTCTGGGCGGTAATGGCCGCCAGCGCATTGGCGATGGAGGTCGCAGAGAGCATGGAAAACACGTCGTACTTGCTTCCAATGCCCACCACAGCCGCGGCATACACCCCGCAGTGGTTCATCACAGCGGTGAGATAAAGGAAAGAAATCCGTACCATGAGCTCCTGAAAGGAGATAGGGATACCCACCCTGGCCAATTCCTTGGCCATCGCAGGGTCGATCCGAAAGCTGGCGGGCTTAAAATCAAAGAGAAACCGCTTCCTTTTCAGATACCCAATCCCAATGGCCATGCTGACCCCCTGGGAAAGCACCGTCGCCAACGCGGTCCCCCCTGCCCCCAGGCCCACGTACTTGACGAAAAGAAAATCCAGCAGGATATTGACCACACAGGCCACCCCCACAAAATACATGGGACGGACTGAGTCCCCGTAGCCCCGGAGCACGGCACTGAGCGAATTGTAGCCGCAGATGAAAAAATTCCCCCACGCACAGATGGCCACATATTCCATGGTCGCCTCAAAGGATTCCGCCGGGGTATTCAGCAGAGTCAGCAGCGGCGCCTCAAACAGCAGCATCAGCGCCGTCAGGGCCAGGGCCACCAGCGCGAAAATGGACAGGGTGGTCCCTATGGCCGTTTTTACCTTATCCCATCGCTCCATCCCGGTGTATTTCCCAATGAGGATGGTCCCTCCCAAGGTCAGTCCCGTCACCAAACTGGTGACAATCTGGGTCACCTGGGTCCCTGTGGACACCGCCGCCACACTTTGGGCGTCGCAGTACTGCCCTACCACAAAGAGGTCCACCGCCCCATAGAGGGACTGGAGCACATTGGCCAGCAAAAACGGCAGCGTAAAGGTTACCAGTGCCTTGACCACACTTCCCTTGGTCAGCGCGTTGGGTGCTTGTTCCATCTCTCACCATCTCCTTTGCCCGCCCATTATCCAGTCTACTATTATTGTAGAGTCAAGTCCAAGCTTCCCTTCTGTTCCCCGGGAACAGAGACTGCTTCCCGCCATCCAGCTTCTTCCTGGCCTCTTCGTCCTTCTTCACTTTGCATTTCTTTTCCTCCTATGGTACAATAAAAAAATCCTACGCAACCATTTTATTGTCAAAAATCCAACCAACACAAGACGCAAAGGAGACCGCTTATGAAATCCATCCTTCGACGAATCACTGCACTGGCGCTCTGCGCGGTCCTGCTCTGTTCCACGGCTCTGGCCTCGGATGCTTTGGGCGGGAAAATCTATGGATACACCTTGGACATTTGTGACGACACCACGCTTACGCGGGAAGTCATGTGGAGTTCCTCCCGTTCCGACCTGCGGACGGAAAATTATGTCACTTACAAGCCCTCTGACAGCATCTCCCCCGTGGTGAGCTTCGGCAGCTCCATCCCGGACAAGCAGACCGTCACCTCCATGGCCAAGGCCCTGGAAAAGAACGGGCGCCGCGTTCTCAGCGGCATCAACGGTGACTACTTTGTCATGGCCACAGGAGACCCCCTGGGCATTGTGATCACGGACGGCGTCCTCCGCTCCTCCGCCTCCTACCTCCACGCCATCGGCTTTAACGCCGACGGCTCTGCCGTCATCGGCACCCCTAACCTGAGCCTGATGGCGGATTTCAAGGGGCAGTCCTTGAAAATCGCAGACATCAACAAGATTCGCACCAACACCGGCTTCTATCTGTTTACCGATGACTTTGGCAACACCACCAAGAACACCCAAAAGGGGGTGGATGTGATCCTCGCCCCCAACACCCCGGGGGATCAATTAAAGATCGGCGGCACCGTCTCCTGCACCGTGGAGCAGGTCATCGAGGCCTCCGGCGCCACCGCCATTCCCGATGGCAAGTTCATCATGTCTATCTCCAACAAAAGCGGGGAATGGCTTCAGGAGACCATTCGCTCCCTCCAGGTGGGCGATACAGTGGACATCAACATCTCCAGCGAAGACACCCGCTGGAACAACGTCCAGCACGCTGTGGGCGCCATGTATTGGATTCTGAAAGACGGCAAGGTGGACACCAGCATCTCCGACGGGGCCTCCGCCCCCCGCACCGCGGTGGGAGTGAAACCGGATGGCAGCGTTGTCTTCTATACCATCGACGGCCGCCAGAGCGGCCTGAGCGTCGGCGCCACCATTCAAATGGTGGCCCAGCGGCTCCAGGAGCTGGGCTGTGAAAACGCGGTTCTTTTGGACGGCGGCGGTTCTACCACGCTGGTTTCTACGTATCCCGACTTCGGTACATCCTCTACCATCAACAGCCCCTCAGAGGGAACCGGCTGTCCCGGTGGGGCTCAGGTTGGACAGCAGGAAGATG
>OLQD01002888.1_pt1 | contig 11980 bp, 9 predicted proteins | sample 1672841 | NCBI WGS metagenome assembly OLQD01 (sample SAMEA3136729, study PRJEB25190) | human gut metagenome | biome: human gut; feature: human-associated habitat; material: faeces | place: Austria | collected 2013 | reverse complement strand
CGCCGTAGCCGCGGATGATCTTGAAAATCTCCAGCACAAACTCCGCTGCCAGACGGTTGCTGCTGGCGCCGATGAGCTGCCAGCACTCGTCAATGAAGATGGCCTTTTCTTCCGTGCGGTTCTCCTTCGCCTTATCCCAGACAAAGTCCAGCGCCATGAACATCCCGACGGTCAGAAGATCTCCGGTCAGCTCCGAAATATCCAGAACGATATACTTGTTGTCGAGAGACACGTTCGTCTGTTGGTTGAATGTCTTGGCAGAACCGCTGACGAGCCGGTTCAGAATGTTTGCCAGCCGCAGCGTGGAGGAAGATTCCTTGAGTACCGCATACAGGTCGCCCAGGATCGGCATTTCGCGGTATCGCTCCGGATGCTTGGGATCGCGGAGTGTGTCATTGTCGTGTGTAATGCCCTTCTTGGCGTAGGTTCGGATCATGGCTTCATCGAGAAGCTGCCGTTCCTCATGATTCATGTCGGGGATCAGCAGGCTGAAAAAGATGTGCAGCCGCTGAATTTTGGCGGCCAGCATGGAGTGCTCCACGGTGCTGCCGTCGAGCTGTTCATCGACCGAGCGGTCTGTCTGCCGGATCTCCATGACGTTGATGCAGTTGGGAGATGCGGGCGAGATCTGAATGAACGCGCCGCCGATGTTGGAGCAGGCCCGATGAAATTCGTGCCCTTTGAGCGGCGCGACGATGAACACCTGAATGCCTTTGCGACGCATCCGCAGCGCCATGAGCTGCATGGTAAAGGTCTTGCCGCTGCCGCTCGTGCCGAGGATGGCGATGTTGGCGTTTTTGTAGATACGGGAATCAAAGATGTCCACAATAATGAGAGAATTGTTGTGCTTGTTGACGCCGAGCAGAATGCCGTTGTCGTCACACAGTTCATACGCCGTGAACGGATAGCAGCTTGCCGCGCCCAGCGTCAGCACATTCCGCTTGCTGCGCTCAAAGAGCGATCTATCCAGCTTCACGAGCGGAAAAGAAGACCGAAGTGCCTGCTCCTGACAGAAATTGCAGCTCTGCACGTTCATATCCTGCGAAATGAGCAGCTTTTTCATCTCCGCGCATTTCCAGTCCAGATCGTCCGGATTGTCTGCGGTCACGGTGATGAGCAGATTCAGATAGTAAAAATCCTCGTGGTTGCTCAGACCGTCTTTCAGGAAATAGCCGCTGCGGATGGCGCTGTCGAGGTCGTCAAAGTCTGTGTTGGTGTCGCTGGTTTCTTTGATCTTGCTGCGGTTGATGCGAAGCTGCTGGCCGAGTTTGCGGATCATGCGATCCTTCGGCTGGCGCGTCAGAAACACATCGAGGTCAATGCCGTCCCCGGCGTTGACCAGCAGACTCAGCCAGCCCGCAGGAACCTCGGACTTATATCCGTCCGACGGCACCAGCAGATACGCATAATATGTTCCGTCGATGCAGAGATAGCTGCCATGCGTGAAATCCAGCTGCGAAGGCGCAAAAAAATCACCGACGGGAATTTCGTCGATGGAGCAGCCGGCCTTTATGTAGTTGGACGTGATATGGGAGATGCGCTGCAAAAACGGAACGTCCGTGCTTTCTCTGCGGCAGAGGAAGGTATAGAGCATTTCGGCAGCGGCTTCATCCTCATTCTCATGCTGGACAACGCTGTTGCCGCATTGCCGAAGATAATTTGCCGCCGTTCGCGCCGCTGTCTGGAGCGACGAGATGGCGTCCGCTTCCTCTCGGTCCTTTTTCGCACCGGGGAGCGGTTCATACTCCATGATGAGAAAAAATCTTCGAGCAATGGCTTCTCTGGAGCCGAGCTTTTTCAAAAGCTTCAGATAATCCTCCTGCTGCATCCGGCAGCTTTCATTCGTTTCCTGCGCCATCTCCCGGCGCACGGTTTCAATGTGCCGGTTCATATCTGCGCGCTTGGTAATGACCTTGATTTGCAGCTTCACAGGTGCGATTTTGAGATAGCTGATGAACGAATACACGATGTTCCGCTGCTCTCTTGCGCTGCGGAGCAGAAAGTTGATCGGCACAATTTCTAAGATTTTAATAAAACGGTGGTCAGTCGTATAGACGATGCCGTTTTCGATCTTCTGAATCGGCACATACGCCGCAAGCGGATTGCTGGGGTGCTCTGCCTGCTTCTTTTGGCGGTAAGCAGTGTCCAGCATCAGGCGGCGCATGTCCTTTGCAAAGCGGATGCGGCTGCCGTCCTTTTTATAGGCGGCGGGCTGCACAGCAGTGCTGGGGCCGGACTTCTTATCCCATGTCGGGAGAATTGCCTGCTTTCGGCTGCTTTTGCCGCCGCTTTTACTCAGGCTTCTGCGGTTGCGCAGGAAGCGAAAAAAGAGAATGATATAGGATGAGAGCGGCATTCCCGCGATCCCGATGAGCGCCAGAAGCGCCAGCGGCAGCGAGGTCAGGCAGAGCAGGATGATCCGGACAGTCAGCGTCAGCGAGAGCGTCAGGATCGGAAGTCCCGTACCAGCGGCAAGGATGACCGCCTCGACCACATTTCGCGCCTTGAATAAGCCGCCGAAGAACGAACCACCCTCAATAAAGTTTGGCGGGATCACATAGCTGTCCCGCTGTTCCTGACTCATAGGTTCTCACATCCGATCTTTTCTTTGCGGCGGATTCGGCAGCTTCTGCACGATTTTTTCGTGATAGGCGATCTTGCCGTCCTCCGCCTGATAGGGCTTTCGTTCTACGGTGTCTGCTGCATACTGCTTATACCATGCAGCGTCATCTGCGGAGTAGACCTTGCTGTAATCGCCCTTCGGCTGGGTGTACTGGTCAGCATGATACATACAGAAATCAATGCCGCCCGGATGCTCCGGCGTGAACTCGCGCCCCGTGATGCGGCCGCCGCCGATCTCCACGTCCTGATAGCGCGGGATATTGGGCGCGTGCTCTCCGAGCGCCGTGAAGCCCATATAGGACATTAAAGAGCGTGTCGCGGTCTCGCCGGTGATGGAGCCGGTCGTGCGGTAATCGCCCTTGGCGACTGTGCCGATCACATCGTTGGCAAACGCGCCGCCCTGATAGAGCGATTTCGCGAACAGTGTTCCGCCGAAGCTGCGGAACTGCGCCGGTGCAGACGGGATCGGCGCAGGCCGGGCGGCGGGCGCTTCACTGGCTGGGGCAGAAGCGGGCACAACCGATGGTGTTCTGCTGTGCAGGAATCTGCCGGGGCGCTCCTGTGCCTGGACAGTCCGCTCGGCAATGGTAGTCTTGGAAAGACCATTGCGGACGGAGAAAAACTGTTTATCAGACTGCGCAGTATGCTGCCGGGATTGCGATTCCACCTGCCCGAAGGTGGCGGTCTGCGTATCCTGTTGGACGTGCTGCGCCTGCTCACGCTGCGTGATACCGGACTGCTCCGCGTGGAAACCAGCCATCGTATCATGCTGTGCATGGTGGCTTTCCTCGGACTGCACTTCACGTTGGGTAACACCGATCTGCTCCTGCTGCAAGGCGGACTGCATGACCTGCGACTGCTCCGTTCGGGCTTCTTCGCTGCTTGCTTCAAATTCATCCGACTGCACCACGGAGCCGACAAACTCACCCTGTTCCGACTGGAACGACAGATGCGATGCCTGCTGATCCTCCGTATGCAGCGCCGCGTGGAACTGCTGTTCCTGCGCAGTCTGTGTATCCTGATGGATCTGGCTGGCATCCATAGAATGCTGGGATTCGTGGAGCGCTTGTTGGGACTTTTCACGCTGTTCCGAGTTTACGGCGCGGGAGGAAACCGTCTGCTGATTCTGGTCAAGCTGGCTGGTGTTCTGCCGCTGCTGCTCGGAAGCGGACTGCGAACCGGAATGGGTGTCGCTGCTCGCGTGTGTCCGGCTGACAGTTGCCTCCGCCTGCTGCGGCTGGACGATGTTCTTTTCAGCAGTTGCTGTACGCACCGCATCGCTCGCGATTTTGCGGCTTGCCATGCCGACGAGTCCGCCGCTGAAAAAGCCTGCCGCAGCCGCGCTTCCACTGCCGGATTTCCCGGATGCAGGAGCAGAACCGTGACGGCTGCGGCCTCCCAATGCGCTGCCGACCGCGCTGGTCGCGGTGTTGATGGCGCGCATGGCGATCATCGCCTCAGAGAGCATGGAGCCGCCGGTATGCCCAACGTTCAGACCGAGACTGGACAAGAAGCTGTCGATCTTCTGCGACACTTTCAAAAAGGCAATGGCGCACAGAAACCACACCAGTACATTGCCGGAGACAGCTTCTTTCCCGGAAGCACTGACTGCAGATTCTACATCACTCTCCGAAATAGCGAATGCGTTAGTTGACATAACTATAACGAGGGTGAGGATCAGCAGGCAGTTCAAAAAGAATCGTTTTCTCATAGGAAAGGATATTCCTTTCTGCCGCATTACAAGATACCAAGGAGAAATGAGACATGGCACTTCGGACGCGGCAATACTGCATAAATTGTCGAATGCTATAAGTTTTTGCATTTGAGTGCAAAAACTTGATTATTTGTTTAGGCGGTGCTATACTAATGCCACAGGAGGTGTTCGGCATGATAGATTCCCACGAACTGAAAAAGCGCGATATTTATCTGAAGAAGCTGATTGGCTTCCAGGATACCGAGCCGGTCAAGGTGATAACCGGCATTCGACGCTGCGGCAAGTCCAGTCTGCTGAAACTGATGGTACAGCGCTTGAAAGATACCGGTGTTCTGCCGGAGCAGATCATCGAGATGAATTTTGAATCCTTTGATTTTCGAGGGATGAGCGCCGACGATATCTATCGGTATGTGAAAGAGCGCATTGTCCCTGGAAAGCGGATGTATCTTTTCTTTGATGAGCTTCAACGGATCGAAGCATGGGAGGATGCGGTCAACGCTTTCCGTGTGGATTTTGACTGCGATATCTATGTCACCGGATCGAATGCCTATCTTCTTTCATCGGAGTATTCTACCTATCTCTCCGGACGGTGTGTGGAAATCAAAATGCTGCCGCTTTCTTTCCGAGAGTTCCTTGCTTTCCACGACTTCGAGGTTCGGGAAACGCAAAGCGCCCTCGGTGGGCTCCGCAAGCAGGTATTTGATAAGAACGGTGAACGCTACGAGCTGCGCGAGGTTTTTGACGCTTATATGCGTTTCGGAGGAATGCCCGGCATTGCTGATGTTGGGCTGGAACAGGAAAAGACGCTGTCGCTCCTCGATGGCATCTATTCCACAGTCGTGATTCGTGACATTCTGGAGCGAGATAAGCGCAGGGGGCAAAAGCAAATCACAGACCCTACGCTGCTGCGGAAAATCATCCTGTTCCTCGCCGACAATATCGGCTCCAGTGTTTCCATTGCCTCCATCGGCAATACGCTGGTAAACGAAGGACTCCTGGATGACGGCAAGCGCAAAGGTGCGCCCAGCGCCCATACGGTGCTGGCATATGTGAACGCGCTTCTGGAGAGCTACTTTTTCTATGAGATCAAGCGATTTGACATCAAAGGCAAAGCCTACCTCCGTACACTCGGAAAATACTATATCGTTGACATCGGTCTTCGCAATTATCTGCTGGGCTTTCGTAATCGGGACAGCGGTCACGCCATCGAGAATGTTGTTTACTTTGAACTGCTTCGCCGGGGCTATGATGTAGCGATTGGCAAGATTGGCAATGCGGAGGTGGATTTCATCGCAACGACTGCCGACGAGAAAAAGTATATCCAGGTAACGGAGTCCATGATGAGCGAGGACGTGCGGAAACGGGAGCTTGCCCCGCTGCAGAGTATCCGCGATAACTACGAAAAAAACGTGTTGTCCCTTGAACCGGGGTTCGATGCCTCTTATGACGGCATCAAATCCGAAAACCTCATCGAGTGGCTGCTCCGTGAGTAACAAGCTTTTGCGCTGCGTTCTAAAGGGAAAGCGGATTTGCAATAAACGTGCCGACCATGCTGGTAAACAGCCGCAGGCACCATGCGTTCATAAGCAGCAGAAACACCTGCCCGCCCAGCATCCGGCACCATGCCTTGAAGATATTTGCTGTGGACTGAGAGCCGCCCATCGAGAACGCGACCGGCGCGGTGTAAACAAGAACGCCGAGCAGGATATACCGCTCGGCGGCTTCAAAGAGCAGCTTCAGATAGTTCCACGCCAGCAGCACAACGATGATGAGCACGATCAGCGTGACCGCTCCGTTTGCGCAAGCGCCGATGATGACCAGCATGACGGAATTGAAATCCGCAAAGCTGAGCGGCGGCAGCTCGGAAGACAGAATCCAGTCATACGGCGTGCCACCAATCTTCAGGACAATCTCGACAATGCTTTTCGCGCAGTAGGTAAGCGTGATGAAGATGATCGCGCGGAACGTCAGCTTGACCGGGTGCTCTGCTTCAAAGCCAGCGCCCAGCCAGTAGTTTTTGAACAGGTTCCAGACCCACATCAATAAAATCAGGCCGATGCCGATGGCAGTAAAAATATCATACATTGTTTCGGCTGCCGGGAAGTAACGCAGAAACGTGTCCATCCCGCAGCCGAGCGCACCGAGTACCGACGTGTTGATGAGGTCCAGACCGTGCATGATCTGTTCGGAGATCCATTCGACAACGCCGTCAAGAATCCCCATGCTTTATGCCGTCCACTGACCGCCGGAGAAGAACGGCGTGACGTAGGCCATGATGAAGCCGAGACCGTTCAGGATCGCCCAGGTGATCGCGATGCGCTTGAGCCATGCACGCGATTCCTCGACCGTCCTGCCGCTGCGGGAGAAATTCATCATCAAAAGCGCGACGGACGCGGTGACAATGGCAGCGATGGTGGAGATGAGAAGAATTTGCTGATAAACGTCCTTCATGATCTCCGTCGCCTTTTCCCAGATCGTTGTGGCCGAAGCCGGCTGGATCAGGAGCGGCAGAATGCTGGCACCGAGCCATGCGGCGTAGAGCCAGCGCCCCGGATTTTTCCTCGGCGGCGGAAGCTGCGGCAGGTTGTTGGATGTGTTCAAAGATGCTCCTCCTTTTCTTTTCCCGATGCAAAAAGCAGACGCCCAATCCGGGCGTCTGCTCGCAACAAGATCCTGTTTTATATGCTTTTGAGCATCTTCAGTATAGCATATCCGGATTTGCGCCGAAAGAGCAAAACCGTGCCAATGTTGTGACAACAGCATACAGGTATACTATTTAATGTCTACTGAACAATCGAAAAAGCCTTGCGGCGCAAGACATAGCGGGCCATTTATGGTATAATGAGTGCAAGAAAAATGACAAAAATCGGGCAAAAGCCTTGCGCTTGGGGGACGCTATGTATCGATACAGCAACGGCCAGATCAGTCTGGCAGATTTCAAGCAGCCGGTTGGCATGAATCTGAAGGAGAGCAACCGTTGGGTCAAGAAAGCCCAGACAATTCCCTGGTTGGAGATTGAACACCGCTATGCCGCCCTGTTTACCAACCGCAAGGGGAATGTAGCCAAACCTCTGCGCCTTGCGCTGGGCGCCTGCATCATCCAGTCGGAATATGGTTACTCGGACGAAGAAACAGCTCTGCAGATTCAGGAGAACCCCTATTTGCAGTACTTCTGTGGATATCCCGGCTATGACGATGAAAAGCTGCCTTTTGATCCGTCTTTGATGGTATATTTTCGGAAGCGGCTGACGCCGGAAGTGTTGGGCGAGATCAACGAAATGATTATGCGGGATGCAAAAGCGCGCCAGGCAAAAGAGGCCAAATCAGAAGATCACGATGACTCTGAGGATGACTCTGATCATGATCCTGGCCAGGGTGGTAACGGCGGCACCATGATTGTGGATGCCACCTGTGCGCCCTCCAACATTCGGTATCCCCAGGATGTTTCCCTGCTCAACGAAGCCAGAGAGAACGCAGAAAAGCTCCTGGACATTCTTCATGATCCTGCCGATGGCAAGAAGCCCCGCACCTACCGCAAGCGCGCCCGGAAAGATTATCTGAAATATGTCAGATGCCGCAAACACACCGCAAAAATGACCCGCAAAGCCATTGGGAGGCAGCTGAGTTATCTCAAGCGGGATCTGGAAGCGATTGACGGCAAGCTCCTTCTTGGGAAGCCCCTGACCGATCGGCAAATGGAGCGGTTGAATACGCTGCGAAGCATCTACCAGCAGCAGAAGTACATGTATGACAACCGAACGCACAGCGTTCCGGATCGTATCGTCAGTGTAAGCCAGCCTTTTGTCCGCCCGATTGTCCGGGGAAAAGCCGGAAAACCAGTGGAGTTTGGGGCCAAACTGGACATTAGCGTGGTAGACGGCTGGACCCGCCTGGAGTGTTGCTCGTTCAACGCCTACAATGAAGCGGGAAATCTGCGGACAATGGTAGAACGGTTCCGTGAACGCGAAGGACACTATCCCAGCCGAATTTTGGCGGACAAGATTTACCGGAACCGCGAAAATCTCAGCTACTGCAAGGAACGCGGGATCCGGTTATCCGGTCCGGCCCTGGGCAGACCGAGAAAGGATGAGATTCGGGACAAGGCGCAGAATTATCTGGATGAATGTGAACGAGTGGAAGTAGAGCGCAGGTTCAGTCTGGCGAAACGGAAATGCGGTATGGGTCTGGTTACTGCTAAGCTGCAGGAAACCGCCGCCCATGTGATTGCTATGTCAGTTCTCGTGCTGAATCTCCGCAAGATTCAGTGCGCACTTTTGCAAATTTTGGCCATGTTGCGTGGCACTTGGATTCTACAAAGAAAACTGGTATTTGTTCAGTAGAGATTATTTACTAACGCCCATTTTTGCGCATTTGTATACGATGCCTTTGTATTTTTTTGGACTTTTTTGTTTTTGCTTTAGAGCGGAAAGGCAGAGACTGCTGCATCATTTCGATTTCAACATAATTTTTTTGTACAGACGCAATGATCGCCTCATATTCGAATATGCTTGACATATAATGTTTTATTGCTTCATCTGAGATTTTGTCAAAATTGCTGTCATCTTTGATTGCAACCATTTTCTTCACTCCTTCCACACAAAGAATTGTTGCAGATATCCCAAAGAACATTTACCAATGGTGTAAATTTTGATTTAATCTGTGTTGCGACATGGAGTAGATCAGGATTTTCAGGGGTTGTTAGTGTTGTATCATGATTTGCGATAATTTCCACAAATATGGTGGTTCCATCTTCTCTGCGTATGGAAAAACCAATGTACTGATTATATACAAATCCAAAATCGATACACTTCTCGCGATTGTTTTCCGATATTATTATATCTCGTTCATCAGAGGTCCAACCGCTCCAAATAAAGGCCTCTGCGATTTCTTTCCAGTCACTGAGTATGAAACAACCATTTCGACTTCGACAGGTAGTATCCCCCTTAATACACTTTATGCAGTAGTAGTTCTGAATTGACTCATCGTTAATATTTAATCCAACAGAGTCCTGCTTAAATGAAGCGTCGTATAATCGAGGATTGTCAACGCTATTAGGAGTACAGTACACTTGGCGATTCCCAGAAAAAAGCATTTTAATAGTTTCTTTTCGAAGTTCATAAAAATTGAATGTAATGTTGTCACCTTCACTATTGACCGAGACATTACAGTGCATCAAAGCTGATAGGACCATAATTAGAGATTCTATAGTTGTCCTTCCTTTGCTCATTTGCTCACCAAGCTGTTTAACGGCTGTAATATATAAGCTTTGATTACTTTTTAACTCTTGAACATTTTTCCTTAATTGTTTTACCATTTCCATATTTGCACCTCATCAGTATTGTTATGAATCGGACCCTAAATTGCTGTTATATCATTTATTCAACATTATTCTACCATGTGTTTCGGCATATTTGCAATATAGTCCTGACACGTCAATTCTCTCTGTATTAACTACTTTTGGATTTTGCAAGTTGCACTTTGCCACAGCGGCTTAGAAGCTATAATAGAAACAGCATCTCCCTCACAAGACACGGGTGATGCTGCTTTTAATAAATGTTCTTTTTTTACCCGGTGCTACGCCGTTTCATAAGCTCCATCAGCAACTCCTGACCGACGACCGCCACTAACATCCGCTTACTCAGGACACGGAATACCGGCGTCTCGAAGCTTGATTTCCAGGAACCAGTCAAATCATTGCCTTGTTTATTTCCCAACGGCTTTCCATAATCGCCCTCTGTAACAGGCCACGGATTCTGAAGGACTTTGCCATTGCTTTAAGGATCTTGTTGAAAGGTACCCAGTTCAATATCGTGACTGTAAAGCACAAATTGCTGGGTTACTGGTGGCATCTGAGGCCAGAAGACTCGGCATCGATACGCAGAGCCCTAAGCTGGAGCAGATTATGCTACAGTATCTTAGCAACAATGATACTCTGCTGTCTGAGGATGGAATTAAAACCCTTAACGCCTATGCGTTGAAAGGATACCGCCTGATTACTGATTATCCGTTGTTTGACAAACCTACTTCCAGAGAAGAATTTCTGGATGCATTCAATGTAGCCATGCAGTTTTACGAAAAGAAAGATAGCTAATCTGTGTAGGTGCTTAGTTAACCTGCGAGAGCGCGCCACGAGTACCCCACATCCCCAATAGCGGCTGAAACGCAATGTTCCAGCCGCTATTTTTCTTAAAAGTTTCAGTAGCTGTTTCCGTCGAACTGTGGTATATGTTTGTGCTGCAAGGAGATAAGGTACAATAAGTTGCGCAAATTGAAAAGAGCATAAAAGAAGACATAGCTTGCAGGCTCTGGTAGAATGAAGTTACCACACACCATTCTGAAAGGAGACAGCAAACTATGTCCGAGAAAATTGTACAGCTAAACGAGGAAGTAATCAAGGGTCAAATCAAGGAATTGGTCCGCGGCAGCGTGGAGGAAACCCTGAACGAGCTGCTGGAAAAGGAGGCGGAGTCCCTGACACAGGCCGCCCGCTACGAGCGCAGCGAGGCCCGTCAGGGCTACCGCAGCGGCCACTATGACCGCAACCTCACCACGACCTCCGGCGACGTCACGCTCCATATGCCCCGGCTCAAGGGCGTATCCTTCGAGACGGCCATCATCGAGCGGTATCGCCGCCGGGAGAGCAGCGTGGAGGAGGCCCTCATCGAGATGTACCTGGCAGGCGTCTCTGTACGCCGGGTGGAGGACATCACGGAGGCGCTGTGGGGCAGCAAGGTTTCGCCCGCCACCATCAGCGAGCTGAACAAGAAAGCCTACGTTCACATCGAGGATTGGCGGAACCGTCCCTTGCAGGGCGGGCGCTATCCATACGTCTACGTGGACGGCATCTACCTGCGCCGCAACTGGGGCGGAGAGTACGAAAATGTGGCGATTCTGGTAGCAATTGCCGTGAATGAGGACGGTTTCCGTGAGGTTTTGGGAGCCGCCGAGGGGATGAAGGAGGACAAGGCCAGTTGGGTCAGCTTTTTCCAGTGGCTCCGCGGACGCGGCTTGGACGGCGTGAAGCTCATTGTCGGCGACAAGTGCATGGGGATGCTGGAGGCCGTGGGCGAGGTGTTCCCGGACGCCAAATACCAGCGCTGCACGGTGCATTTCTACCGCAACGTTTTCTCCGTTGTGCCCAAATCCAAGGTCAAAATTGTGGCAAAAATGCTCAAGGCGATCCACGCCCAGGAGAGCAAGAAGGCGTCCCGCGAGAAGGCGAAGGCCGTGGTCGCCGAGCTGCGCGCCATGAAACTGAAGGAGGCTGCCAAGAAGGTCGAGGATAGCATCGAGGAAACGCTGACCTACTGCGATTTTCCCAGCGAACACTGGACCCGCATCCGCACCAACAACGTGATCGAGCGGCTGAACCGTGAGATCCGCCGACGGACGCGGGTGGTGGGGGCATTCCCTGACGGCAACTCCGCCCTGATGTTGGTCTGTGCCCGGCTCCGCCATGTGGCGGGCACACAGTGGGGCAGTAAAAAATACATGAACATGAAGCACTTGGAGGCGGCTCTGGACGACGCCTTCATTGCCGGCTGACTTCATTCAGCCGGAGCCTGCAAATAATTTTGCGCAATTATCTTGACACTACCCGAATTTTAGCGGGTTTATTAGCAGGGGCATTGGCTTTATCTGTCA
>OLQD01002875.1_pt1 | contig 12049 bp, 9 predicted proteins | sample 1672841 | NCBI WGS metagenome assembly OLQD01 (sample SAMEA3136729, study PRJEB25190) | human gut metagenome | biome: human gut; feature: human-associated habitat; material: faeces | place: Austria | collected 2013 | reverse complement strand
TTTCTATCGAAGGGTACGAAAAAAGCCCCTCGCGCCGTGCGCGGGAGCCTCTCTGTATCTTTCGATGGTATGATTCTAACACACTTTTGTAGCGTGTGCATCCGCGTTTTTAGACATGACAGTGATGATTGTGCTTTTCTCCTTGGAAGCACATGATTGCCCCGCTATCTGCTGCACTGTTCCGCGGATAGTTTCACCTGCTGTTGCCAAGCGCATACACAGGCGTTTCAGTCTCTGTCGAAGCGGAAACTGAATCTATTCTCGATGTTTTTCTTTGTTGCTCATACATTTCCTTTCTTTGCGTCTCTTTTGCGCACGTTTTTTCTATCGAACGGCACGAAAAAGCTCCTCGCGCCGTGCGCGGGAGCTTCTCTGCCTCTTTCGACGATATGATTCTATCACACTTTTGCAGCGTGTGCATCCGCGTTTTTAGACAGGGCAGGGATGGTTGTGCTTTTCTCCTTGGAAGCACATGATTGCCCCGCTATCTACTGCACCGTTACGCGGATAGTTTCACCTGCTGTTGCCAAGCACATACACAGGTGTTTCAGCTTCTGCCGAACCGAAAACTGAATCTATTCTCGATGGTTTTCTTTGTTACTCATACATTTCCTTTCTTTGTGTCTCTTTGGCGCACGTTTTTTTCTATCGGACGATAGGAAAAAGCCCCTCGCGCCGTGCACAGGAGCTTCTCTGCACCTTTCGACGATATGATTCTAACACACTTTTGTGTGGTTCGCATCCGCGTTTTTAGACAACTCGGTGTCCTGATACAGATTTTCTGATTTTCAAAGTTACACAGCTCTGCAAATCAGTCATCTGCCTGATTTCCAAGTTCATCCGACCGCTACTTCGACCTTTTTGCCGCTGAAAGCCACGCCGTATTTATAAATCGTCTTGACTCCCGCGGCGGTCAGTTCCGTTTCGTATTTCTTGTCGTTTATCTGCTGCAATGCGGTTTCTGACAACACTTTCAGCTTCTCATCACTGCAATTTTTCTCCGCTTTTAATTCGATGAGAATCCCCGGAAGTCCCTTTTTCGTGGGTTTCAGCTGAATATCATAACGCCCATCGCCAGACTCTCGATTCGAGGTCACGAAAGCACCACCCAATAAAGCACACAGCCCCAGCATAAAGCCGTGATAGAAGTTCTCCCCTGCCGTGTCAAAACAGCTGACCGATTGGGTCAGAAGCGTCTGAATCTGCGCTTTCAATCGTGCGTTGTCGCCGGAGAAGATGGCCTCCTGAACAGCGATGGCCGTAGGCTGCGGAATCATATTCTCCAGCCGCTGCAAAATTTCCTTGTTATACACGAGAGAAATTTCCCGATTCGGCAAGGAAACCTCACACATAAAGTCTCCATTGAAGGATGGCGTCGTTTTCATTGCCTTCAAGTAGCCTGTCACCAGCAGAAAACTATAAATAGTAGCGGGATTGCTCTTGATTTGCGGATAAATCACGCCAGTATCAATGAAGGTGGTGAACGTCTCGCCCTTGACAAGCGCCGTCAGCCGATGATACGTCTCTTCGTCCGCCTGCGCAAGCACTTCGCCGATAATATCATTGCTGCCGGTAGAAACCCAGAAGGCTCGCGGCTCACACTCATTGCTGAAATAGTTGACCACCGACCACGGGTTGAAAATCTCTGTCTTGCCGAAGCGGTAGCCGTCGTACCACTCGCAAATCTCATCAAATTTGTCAGCCGCGCCGTAATATTCTGCCATTGCCTTTACTTCATCCGCCGTAAAGCCGAAGTAAGCGCTGTACTTGTTGTCCAGCACGGAGTTGATGGACAGGTTGTTCATGCCGCTGAAAATGCTCTCCTTCGCCACCCGCAGAATGCCGGTAAGAAAGCCGAAAGACAAATGCTGATTATCCTTGAACCCGCCCGAAAACAGGTTTCTCATAAACTGGATGACCTTGTCGTAGTAGTCCTTCTGATATCCCTGCTGAATCGGAGTATCATACTCGTCAATGATGATGATGGGCGCAATACCGTAGTGCTGATGGAGCATTGCAGACAAATCCAGCAGCGCAGCGGTCAGCTCCACTTCGCTTACCTTGCCCTCAGCCAGCTTTTCATAGGTCTTTTTGCTGTACTCGTCGCATTGACTGCTGGTCAGCAGTTCTTTATGCCGCCGGGTTTCCTTTGCGAAAATATCTCGAATCGCCGCAAAAGTCTCCGTCCAAGTGTCGAACTTGACATCCTTGAAAGTCAAGAAAATCACAGGGTACTTCCCCTGATAGTCTCGGTACTTCTGACCGCAGCCCCAAATCTTCTTGTCCCGGAAATAAACCGAAGTATCCTCGTCACTTTTTTCAAAAAAAGTGCGCAGCATATCCATATTCAGCGTCTTGCCGAATCGCCGCGGGCGGGTGAACAGCGTCACCATCGGACGCTCGTCAATGAAATCCTTAATCAGCATCGTCTTGTCGATGTAGTAGTATTCCGACGACGCAAGGCAGTAGTTGGACACACCGATAGGCAGTGGCCGCTTCGTCGCCCGCTCTGTTTTTCTGAAAGCGCCCGTCTTAATCCGCTGATCCACTGGCTTCTGCGTATCTGCCGGAATCATCCAGCGTTTCCCCTGCTTTTCCGCACCGACGATTTTTCCGTCTTTGCAGAGCGTCGCAACTCGCCGCTCCGTTATGTTCCAGCACGCCGCCGCTTCTTTGATCGGGATCATTTCAGCCATATGGGACACCTCCGCGCATCACTTTACAAGTACATTATACCCGATTAAACGAACAATGTCAACGGAGTTCGGAATAATGTCACTTCAAAGCAGCACATTGCTATTTTCTTTGACAAAAGCGTGCAAACAGATTATTCGAACAGCTTTCTATTAGAGTTAATGACATCATCCAGGTCATCCATGAACATACAGGCAATGATGCACTGATACCGCAAATACCGCGTCATCACTGCCGTACCGAACCCCGTCTGTTCCATAAACGCGGCGGACAGCAGCGGCGGCATATGCAGGCTGATTACGATGCGCGTAATCTGCCGAATATCATACCGAAAGTTGTCATCGCTGCACATTCTGCTGATGGTTGCTTCACTGATTCCCGACCGCAAGGACAGCTCCTTCTGCGTTCCGCAGCGGTCATGAATCAGCTTCACAAGGGCAGCAGAGGGGCGGCGCGGAAAGGTTTCGAGATACTCCGCATTTTTCTCATCCAGTGCTTCTTCACTCAGATTCTCATCCAAATCCAAGGAGCAAATCAGCGTATACGAATCCTGATATGCTTGATCCGAATGCAGCTCCCCCACGCCGTAACTGCCTATAACACTCTTGTACTCCCGATGAAATTTCAGACAGCATACATCCACATGCCCGCGCGCCCATTCCGTCAGCACCGCGCCGCGCTTGTTTTCCTGCCGAACGATACTCGGCGTATTCAGGCAAACATGTCCGTCGGCATAAACGTAGCGTTTTTTATCAATCAGTTCCCGGAAATCTTCTTTCTGCTCATAAAGATCAAGAAACTGTGTTCGGCTGATGACGAACGTATCGCCACTGCTCACACTCTCGCGGTCAAACGCAAAGTTTGCAATATACCGTCCGTTCACATAATTGAATGCCCCCTTTGCCGCCGGTGAACCCAGCCAAATCAGCCGCGTCCGAATCAGCCCTTTGGAGACTTGCTTTTCCTGTGCAATCTGGTAGATGACATGCGCGATTTTGTCCCCCGGATTGATGTTCTGATTGACCACTTCCGCCCAATATTGATGCACCATAGGCATCAGTACGGGACGCGGCAATGCAGCAGCCGTGCTTCCATAACTCGCTTGACGCTCCACCCAGCGCACATCCTTGGCGGCTGGACGCGAGGCACGATCCGCCTCCTCATATTCTAAAAGCCGCAAATCGGCACTGTGCAGCGCTTGCAGGGTGAAAAACATCGTGTGCCATTCATAATGAATACACTCATGGAAAATTTCTCGTCCGTCACTGTCGGCGCGTTGGTAGGACTTTGCATTGGAATTGAGCAGAATGGTTTTCGCAGGAACAACCATTTCTTCCATCACTGTTTCGTCGCCCACCTGTCTCTCTGCTCGTGCGATTCCTTCTTGGAAAAACAGAATCGCTTCCGTCCTCCGATTTTTGAACAGCGGCGCACTGCTGATTTGCAATTCCATTGCTTTTGCGAGCTTCCACGCTGCCCGCGGCTGGTAGGCTGTCACCGCTATTTCTCCCAGATAGGCTTTCAGCATATTCTGAACTTGCAGTTCCATGTCATCATACGAGAAAATCGGCACTAAATACTTGGACAGTTTCGTCCAGCCCTCCCGCTCCGGACATTCATCCAATAAAACGGTTGATTCCGACAGCCACTGAATCGTCCCGTCCAGCACAAAATCCGTACTCAAATACATGTTTTCCACGAAATAGCGTGGCAGTTCGCCGTTCTTCGATGCACCGATTTTCAGCCGAACATACAAGTCCGCCGACATCTTCGTCCGGCTCCTGCGCCAGAAATCCGCCTTCACGATTTTCGATTCCTCGTGATGGAGAAACAGCTGTGTGCCTTGTGTCCACGGTGGCATCTGTGCTTTGAATCCGGGAAGCTGCTCTTCCACCTCGCACAGTATTTCCGACCAATAATGGTTGGTGATATAGGTGCGCATATCCTGCAGCATCGGCACCATTTCGACCTTCGCTTCGTTGCTCATTGCCTTGCCTCCTTCGCTGTTCCCGCCTTTTTGCAAATTGCATCAGGCAAACTTATGTTCTTACGATGTCAGTGCTATTAGAATATTTATATGCACTATAAGCATTATTATTTTTACTGCACTTTGCCTGACAGACATATCATACACCATACTTATTGGCTTTGCAAGCACTTTACGAAAGTTTGTTCCCTTTTCGTGAATCCTGCTGAATTTTGGCATATGTGGCATAGGCAATTTGACGATGCTTTGTTCGCATATAGTGTATAACTGATGCTGACAGACTATTGTTAATGATTTTTATAAATTCAATTGCTGAATTTGCACATAGAAAAAGCGGCACACAGCCGAGTGTGTGTCGGTTGTGTGCCGCTGAGGGACACGTCATTGTAAAAAGCACATATGCATTCTTTGTTATAAAGCATCAAGGTGAAATCAGTTTATTTCAACAATTCCGCACTTTTCCACATCCGAAAGAAATACATATTGTACCTGTCTTGAACTGCCCATATAAAGAATATTGTCGATAACAACAAATCCTTCCGGATTATCCGGGCGAATATTCCAAGATTCATGCGTTTGATTCTCTATGTTGTACATTTTCAGCACTCCATCATCTGTATAGTAAACTTCGCTACCACTGACAAAAAAATACGTTTGGCATTCTGCATTGCTGTCTTTTGAATATGTAATCAAGATTTCTGTCATGCCATTTTCCATGTTAAAGCTATGAATTCCTTGTTCATCGCTCCATAGAATGCGCTCATGAACGCGCGCAAAATCCCTTATGTTGCAGTTTTCACCGCAGTACACGCTCACCATTTGGCGTTCGGAAGGCAGCCAGAAAACGTAATCAGTTGAAGAAGGCGACGGCCTACTAACACACAGCAAATTATCGAATATGCTGATTTCGTTTCTATCAGCCTCTTCCAATACGTCATAGTTCTTTTTTTCGCTATCCCATTGCGAAATTTTATCTTTTTCGCCATTGCCTGAATAGAAAAGACAACCATCGACAAGGGCATAAAACGGTTTTGTAACGTACTTTTGAAATGTTTCCCGTTTTCCGTCAAGGGTGATGGCATATAGTGTTGCGCCCTCATAGTAGTGATACAGGAAATTCACGCGATCTTTTTCGAGGATTATTTTGTCATTTCCACCAAGCAGTGAATAATTTTCCCAAAGCGAAGCAATTCGACTAACCTCTATGCCGTTCACAACATAGAGGTTATTATGATAGAGGAAACCAAACGCCTGTGAAAGAACAACGAGCTTTCCTGTCACTACTGTCAACTCAATCTTGCCTTTTGAACCATAGAATGCACGCCGTCTGCTTTTACAGTACACAGAATCATCTTCTGCGGAGCTTTCTGCTCGCCCCGACGACGGAAAAAAGCACAAAAGTGCCAGCATTAAAAATACAGCAACAACTTTCTTCACACACGCTCTCGCGGACATTCAATCACTCTCCTATGGTTTTCCTTAACGCCTCATGCATTTTTCTAGGAATCCATGTCTTAAAATCCGTGGTATGGACTTCCTCTCTAATAGCCCTTAATTCATCAAAGAAGCCCTGTGGTGTCTCCGTGGCATATTCAGCAGAGGCAAGAACGATATCTGCAACCGACTGAACACAGTTATTGTTTTTCAGATCATAGTGTTGCGAAGCAGCATTGTCTCGAAGATAGATTGCCTTTTCATGTGACTTAACATAATTCCCATCCAAATAAATGCAGCTTGTATAATTATTCTTGTAATCATATTTCTTTAGTCCCTCCTCAGTATGTAATATTTCATTTAAAGAACCAAGAATCGCCTCTTCGTTTTTGTCGGTAATGGTAATTTCAATTTTTTCATATATAACACAGACATTTCCCATTCCACCAGATGATGCATTCGAGCCCATCTTCGAGCTGCCAGATGAACCATTATTCCCGGCTGCACCCCAATAATAGTAATACCAATCTCCTTTATCATCTTGAATCAGAACAGATGAATGAGAAAGACCGGTTTCATCAGTAATCCATATAGCATCCTTGCCATTTCTATCTACAGTATTCAAAACTTGATTGCAGCAATATGCAAACAGATTTCCTTTGTATATTCTATCAGAACCATAAAATCTACTCAATTCAGGATTATAGTACCGGCTCCGCAGATAGTACAGCCCCGTCTCCTCATCAAACACATACCCGCGATACCTAAACGGCTGCACCTTGCCCAGCGTTTCCGCCAGCTCACCGGTGCACCACAGCGGCGCGCCCCACGCATCGTAGCCGTAGCTGACGACGGTATTGCCCTTTTCATCCAGAATCGCAACAATATCGCCCTGCAAGCTCTTGACATACGCATAGGGAACTCCGTTGTACACTACCACCGCCGGGCGGTTCTGCGCATCATAGAAAATGTGCAGCTCCTCCGTGCCGGAAGTCATATGCACAACATTCTTCCCGTGCAGGCAGCCGCTCGTTGCTCTCGCCACGCCGCATTGTCATATACGAATGTCTTTGACCGCGGCGAAGCTGATGGGCTTCGCCGCGGTTTTTCGTAACGTTTGTTTAGACACCAGTACCTGCATCCTTACTTAAAGAGATACCACCCAATTCGTTGGCAGCGTTGCTGATGCTCTTGTACGGTATTGTCTGAGAGCCTAATCTTATTTTACATCCGCCCATTTTTCTATCATATATGTAATTACTTTTTCTGCATAAATCATGCTGAGTTGAGTAAGACAGATGAGAATAGATGCGAGATCTCTATTTCCACCGAGCGTTTCCGCAAGACGAGCTTTCCCGTTTGACAGTATAAACCAAACAGGAAAAAGTAAAATAAATATTTCCCAACTTGCATCAACAATATACAGAAGCCTATTCTTTCGATTAGCCAAGATTTGAGACAGCAACCTTTTGATTTTCATAATTAATCGTCTCCAACTCAATCTATATCCAGCAATTCCTGCATGGTCATCTCACCAATCTTCTGTCGTGGTGTTTACCCCCTTAATCAATAAGTGTCAGACAGAGAGCCTCTTTAGCAATGTAGACATAATGCACAGAAAGCTCTTTCGCCTCAATAAGCGGCATGGTTACGTCAAGTCCCAGCGTCTGTTCAATCGAAGGACTTGTATGACATCATGCTTTGCTCTGTATTTTAGTCTATAACAATTTTGAACAGTTTATATGTTGGCCGCGCATTATGCGAATGATCGACAATAAACTTAATCGTATCAAGGAAAATTTCCATGTCTTTTTTTTCATCAGATGGCAAATTAGAACCCATGACAAAGAAATCAGAAAATCTTATGCTAATAAATTCTTCATCAATCCAACCAAAATCTTGCATACAATCATTCAACGAGTCCCATCTGTTCCCCAACCAAAAATAATCAGGGAAAGATAAAACATAGGCCATTTTCACAAACAAGTCATCCATTGACTTGCACTGACCGCATGAAATCTCAAAGAATGCGTATGGTTTCGTTGCGTCGAAATATTTGCTAATAAATTCCATAAATATCACCTCAATTTACAAACATCATTCTCCAAAATGTACGATAATGATCGTTTGTGTAATAAACACGGTTGTTATTATCTACTACGATTCTTTCAGGGCCGCGATTGACAGATGGGTCATACGCATAAATATCATATTCAGTGTAGCTTGATGCATCTACCCCCAGTTGCTGCAATTCTCTGCCCATGTGATTCCCTGATTTATGACCGGGTGGGGATGAATGATTATGTTTTACATAACTTGCAGTACTTCTCGCTTCCTCAGGCGGACGCATGGGATATGCCACTTACTCCCACCATTCGCCATTCGGATCTCGAACTTGATACTCATCCAAAGTTTCAAAATGAGTGGCAGGGTTCACTGTGATAATGCTGCATTCTTCCGGAAAGGCATTGTAGCCAACAAATTGAACAGACTCAGAAAGTGTAACCTCTGTCAGCTCCCAATTGTAATAGAAAGCATACTCTCCTATATACTCAACGCCGTTCGGGATACTGATGCTTGTAAAAGCACAGGTAACGAAACAATACGCAGGTATTTGAGTGATGGTAGATGGAATAGCAAGTTCTTTTATTCCTGTTGCGTTGAAACTATACGGGCTCAAAGTGGCGAGCTTTGCAGGCAAAACTACATTTTCCAAATCAGGAAGATCATAAAAGACACCAGTGCCGATTGCAGATATGCTATCCGGTAATACAACATCGGTCTTATCAGTTAGCCAGTTATCAAGGCACTGTTCACCCAGATACATAACCGGTGGGATTGCTTCTTCTGAACTACATGGAGAGGAATACAGCAATGTTTCTGAACGTGTATCAACGAGGAATCCCTTGTTCATGACATAAAACGGATTGCCTTGAGGGAATGTAATCTCCGCTTTGACATGAAACATACTTCCTTCGGAAATTGTTTCCAGAGTGGATGGTAAGCAAATGATGCTCGCCTCGCAACAATCCGTGAATGCGTCGTCTTCGAGGAAAACAACACCTTCAGGGATGACAATTTCAAGAGGGTCAGTAATAGGCTCGCTTTGACTGGAGGCAAACGTCCCAGAGCCTATTCCAATTACTGGCTTTCCACCAAGAGTGTTGGGCACTATCAATGTAGAAAGCGGCAACTTCTCTCCTGAATTTTCCCAGTCGACCAGTACTACACCTTCATTGGTCATGTAGTAAGAAAAATCGCCTTCTGTATAAGTTATATCTTCTGAAACTGCGGTGTTAGAAAGGAAGAACAGAATCAAAAAACTTAGAATAGTTGATTTCATTCACTACACCCCTTTGCGCAAAATGATAAGTTGGTAAAAACAAGAATCACGGTTTACTCGTAGAAATCATCAAGTTCATCTCTGACACGCCAGAGAGTCGGAGCTTCCTCCTGTGTACCGAGACCAGCTGGCCACGCGATATATTCGAAGCGGCGACAGAGTTCTTCATACGTAATGTCCTCCGAAAGAATTCCTTCTTCCGTTCCTGCAGCATGATTGATTGTGAGCATACCATTACTAAGGCGTGCAGCAAATGTTGCTCCGTGACCGTGTTCTGCCCCATTATATCCAGCAGTGCGAAGGAAGCACTCAATGAAGTAATGTGTCACATTCTTCGAACGTAAATACGATATGCATGGAATGATCAATATAAAACGCTTTCTTCTCTGATTCAACGAGCGCCCAACCATTAAAAAACGGTGATACTGAATCCCATATGCAGGGGCATACCACATTGCCGGATAAATCGGCATATCCCCAGCATTCTTGTTGGTCTTTGACTATTATTAGCTGTTCATATACATTACATCCCCGCTCACTATCAATGAATAACTTCCGCTCTGGCCCGATAATATCTGTTCCCAACCGATTGATTAAACTTGTACCTTCGTCATTTGTAACGAGAATTAGCTCATTTGTAAAATAGGACAATTCGGAATGGCAGTCAAATTCCCGAAGCGTGTGACCGTCTTCGTCAATCAGTAAAGGTTGTTGTTCCAGACTTACCGCAAAAGAAATTCCATTGAACCAGTATTCATTATCATATTTAGGAGAACAGCATATATTGCCCATTCTGTCAATATGTCCCCATTTCCCGTCTTGTAAAAAAGATGCATAGCCATTCAAATGCGTGGAAACATCCTCGTATTGTGGGGAAATTATACAATTCCCGTTATAGTCAGCAAATCCAAAGAGACCACTTTCTTTGTCGCGTACAGTGATCAAATCGCCTAAGCTTACAGGAACAAGTTCATCTGGAAGCGGAACAATATCTCCTTTTTCATTAAAAACAATATATGTGTCATCCCGCTGATCAATAGTATATCCACCAACAAAACCGCTAAAACATTCGCCGGTAAACACATAAGGAATTTGAAGTTCTCCATTTGTTGTATTGACATACCCATAGTATGTTCCATCAATGGACACCCGCACAAGATCAGACTCTTCACAACAATACCATATATCTTGATTTCGGTGAAAGATAAATCCTGAAAAATATCCAGTTGTCACATCAAAAAATCCCACGCCCTCTTCATTCTGAAGCCAATATATACCTGTATGCATACCGCCACAGTATACACCGTTTTGACCTTCTTCAATGCCACCAATAAACCGCATTACATAATTTCCGTTTATATCAATTATTCCATATTCTTGCGTTTGACGGTCTATCATTACAGATGCATAGCCTCTGCCACGGAATTCACCTGCATCTTCCCATTGACAAGGAATTATTATTTTTCCGCTATCATTTACATACCCATAATATCCATTTTGGAAAATGAGGTGCGGATAGACTTGTGCTGAATTCTCTTCGCAGATGACGGTCAAGCATGTTTGATGGCAAAGCAGAAAGACAAATAGAAATACAACCATCAAATTCTTAATACCTTTGAAAAACATGATGATCACCTCATTCTATGTAAAATCACTTATACAGATACCATTTGTTGTTCGGATCAAGCATAAATGCATCTGAACCCTTCGTGTAATCCGGATGACCAAACGCATCCCAATGCCCAATTTCATCCAAATCCGTTATATTAGGCCCTGCATTAGAATCATCCATGAAGACGGCTGTAGTGATTGTTTTCGCTTCGGTTGCTATATTTGCCACACTAGTAGATTGAAACACTGCCAGTCGGTATCCTTTCCCATCTCCAAAATCGTACATGATAACCAAACCGCAATGACTTGTCCCTTGATAAATCTCCATTCCTGGTTGTAACTGATTTAAGTCAGTAAGTTCTTGCAAATCAGGGCAAGAAGCTCTTCGTTTTCCAGCGCTATTTCCACCGCCTAATATTCCCCTTAGAAGTGATGCGCAGCATACTCGAATAACCTGCTTTTTTTTGTAAATGCCATACTGATATTTTCCGTTTACTTTGATTGAATATCCATACATTTCCGGATTCTCCATAATTTTATCAATAGCACGAGCCACTTCTGGAGACACACCATAGTACTTCCAAGGATCAGAAGTATTTTCAATATAGCATGACATTTCACAAAGTCGCGATGAAGTAGTCCCCTCTGTGTCCAAATTATTTATCGGTGAATTTTCGCAATAAGAAAATAGGTTCTGTAATAAAACGCTATCAGCATTCACAAACCTGCTCCGTTCCGCGTTATAATACCTACTCCTTAGATAGTACAGCCCAGTCTCTTCATCAAACACATACCCTCTATACCGGAACGGATTGAGTGTCCCCAGCGTCTCCGACAGCGCCCCATTTTTGCCAATGGGCATACCCCATGCATCATACATATAGCTAACGACAACATTCCCCGTACCGTCGAGAAGCGCAATCACATCGCCCTGCAAGCTCTTGACATACGCATAGGGAACTCCGTTGTACACCACCACC
>OLQD01002873.1_pt1 | contig 12055 bp, 10 predicted proteins | sample 1672841 | NCBI WGS metagenome assembly OLQD01 (sample SAMEA3136729, study PRJEB25190) | human gut metagenome | biome: human gut; feature: human-associated habitat; material: faeces | place: Austria | collected 2013 | reverse complement strand
CATGGTATTGGAATGCGTCTGCCCGGCAGTCATCCTCAAGGGCGAGGTCGTCATGGCTCCCAAAGAGCTGGCTGCTTACTTCGGCACCCCGGAAAAACCGGAATGCCACATGCTCTACAACGTATCCACCATGGTCAACCTGTGGAGCGCCCTTGCAAGCCGGGATACCCGGCTGCTGAAAGCGCAGCTGGATGCCCTGCACGCCCTGCCGAAAAACTGCTGGTTCGTGAACTATCTGCGCTGCCACGATGACATCGGCTGGGGTCTGGACGAGGCGGTGGAAAACAAACTTGGTATTGACCCGCAGAAACACAAGGAATATCTGTACCACTTCTACGAGGGCAATTTCCCCGGAAGCTGGGCGAAGGGTGAGCTGTACAACTACGACCCCGCCACCGGCGATGCCCGGAGCTGCGGCACCACCGCCAGCCTGTGCGGCGTGGAGCAGGCGTTGGAAAAGAATGATACGATCGCACTGGATTACGCCGTGAAACGCGACCTGCTCCTGCACACGGCAATGGCATTTTTGCAGGGCTTCCCGATGCTGAACTGCGGCGATGAAATTGCGCAGCTCAACGGCTGGGATTACAAAAACGACCCCGACCGTGTGGAGGACAGCCGCAACCTGCACCGCAGCAAATTCAACTGGGAAAACGCAAAACAGCGCACCCGGAAAGGTACGCTGCAAAACGCTCTGTGGCAGGGCATGGAAGAACTGCGCAAGATGCGGGCAGACGAGTGCTTCAGCCCGGATGCGTGGGTCACGACATGGGACAGCCACAACCCCGGCGTGCTGGCACTGGTGCGCAAGCGCGGTGAGGAAACGCTGGTAGGTCTGTTCAACTTTACCGAATACCCTGCCGGTGCAAGCCTTGACGCGCTGGGCGGAAAGTATACCACCGCTGACGGCAAGACTGTATGGCTGGCCGATGTGGAATTGCAGCCCTATCAGGCATTGCTCGTGAAAAAAGCATAAGATGGTTTTTGAGGACACCCCGGTATCTTCCGCGCGAAGGAAAGATGCCGGGGTGTTTTTTCTTTTAGCGATGCAATCGCGCAGACTGCATCCAGTGGATGCAGTTCACGGGTTTGGGTGTTTCCCAACAAGCATTTTGCAAAGCAAAATGAGCAGTTGTATATACAGCTGCCCTGCTTGCGTACTCTGTGAAGGGGTTCAATCTTAGAAATTTTCGTTTGAGGGAACCTGTTCCGATACTCAAAATTTCAAAATCAAGTTCATCATTCATGCCGTCAGTTTCAAAGAAAACTTTGAAGCGGGCGGTTATTTTTGTGCAAAACGAAATGCACGCAGCTAAAGCAAGTTGTATGCAAAAGCGGAGGTCATACCTGCCGGGTTTCCTTTTGCCGCTTTTGTGCATTGCAGGCGCCCTCTGCACAAAAAAGTTCGCCGCTCCTTTGACGGAACGGCGAACTTGCTCGGATCGTTTACGGTCTGCTGTCTTGTCACGGCAGTGGGCAGGTCACAGAAGGCTCAGGGCCTCTTCATCTGCCACCAGCGTGCAGTCCGGATGCAGCTGCAGGATGGAGCCGGGGCATTCCGGCGTGACCGGGCCGGACACGACCGCTTTGACGGCCTTTGCCTTGGCCAGGCCGTTGGCGACCACCAGCACCTTGCGGGCCTGCATGATGGTCTTGATGCCCATGGTATAGGCCTGCCTGGGCACCAGATCTTCGTTGCCGTCAAAGAAGCGCTTGTTGGCCTCGATGGTGGCTTCGGTCAGATCGACGCAGTGGGTCTCCAGCTCAAACGCCTTGCCCGGCTCGTTGAAGCCGATGTGGCCGTTCGGGCCAAGGCCCAGCAGCTGCAGGTCGATGCCGCCCACGCTGTGGATGATCTGGTTGTACTGGGCGCAGGCATCGTCTGCATCGGGGTTGGTGCCATCCGGCAGGTGGATGTGCGCCGGGTCGATGTTCACATGATCGAACAGGTTGCGGTGCATGAAGCTCCAGTAGCTTTCCGGGTGGTCCTTGGGCAGGCCGCGGTACTCGTCCAGGTTCACGGTGGTGACCTCCGAGAAATCAATGTCGCCCTTGTTGTACCACTCCACCAGCTGCTGGTAGGCACCCACCGGGGTGCCGCCGGTGGCCAGACCCAGCACGCAGTCGGGTTTCAGGATGATCTGCGCCGAAAGGATGTTGGCCGCCTTGCGGGACATGTCTGCGTAATCGTTTGCGCGAATGATCTTCATCGGTTCTCCGCTCCTTTGTTTTTACTTCAGCAGCAGCGGCAGAAAGCTGGTGCCGTTTTCCGGTGCCTTGCTGTGGAAATAGTCCGCAGCGGTCGCACCGACATCGCTGAGGGTCTTGCGGATCCCGATATTCTTGGGGGTGGAGTGGGCACTGTGGATCATCAGCGGCACCATCTCACGGGTGTGGTGCGGGTGTCCGATGGTCGGGTCGTTGCCGTGGTCCGCCTGCACGATGAGGATATCGTCCTCGCCCAGGGCGTCGCGGATCTTGCCGATCCATTCGTCCGCCACCCGCAGGCGGTCTGCGTAGGCCGCGACATTCTCCCGGTGGCCGCACAGGTCCGTTTCCTGCACGTTGGTGCAGATGAACGCAGTCTCCTGCTCCTTTACGATCTCCAGGGTGCGCTGCAGCACGCTGGCCGTGTCCACCATGGGGATGCTGGTGCCGTAATTGTTCGTGACCACGTCGGCCACCTTGCCCAGCAGGAACACCGGCAGGCCGCTCTTGCCCAAAATCGTGGGGATCTGCACCTCCGGGTCAACGCCGTAGCCCATGTGGATGCAATGGTAGTCGTTGTTGTAAACGCCGCTGGCCGGGGCATTCACGCCGATGTAATCGCCGTGTTCCTCAATGGCATCCAGCAGGTTCTGCAGGTGCACGCCGCGCCCGCCGAAGGTGATGACGCGGGGCACGACCGACACGCTGCGCACCAGATGACCGATCTTGAGCTCTTCCTCAAAATCAAGGTCGTCGATGGCCGCCGTGACGTTGAAGGCCTGACCCGGATCGCATTCCACATTGTCGGCCACGGTGCAGGCCTCGTTGACGATCAGCAGGCGCTTGCCGGATGTTCCGGTGTAATACCGGACATGGTAACCCGCATCCTCCAGCGTCTTTTTGATGAGCTCGATCTTATTGCAGATCGGCTCGCCGAAAGGCTTTGCCGGGCGGGTGCCCATGATCTCCTGATGGCCGAAGAAGGTGTCCGCACCATCGTGCATCAGCTCGGCACGGCCGAACGTTGCATCCGTCGCAAACGGCAGGCCGGGGAACTCCCGCCCCACGATGTTCGCCAGACCAAGGCTTGCCAGATTGGGCAGCTTCAGGTCCGGCGTGCGCTCAAAGATATGCACGCAGGTGTTGGCACCGCAGTCCGCAGGGCGCACCTGCGGCACATCCGGCATTGCGCCCACACCAAAACCATCCAGAACGATTACAACAAACTTTCCCATTGCGAATTATCCTTTCTGTCATTCCCGGACCGGTTCTCCCAGCGCAGAGTACAGGCCCGCCAGCTCCGGCTTGCCGGAGGACAGCCCTTTGACCACTGCCACCCGGCTCCGGGTCACAAAGAACTGTGTCCGGAACGCCATGACCGCCGCAGCCGAGACCGGACAGTTCTGCTGCAGTTCAAAATGATAGTCGATGCTGGAGTCGTCCGGCGGCAGCACCGGCACGACCTTTGCATTTTCCGGCGTCGTGCCCACCAGGGCGTTCTTCATATGGCCGCGGCGGTAATGCCCGCCGCCGTAGCAGTACGCCTTATCGCCCAGATTGTGGCTGACCTCCGAAACATACAGGTAGCCGGGGCGCTCCTCGGCATCCGGGTGGCCGGCATGATACGGTGTCGTTCCGGTCAGGCCGTGTCCCGGTTCCCCGTGGGTGCCGCCTGCCGCCGCGATCATCGGGATGCTGTGGGTGCAGGTGGCACTGGGCGTATTGAGCATCAGGTCCCGGTAGCCGCGGGCGCGCAGCATTTCGGCTGCGGTCTGCACGGTCCGGAGGTTGGGCATGGGCAGGATGTCCTGTGCCGCTTCGTCGTACAAAAAACAAGGGAAGCTGCACACGCCGCCCACCTCCACATTCGGCATCGCCTCGATCGCACGCACTGCGCTGTCCAGTTCCTGCAATTCAAAGCCGCCGTACTGCCCGGAATACAGCATGTCGCCTTCTCCCAGAACACGGAGCATCAGCTTCTGGTGCAGGCCCAGCTCGGTGCAGACTGCGCTGATCTCGCGGGCTTTTTCCAGCGTGTACACCGTTACGATCACCGGCTTTGCGCGGAGGATCTTTTTCAGGGCCGCCCGGGGGATCTGGACCAGATGCCCTACGTTGCCGAGGGGGATCTGATTTTCCACCATCGTCAGCGCCTCGCGGAAGTCCACGCACACAGCGCCCACATATCCCATGTCGGTCAGCGCACGGGCGATCAGGGGGTTGCGTCCGATCTGCTTGAGCATGAAAAAGTTCTGCACGCCGTTTGCGTCGCCTGCCTGTTTGATGCTGCGGGCATTTTCCAGGATCGTGTCGTAATCCAGCAGATAGGTGTCCGGCAGGATCACGCCATTCTGCTGCCATTCAATGCCCAGACGCACCAACGGCTGGTTACGCTCCATTACGGTCTTTAAAAACACAGGGCATCTCTCCTTTTCCTCTCGTTTTTTCAGCGGTTCAGTTTTCCTCGACCTGCTCCATGCAGCTGCGCAAGATGCGGATGATGGTGTCCGGGCCGCTGCGCATGGGGTTGATGCGGATCATCCGGTGTTCAATGGTCGGGTCCTGCGCACGGAACGTTCCACTGACACGGTAGATCATGGGGGCAAACTCGTATTTGCTCTCGCTGCCCACCGGATGCGGCGCTGCGCCGAACTTCGGGGCAGCGTCCAGAATTTTTTCGGCGATCTCCTGATCAAACTCCACCAGCAGCACCTTGCTCTGCGCGTTTGCCAGGAACGCCTGCCGCACATGGGGGACCTCGCCGGCGTTCAGGCGGCGGACCAGCTCCTCGTTGACCTCGCTCTGGATGGCGAGCGCCACCGGCGCATAGATCAGGCCGCGCAGGGCCTCCATGGCTTCGTGTCCCTGCACCTGACTGCCGCCGGAATACTGCATCTTGTAGATGCGGTCGATCAGCTCCTTGCTGCCGATCACTGCACCGACGCCCTCCGGACCAAGGATCTTGAAGCAGGAGAAGGTGGACAGGTCGGCCCCCGCCTGGCAGCCGATGGCGTCCACTTTCAGGGCGGCGTAGTTGTCATCGGTCACCACCGGGATGCCCGGCAGCGCAGCCTTGATGGCTGCGATCACGGCCTTGTAGTCGTAGCGGTCCTCCGGCTTCTGCCGGGTCAGCTGCACCAGGGCGCCGCGGATCTCGTCCTTGTGCTGCGCACAGACGGCCTTGAGCTGTTCCAGATCGTTGAAGTCCGCGCGGATGGGTTTCAGCCCCATGGCGTCGATGGTCACCTGCGTCGTCGTATAGATGGGCGAGGTGTGCACCAGAATGGCATCCCCCGGTTTCAGGCAGGCGGTCAGAGCCCAGCGGATCGCACCCGTGCCGGAGCCGCGCACAAGCAGCGCCGCCGGGGCATCAAAGGTGTCGGCAAAGACCTTTTCCACCTTTACCGTGCAGCGGGGCTTGTTCAGCCCTTTCACCACGCCGAGGTCGCCCAGCGAGAGGACTTCCTCTCCCTGAAAATTGCGGGTCACTGCGTCAATGACCTTGAACTGGAGCTGTTTTGCCTGTTCCAGCGAGATAGAATGCAGGGGATAGGTTTTCATTGTCAATTCCTCGAATCCTTGTTATTTCTGTCCTTTGTAGATGCGCAGTGCATTGCGGTACAGCAGGTTCTCCCATGCGCGGTCCGGCACGCCTGCCTCGCTTGCCAGCGGAGCAAAGGTGTCCAGCAGGTAGCTGTAGCCCACACCGCCCCGGTCTGCAAAGTTGCTGCGGCGGGTGATGTCCATGCTCATGACGATCTGCGTGTCGTACCCTTCCGCACAAAGGCGGCTGAGCCAGTCTGCACGGGAGACATCGGGCTGGTAGTTGCACTTGCCGATGGTGTCGAACGCAATGTTGACCCCCTGATCCAGCAGGCGCTTCATGTAATCCAGATCGGCCGACAGGTCGATGTGGCTCAGCACCACCCGGCTCAGGTCAACGCCAAAGCTCTTGAAGATCTCCAGCTGCTCCAGGCCGCGCGTGCCCAGCGTTGTGTGGGTGCAGATGGGTGCCCCCGTTTCTGCATGGGCGCGGGATGCCGCACGGAACACCTTGGCCTCCGTCTCGGTGATGTCCTTCGAGGTGCCGATCTCGCCGATGACGGTCGCCCGGACACCGGTGCCTTCAATGCCCTCGGTCAGTTCCTTCACCATGATGTCACACAGCTGCTGTTCGGTCAGCGTATAGCACTCCGGCGGGAGAAAGGGCTCCTTGTAGTAGCCCGTCGCGTGGGTGATCTCCACCCCCGCCTGTGCAGCCATTTTCTGCACATAGGCCACGTTCCGGCCCATCCCGCGGTTGGTCTGGTCGATGATGCCGACCACACCGTGTTCCGCCAGCCGCCGGTATTCCGCCGCGGTCGCGTCAAAATCATCCAGCCTGCAGTCGATGTTCTTCTTCGGACCGGACAGGTCGATCGTCGTATGCTCGTGCGCATACAGAATCTTTTCAGGCAGTTTCAAAAGGATTCGCCTCCTGTATTGTTTCTTAACCAGAGCCGCCTCCCGACGCAGGCCGGGAGGCGCTCATTTTATCCGGGGATCAGGCGGCAGGGGTGTACAGAGACAGCAGGAACAGCACGTTTGCGATCAGGCCGACCAGGATCGCGCCCAGAGGACCGACCGCCATGGAGACCAGAGGCTTCTTGCTGCACTTGTTGATGCACCAGAATGCCACGATGATGAACAGACCCGTCGTGGGCATGATTGCCTGAGCAGCCAGGATGCCGCCGATCAGCAGGGCGATGTCGATGACGTAGCTCATAGCGGTACGGATGTTGTCGCCGCAGCGCTTGATGCCGGGGAACTTGTCCAGACCCTTTGCGATGACGTTCAGCAGCAGGATCTCCACGCAGATGCAGGCTGCACCGGCGATCAGGGCGATAAAGGGGTTGGGGATCAGCAGACCGATCACAAAGACGAAGGTCATGCCGGCCGGAGCGTAGACGCCGGTGGTGATGGCGGTGGTGGCAACCAGCGGGATAAAGCCGATGGCACGGGCCAGAGCGGTCAGACCTGCGTTGACGCGGTCACCCTCGGCCAGCAGGCCCAGGCTGATGGGGTCACCGGCCATGATGCTCATGCTGGTGCCTGCTGCGATCAGGCCGCCCATGAGGGCCAGAACCGGCATATACTTGCGGATGCGTGCGACCTTGTCGGCAAAGATCTGGGTCAGCATTTCGTTGGAGTTCTGGTCGTTGCCTTCCTTATCCATGGCAGCGAACACCAGCATGATGATCATACCGGCCAGCAGGGCCATACCGTCCTTGTTCAGGCTGATCGTGTGCTCGGCGTCCAGTGCGATCTTGCCGTAGGTCTCAACGATCTGACGGACCAGCAGGGTCACAACGGCGGTGATGATGCCCTTGGCAGCGCCGAACTGCAGGGCAACCGTCACAGCCGGGAAGATGGCGAAGGCCAGCGTGATACCGGCAGAGACCTGGCCCAGGCTGCCCAGGAAGTTGACCGGCAGCAGGTTGAACAGGTCGATGATCACCTGCAGGCCGAACAGCAGGGCCACGCCGTACACAGCGCCGATGACGCCGGAAACGATCATGCCCTTTTTGGTGTCCGGGCACCAGGTGCCGATGATGTCGGTGGTGAGCAGGATGCAGTGGATCAGGATGATGCTTGCGGCAATGGACGTGGGCAGGCCGTAGCCGATGACCAGACCAAAGCCGATGGCAAAGCTGGTGGCTGCCAGAGCCTTGCGGTCCATGCGCTTTTCCAGATACTCCGGCAGGACCGGGCGCAGGCCGTCGTTGAACACGGCGATGCTCTGGTTTGCCAGGATCGATGCCAACGCACCAACTGCCGCGATGATAACGTAGCGCAGAATGGTTTCCATATGTAATCCTCCTTATTTGACGATCCGGATCAGAAGCCCAGACCCTTGAGAATGATCGGCACGACCTTTTCGATGTGCTGATCCGTAAAGCCGTATGCCTTCTTGCCGGCCTTGACCTGTGCCAGGATCTCGTCCTCGCTCAGCATTTTGCCCGGCATGGACACCGTTGCGCACTGGTTCATGCCCAGCAGGGCAATGGCCATTGCCAGCGCACCGCCGCCGCCCGTCTTGCAGGCGCCGAAGTAGTAATCTGCCTGCCCGGTCTTGACCGCCATTGCCGCCGCAATGTCATCCTTGATCTCCACCGAGGCACGGTCGCCTACAACACCCTTGATGGTGTCATAAACCTTCTGCTTGTCGATCTGGCCGCCTACTACGATTTTCATAAGCTAGCCCTCCTTTCTGATGTGGGTTTTATGCAAATGCTGTCACGATTGTGCCAGCACGACCCCGATGTGCATGGTCAGGAACTTCTGTTCGTCCTCCGGCAGGTCCGGCAGGATCTCCCGCACCAGCGCCTGCGTTGCTTCCAGTGCCTTGGGGAAGGTAGGCTCCTGGCTGGTCTCTTCGTAGACCTCCTCGTCCAGCGGCTCCACCGGCTCTCCGCGGTGGATGCGCCCCAGCGCAGCGCACAGGTGCGTGATCATGGCGGAAGCGTTTTCTTCGGTCAATGTCAGACCGTATTTCTCCTGAAAAAAGCGGATCACATCCTGTACCTTCCGGCAATCCTCCTCGGACAGCATCCCTGCCTGGCGCAGGATCGTTAATCTCGGTTCAAAATCCATCTCTGACATCTCCCAATGATTTTTTGTTTTGCTTACAGCCAGGTGCCGATCTTGTCGGCCAGCGTCTCAGCCGGAGCTTCGGTTCCAAAAATGTTCCAGACCAGCTCACAGATCTCGCCGCAGCAGCTATAGGGGCTGTAGTACGAGGTGGAGTTCGGCTTGAAGCCGACGTTCTGCTTGTTGGTCAGGAAAATGACGGCGGTCTTGTTGGTCTTGTTCATGACCACATGGGTGCCGGTAAAGCCTGCGTGGCCAAAGGCGTCGTAGTGGCGGTCGCCGCGGCCCATGAACGAGGAGCCCCGCTCAAAGCCCAGCCCGCGGGACGGCTTGCCGTTCTGCTCGCTGGTGAACTCGTCGATGACTTCCTTCTTGTAAAGGCGGACGCCCTTGTAGATGCCGCCGTTCAGCATGGCCTGGCACAGCACGGCCAGATCTTCCGCGTCGGAGTACAGGCCCGCGTGACCGGCCACGCCGCCGTTTGCCATCCATGCATTGCCGTCGTTGCACTCGCCCTGCAGGGTGTAGTTGCGCCAGCCGGTGAAGGTGCGGAACGCGTCCAGATCGGCGGTACAGTCGTAGCCAAAGCCCGGGTAGTCGATCTCGTCCACCATGGCATACTCATACGGGTTGCCGAAGGAGGTGGCTGCCACATCCTCGGTGGTAAAGCCGTTGGCCAGCGGCAGATAGGTGGTGCGCTTCAGCCCCAGAGGCTTGTAGATCTCGTTCTTGACGTATTCGTCCATCGAGCGCCCGGTGATCCGCTCCACCAGGAAGCCCAGCATCTGGAAGCCCAGGTCGCTGTACTTTTCCTCGCCGGGGGCGAACATCAGCTCACAGTTGCAGATGTAATCCAGCACCTTGGCCTTGTCCTTCTCGATGTAGAGGAACATCGCCTTCCACTGCGGCAGACCGGAGGTGTGGGTCAGCAGCTGATGCACGGTGACGTTTTCCTTCCCGTTCTTGGCAAACTCCGGAATGTAGCTTGCTACCGTGGCGTTCAGGTCGATCTTGCCCTCGCTGTACAGCTTCATGATGGACTGTGTCGTGGCCATGATCTTGGTGCAGGATGCCATGTCGAACATGGTATCCATCTGCATGGGGCGGGGATCGTCCAGCCGCACGCCCATGTCGTTGAGCATTGCGTAGCCGTATGCCTTTTCATACACGATCTTGCCGCCGCGTGCCACCACGATCGTTGCGCCGGGGAAATATCCCTGTCCCATGTAGTTTTCCACAATGTCGTCGATGGCCGTCAGGCGGTCATCGGTCCGGACGGGCATTGCAGACCGGGGGAAGCAGTTCTCCGCCTGCTCCGGGCTGGCACACCCCATAAAGGCAGAGGCAGCTGCCAGTGTGCCAACGGTTTTGCCGGATGCGATCAGGAAGTTGCGCCGAGTGATCTTTTTCATGCGAGATCTCCTTTTCTTTCTGTAAAAAAAATCAGACATCCTGTATCGGTTTTCGGAAGAAAATGTTTTATACAATATCTTGTATTTTCATTCCGAAAGAAACATCCGCATGTCCTCCATGCAGATGTGACTTCTGTTTGACAGCACCTTTGCTTAGTAGCGCGGAATGATCTGCTTGCGCATCACCTGCTGCTGGATGTGGTCCACACGCTCCACCGACAGGATCTTGCGCACCAGCTGCGCGGTGATGTTATCACTTTTCCGGCAGGCAAGCACGGCCACGGTATCTTTTTCCTGCTCATCCAGCCGGGGCATCGGATAATAGCTCAGCCCCTCCGGCAGCATATCGGCGCTCCAGACGCCGGCATCAATGACGCCGCTGTGCAGAAACGGCACCAGTTGACTATAGATGATGGGCACATATTGCACCGGCTTATCGGCAAAACAGAACCGGGTCAGTATCTCCTGGTCCACCGAGGAGGCATCCACGCCCACCTTGCAGTTCTGCCAGTCGCCCTTGAAGTCCGGGCGGACAAAGACCCGATGCTGTTCCACATAGCTCTGCGGGCCAAAGGCCGCGATCAGCTGGATGTCCTTGCCCTCCTGCGCATAGTGTTCAAATGCAAGCTGGCTCATGACGCACAGATGAAAGCGCCCTTCTTCCACACAGTTCAGCCGGTAGCCGGAACCGCGCATAAATGCGATCGCACCCGTGACCCCTTTCTGGTTCAGTTCCTCATACAGTCCGCTGGCCAGACCTTCATAGCGCAGGCCATACGGCATAGGCATCACGCAGGTCAGACCCGTATTGCTGCAATACTGCGCCATTGCCACATAGTCGATCTCTGTTGCAATGGTGCCGTTCTGCCCATGGGATTCCAGACGGATCACATGATTCTGTTTCAGGTTGTTCAGCGCGATCTGGATATTTCCCCGTGCCATCTCGCATTGTTCGCTCAGTTCCGTCACCGTGGGGATCCGGTCTCCCGGTTCCAGCCCTGCCAGGATCTGCGCGACCTGCAGCGTTGCCAGACCAGACTTCTGGAGCAGACTTGTGTTCATCATGGTTGCTCTTCCCTTCTCGACCTATCTTTCAATCCGCATCAGGTGGACCGTGGGAAATTCCACAGGAAAGAAGCGTATTTTGGGCGTTCTGCCCCTCCTCACAAGAGACAGATCGCTTGCAGATTTATGATAATACAAAATTTCATATATTGCAATATGGAGTCTTGCATAAACTTTTTCCATCGAATTTGTACAACCTGATTTTTCATCCGCCGCGGCTTTCCGGTCCGTCGGCAGCCTCCCCGGCAGGAACACCATGCGCCGCTTGCCCTTGAGGTCACCCCCGCGTATGCGGGGAAAAGCACCGGCGGACACCATACGGACGCAGTTTATCGGGATCACCCCCGCGTATGCGGGGAAAAGCCAAAGAACAGCCTTTCCAGTTGCTGGTGGACAGGATCACCCCCGCGTGTGCGGGGAAAAGTTTTCGGGCAAAACTTCCAATACTTTCCATCCGGGATCACCCCCGCGTGTGCGGGGAAAAGGAAGCAAGAGCATGGCCAAAAGAACAGGTCTGGGGATCACCCCCGCGTATGCGGGGAAAAGTTGCTATTCCAGATGATGCTCCTCGTTTTGAGAGGATCACCCCCGCGTATGCGGGGAAAAGTCGTTCACAAGGCTCTCATACTGCTCCGCCGGGGGATCACCCCCGCGTGTGCGGGGAAAAGTTGACCTGAGCCTCAAAGTCGACGCGCCCTGGGAGATCACCAAGACCGCAGGCTGGTTCGTCGTCACCCCGA
>OLQD01002870.1_pt1 | contig 12064 bp, 8 predicted proteins | sample 1672841 | NCBI WGS metagenome assembly OLQD01 (sample SAMEA3136729, study PRJEB25190) | human gut metagenome | biome: human gut; feature: human-associated habitat; material: faeces | place: Austria | collected 2013 | reverse complement strand
GCGCGGTCTTGATCGTTTCCTCGCACGATCGGGATATTCTGGAGGATATATCCGATGAAATTTACGATTTAGAGCAAGGAGAGATCGTTCGGCACAGCATAAAGGGGGAGAAGCGAAGTGAAGGCTAAGAAAGTTTTACTATGCGCAGTCAGTCTGGTTTTGCTTCTGCTCATCGTCGTGCGCATCGTCCATGTGAATACCAATGTGTTGACGATCCCGGAAGAGCGCTATGCGCAAAACCAGTGGGTAGAGCTGAACGGTGCCTTTCAGGAAATGGATGATGAAAACACGGAGGGCTACTCTGTAAGAATACTTGGTGCGGAGCAGCTGACCTACAATGAATTTCTGGAAAAATACGGCGCGTCGGAAAATCCCCCGGAGGGAAAGGATGATATAGAGACTGTGCTCGATGTAGAGTATGAATTTCGCAATGTAGGCAATTCAGACGGCTACCTCCTGCTGATCCAATACATGATTGCAGGGCCGTACTATTCGCTGATTTTCGATTCGACCTTGTGGTCTGTATGCACTCCGACCGGTGAGGGACAACTCGCGACCGCCTTGCAGGAAGATACCACGTATTCCTTCCATGTTCCGTACATTTTTGCCGGCGGTTTTTCTAAAGACTTGGAGGGCGAAAAGCTCGCCGCTGTCGTTTCACGCATCCCTGTCAAAAAAATGATTGAATTTACGTTGTAATCTGCTTTATAAATAAACAAAAAGAAAACGGGTTTCCGCCGAATTGCCGCGGCGGGGCCCGTTTCTTTATGTGTGAACTTACGATGTGTGCAATCTTGTTCTCTTATGTGTTTTCCTGTTCTGCGAGTTTTCTGCCCATGAGCACGCCCATGCAAGAGGCCATCATCAGGCCGCGCGTCCATCCGCTGGCGTCGCCAAGGCAGTGCAGGTTGTGAATGCTTGTGTTGAGGTCCGTGTCCATCTTCACGCGGTTGCTGTAAAACTTCAGCTCCGGCGAATAGAGCAGCGTCTCCACGGCGGCGAAGCCCGGGACGACGTGATCGACCGCCTGAATGAAATTGATGATATTCACCATAGCGCGGTACGGCATGGCAGAGGTGATGTCGCCCGCCACCGCGTCCGGCAGAGAGGGGCGCAGGTTGGAGCGAGAAAGCTCTTTCTGCCACGTGCGCTTGCCGTCCAGAATATCGCCGTAGCGCTGCACCAGAATGTGGCCCGCGCCCAGCATGTTCGTCAGCTCACCGACCTTCTGCGCGTAGGCGATGGGCTGGTTGAACGGCTCGGTGAAGTTGTGGCTGACCAGAATGGCCAGGTTCGTGTTGTTGCTCTTTTTCTCCTTGAAACTGTGGCCGTTGACGACGGCCAGATCGTTGTCGTAGTTCTCCTGCGCAACGAAGCCGCCGGGGTTCTGGCAGAAAGTGCGCACCTTGTTGCGCCACGGGGCCGGGTAGCCGATCAGCTTGCCCTCATACAGGACCTTGTTGATCTTCTCCATGATCTCGTTGCGGCACTCAACACGGACGCCGATGTCAACGGTGCCGGGCTTGTGGGCAATGTTGTGCTCGGCGCAGATCTTTTCCAGCCAGTCCGCACCGCGGCGGCCCGTGGCAATAACGACCTGCTTGGCGTAGACGTCGCGGACGCCGTCCTTCTCGCGCAGGCGGACGCCCTTGCAGACGGAATCCTCGAGGATGATGTTCTCGCACTCGGTACTGAACAGCATCTCAACACCGGCGTCGGCCAGATAGTTCTGGATGTTCAGGTAGAGCTGCTGGGCCTTCTCGGTGCCCAGATGGCGGATGGGGCAGTCAACGAGCTGCAGACCCGCCTGAATGGCGCGCTTGCGGATGTCCTTGATGTCGGGACCCTCGTAGACGCCCTCGACCTTCGGGTCGGCGCCAAACTCGAGGTAAATTTTATCGGTGTAGTCAATAAGCTCCTGCGCGAAATCCTCGCCGATCAGATCGGGCAGTTCGCCGCCGACCTGATAGGACAGGGACAGCTTGCCGTCCGAGAATGCGCCCGCGCCGGAAAAGCCGGTGGTGATGGCACAGGTCGGCTTGCAGTTTACGCAGACGCCGGTTTTATCCTTGGGGCAGTGGCGCTTTTCCACAGGTTTGCCCTTTTCGACGAGCAAAATTTTGTGGGGGGTGCTGCTCTTGCGCAGCAGTTCCAGCGCGGTGAAAATGCCGGCAGGGCCGGCGCCTACGATGATAAGGTCATACATGGATAGGGGTTCTCTCCTTTAAAAATAACTCGCGATCCTTCGCGCGGGAAACAAAATAAGGACAAACGGAGCTTGTAGGGGCGGATTCTATATCCGCCCGTGCCCGTTTGCTGATGGCACGGCGCTGTGGGCGCATATAGAATGCGCCCCTACGGTGTCACGGAACGGTTATTCACCGTCCTCCGACACATCCTTGCTCTCGGCGTCGTACACCACAGGGCCGTCGCTGCCGACATCGCGCTCGGCGGCTTCGGCCTCGTCCAAGGCGTCACCGATGGCACCCAAGGCCGCATTGGCGGCGGCAGAGGCCATGCGGTCCAGTGTGCGCAGCTCCATGGCGGCGTAGAGAATGCAGCCTAAATTCAGCGCACCTTCGGCGATCAGCAGGATGCCGCAGAGCATGACGGCGCTGACCGCCGCATCAAACGGGTGCAGCACCAGCAGTACGCCCAGGGCAACGGATACGATGCTGAACAGCAGCAGCAACCACCATTTCTGCCCCTTGCGCTTGGCAAGGTCAATGGCGGTACCGATGCGGCTCAGGCCGTCAACGACGATGAAGATGCCGAACACAATGGGCAGAAAGCTGGTCACTACCTGCGGTTTTGCCAGCGTGAAGATGCCCAGCCCCGCCGTGATGACGCCGCCCACCAGCATGAACGGCGCGGTAAAGCCGGTGCCGCGGATGCGGGCATACTGGATCAGGCAGACAATGCCGGTGACAAGCACCACAACACCAAAAATGTTGCAGATCCAGAGCAGACTGGTCTCGGGCATGATGAGCAGCAGCATACCGATGACGATATACGCGACGCTCAACAGCAGCATTCCGTTTTTGACATAGCGCAGCATAGTGAAAGGCTCCTTTTTACTTGTTGGCTTCCTGCATAGCCCTGGCGGCGGCCACGATCAGGTCGGCGCAGGCCTCGCGGCCCAGGGTCGCATTCAGGCACAGATCGTAGTTCTTGGCCTCGCCCCAGCGGTTCTCGGTGTAATAGTTGTAGTAGCTTGCACGGGCGCGGTCATGCTTGGCCAGCTGGGTCTCCCACAGGCGGTCCGGCATGTCCTTGGCGTCGGGGCGGCTCTTGGCAAACTGGATGCGGGTCTCCAGCGGCGCGTAGACAAAGGTGCGCAGCACGTTGGGGCGCTCACGCAGGACGTAGTCACCGCAGCGGCCCAGAATGACGCAGGAGCCCTCGGCGGCCAGCTCCTTGATGACGTTGCTCTGCAAAATGTAGACCTGGTCGGCCAGGGGCATCGTGTTGCCCATCATGTACAGGCTGTAGATCAGGCTGCCGCTGCGCTGGTTCTCGCTGGCGGCAATGGCCTCCTCGGTCAGACCGCTCTTTTTGGCGGCAAGGGTGATCAGCTCCTTATTATATAAGGGAATACCCAGCTTGTCGGCAACGGCCTGTGCGATCTCGCTGCCGCCGGATGCGTACTCACGCGCCATAGTGATGACCATAGGTTCCTTCATACTGATACACCTCACAATATTTTATGTAGTATGCGCAAAAAGGCATACTATTCTGCTTATAGTATAACCTGATTTTGTGGAAAACGCAAGAAAAAATTGCGGGAAAGGAGCAGTGCGGGCGGGGAAAAGCCCCTCAGGCCTCGCAAGCTCGGCCAGCTCCCCGCAAAGCGAGGAGCCTTTTTGCGCGGGCTTTGCCCGCGAGAAAGCCTCCTCACGCAGTGGGGAGGTGACGAGCGAAGCGAAGTCGGAGGGGCTTTCGCGCCTTGCCGCCGGCGTTCGTCCCTACAAAAACTGCCCGCGGCAGAACACCGCGGGCAGAGAAAACAAAATGTAAAATTTTATTCGGTCACTTCGCCGGAAATTTCCTTGATCGCGGATACGGTTGCGGCGAGATTCTGCATGTCGCTGGGCACGATCAGCTTGGTGGCCTTGCCGTCAGCGACCTTCTCCATGGCCTCCATGCTGCGCAGGGCCAGATAGTTGTGGTTGGGGTTCGCCTCGTTGATCATGCGGATGGCATCGGCCTGTGCCCTCTGGACGGTCAGCAGGGCTTCGGCTTCGCCCTCGGCCTCGCGGATGCGCTGCTGCTTCACGGCCTCGGCACGCAGGATGGCGGACTCCTTTTCGCCCTCGGCGCGGGTGATGGCAGCCTGCTTTTCGCCCTCGGCCAGCAGGATGGAGGCGCGCTTCTCGCGGTCCGCCTTCATCTGTTTCTCCATGGCCTGGCGGATCTCCACCGGCGGCTCGATGTTTTTCAGCTCGACGCGGTTGACCTTGATGCCCCAGCGGTCCGTGGCCTCGTCAAGGCTGGCGGTGATCTTCGTGTTGATGAGGTCGCGGCTCGTCAGGGTCTCGTCGAGCGTCATCGAGCCGATGATGTCACGCAGCGTCGTGGCGGACAGGTTCTCGATGGCCTGGATCGGGCGGTTCACGCCGTAGGCGTACATCTTGGCGTCAAACACCTGAAAGAAAACGACGGTGTCGATCATCATCGTGACGTTGTCGCGGGTGATGACGGGCTGCGGCGGGAAGTCGGCGGCCTCCTCCTTCAGCGAGACCTTGCGGGAGATGCGCTCGACAAACGGCGTGCGGATGTGCAGGCCCGCGCCCCAAGTATCCTTGTAGACGCCGAGCCATTCGGTGACATAGGCGTTGGACTGCGGCACAATAACGATGCAGCGCACCAAAACCACCAGAATAATGATGAGCAGGATGGCAAAGACTAACAGCATTTGGGGGTCCTCCTTTTTCCTTTGTGATTTAAACCGCAGCCGCGTCAGCGGTCACGGGAGCGACAATAAGGATCGCACCGTCCACGGCCACGACCTTGCAGCGGGTGCCCTGCGGGAGTGTGACCTCGGCGCGGGCCTGCCAGTCCAGGCCGTCCACGCGGACCCGGCCCGGAAGGCCGGGCTCAATGTCCACAAGCACAACGCCCTGCTTGCCGATGGTCAGCGGCGAACCGTTCGTGACAGGGGCACGGTGCGCGCCGCGCCGACTGATGAGCCGGGGCAGCATCAGGCCGAGCGTAATGGCCGATACAACGGCAAAAACAAGCATCTGCCAGCCAAAGCCGACATTAAAAAAGCTGACCAGCATGGCCGCGGCAGCGCCCACCGCAAACCAGACCGAGACAAGCGCCGTTGTGGCGGCCTCGACCATGATGAACGCCACGACGGCAACCAGCCATAAAATCGTATCAAACCACATGGAAATCTCCTTTCAGGGACAGAAAGCGGCTTTGTGACCACTTTAACATTATGACGGTATTCTGTCAAGATTGCCAAAGAAATTTTACAAAACTGCAGGAAAAGTGTAAAGGATTGCAGCCCCCTTTCGAGCGGCTTTGCAGGGAGGGGGCTTGCCCCCTCCGCGGCGGGGTGAGGGCACCCCGCCCTACAGTTTGCTTGTAAGGGGGGATGTAGGGCGGCATGCCCTCATGCCGCCGGGATGTGTGCGGCTGCAGCAAAGTGCCCGGGGCGTCGGGGACGCCGCCCCCTACGGCATCGACGCGCCCGGCAGGCGGGCGCTGACGAGAATTTTCACGAAAAACATCGGTTTTCCGTAAATTATTGTAATTTCCAATCATACGGCTCTTTACCTTTTGAAAAAAAGTGGTATAACAGAAGCAAGTAAGGTGAACAAATTATGCGCTGTAAACAGTGTACCACAAAACAGGAGGAGCGACAATGAAAAACTGTTTTGACCGCACACCCCACACGATGAAGGACTGGCTGCTGCTGGCGGCGGGCGTCGCGGCGGTGTTTGCCGCGGCAGACTGGCTACCGGGTGTGCTGCGCGGGGCCGGGGCGTTTCTCGGGCTGCTGGCACCGTTTGGCTGGGGACTGCTGCTGGCCTATGTACTGGACATACCCACGCGCTTTTTTGCGCAAAAGCTCTTTGGCGGCAGGCGCGGCGGGGCGATGGCCGTCAGCTATGCACTGTTTTTCGGTGCTCTGGCGCTGCTGGCGGCGCTCATCGTCCCGCAGCTCGTGCAGAGCGTGACGACCTTTGCAGGGCGGCTCGGCGCGTATGAGGAGACCATCCGCGGCCTGCTGGTCTGGGTGCAAAATACGTTCGGCATCGATACGGCCACGGCGGAACAGCTTGTACAGATGGTGGGCACGGCACTGCAAAATTGGTTCGGCGGTTTGTCCCGCAGTGCGGCGCGTGCGGCGGCGGATTTCGTCTCCGGCGCGGCGGGGGCTGCGGGCAACGCCGTGGTGGCACTGGCCGCCAGCATCTACCTGCTCTCCGGCAAGGAGGCGCTGCTCCGCGCGGCCCGGGCGTGTCTGCACGCGGCGCTGCCGCCGCGTGCCGCGGGCAGTGTGCTGGAAATCTGCCGTCTTGCCAACAAAATTTTCAGCGGCTACATCGGCGGGCAGCTGGTGGACGCCCTGCTCGTGGGCGGGGAAACATTTGCGCTGATGTCGATCTTCGGGCTGGAATACGCGCCGCTGCTGGCCGTGCTGGTCGGCGTGACAAACATTGTCCCGGTGCTGGGGCCGTTCCTCGGTGCGGTGCCGGGGCTCATCATCCTGCTGCTGGAATTGCCCTGGAAGGCGGCAGAATTTGCCATCATTATTTTTGTTGTCCAGCAGGTGGACGGCAACTTTATTGCGCCGCGCATTCTGGGCGGGGCCACCGGCCTGCCGGGGCTGGGCGTGCTGTTGGCCATCGTGGTGGGCGGGGCGTGGTTCGGCATCCCAGGCATGGTGCTGGGCGTGCCGACGCTGGCCGTGCTGGCGGCGCTGCTCAAACAGGCTGTCGGGGCAGGGCTGACGGCCCGCGGCCTGGATGAAAACGGTGAGCCGCGCCGGAATTTACCAGACGGGCCGCAAGAAAATTAACAAGTTATTCCTTGCAATACAGGCGTGCATAGCGTACAATACTCTTGTAAAATGATGTAAAAGGAGCGGAGCATTTGAAAGAGGAACATATCTGGACCAAAAAGCCGGAGACGATGCTGGACTGGTTCTGCGTGGTCGGGGCCTGTATTGCGCTGTATCTGACTTTGAACAATCTGGGGTACTTTCTGGGGAAAATCGGTGTGTTTATCGGCATCGTGTCGCCGTTTGCGGGCGGCATAGTCATTGCCTATGTGCTTGACCCAATGGTCAAGTTCTTCTACACAAAGCTGTTTAAAGAGAAGAAAAAGACGCGCGGATTCGCGATCCTTCTGGCGTATCTGGTGGCAATTCTGCTGCTTGTGCTGCTGGCATGGCTGGTCATCCCGCAGATCGTGGACAGCATCGCCATGCTGTTTACGAACTTCCCAAGCTACATACAGAGCGTACAGGATATGCTGGGCATGGCTCAGGAGCGCTTCGGCGTTGACCTGTCGTCGGCCACAAAAGTGCTGGACGATTCCGAGGCGATGGTCAAGGAAATCTACAGCATGGCCAGCGCCGCCATGCCGCAGATCGTGGCCAGCATCGGCAGCGTGGCATCGAACTTTGTGGCGATCTTCACCTCGATTGCGGCCAGTATCTATATGCTGGCGGACAAGGAGCATCTGCTCCATCAGCTGCGAACGCTGGCGCATGCCTTCCTGCCGGAAAAGGCTGCGGAAAACACGCTGCGCATCTGCCATTATGCCAACGTGAATTTCACGGGCTTCTTTGTGGGCAAGATCATTGACTCGGCCATCATCGGCGTTATCACGTTTGTGGCAATGGCGATCCTGCGGCTCGATTTTGCACTGCTCATCAGTGTGTTTATCGGCATCACGAATATTATCCCGGTATTTGGCCCCTTCATCGGCGCGATCCCCAGCATCTTCATTCTGCTGTTGGTTGACCCGATCCAGGCGGTCATCTTCGGCGTGCTGATTCTGGTCATCCAGCAGGTGGACGGCAACTTCATCGGCCCGAAGATCTTGGGCTCGTCCATCGGCATCTCTGCCTTGTGGATCCTGTTTTCCATCGTGGTCGGCGGCGACCTGTTCGGTCTTGTGGGCATGGTCGTCGGCGTGCCGCTCTTTGCGACCTTCTACGGCCTGGCGCGGGAATTTGTGCACTATATGCTGGACAAGCGCGGGCTGGACAGCGAGGGAAACCACGTTGGTGAAGTGGTGGAGGATGAGGAGAACGTGTTTGAGTGATGCAAGGGGGGAACGGGCGGTGTAATGCACGCCCGGCAAAGCCCCTCCGGCCATCGCTGACGCTCGGCCACCTCCCCTGTGAGGGGAGGCTTTAGACGCGGGTGAAGCCGGCCTGAGGGGCTCTGCCCGGTTACGGCTGCCCGGCACTTGGCCCCTCTGTCCTTTCTTTATAAAGAAAGGACCAAAGAAATTTCAGCGTCTTACCCCAAAAGCAAAGCACCTGTTTACTGCTTTTTACCGCAGCAAACAGGTGCTTATTTCTTATGGCTTTGTCTGTGGCTGATTCTGTGCGCCCGGCAGCAGGGTCACCACATCCCGCAGCAGTACCAGCGGGCTTTCGCCCTTCTGCACGCGCAGGCTGAAATAGGGTCGGCCCAGTGCATTGTACAGCACCCGATGCGGGAACTTTTCCATGACCTCGCCCAGCTGCTTTGGCCCGACGATGTCACTATACAAAATCAGCTGGTCGCCGCGCTGGACGATCTCCGCAATGCCGACGCGGGCTGCGGTCACGCGCACGAGGGAGACGTCCACCAGCCCCTGCACGCTCTTGGGCGGGCTGCCGTAGCGGTCGATCAGCTCGTCGAGCACGTCCTCGGCGTCGCTCGTCGTCTCGATGGCCGCAATGCGCTTGTATGCCTCGATGCGCCCGGCAGCGTCCGGGATATATTCCTCCGGCAGGAATGCGTCCACGGTGATGTCCACCAGGCAGTCGCTCTTGTCGGGGGCGGGGGCCTCGCCGCGGGCCGCGGCAATGGCCTGACCCAGCATCTTCACGTACAAATCGTAGCCGACGGCCTCCATGTGGCCGTGCTGGCTGTGGCCCAAAAGACTGCCCGCACCGCGGATCTGCAAGTCGCGCATCGCAATGCGGAAGCCCGACCCGAACGACGTGAACTCCCGGATGGCCGAAAGCCGCTTGGCCGCGATCTCGGTCAACACCTTATCACGTGTGAAGGTGAAATAGGCATACGCCTTGCGGGAGCTGCGTCCCACGCGCCCGCGGATCTGGTACAGCTGGCTCAATCCCATGCGGTCCGCATTTTCAATGATCAGCGTGTTGCAGTTGCGCACGTCCACGCCGGTCTCAATTAAGGTGGTGCAGACAAGGATGTCGATCTCGTTGTCCAGCAATTGCTGCCACACCGACGAAATCTGTTCCTCGGTCATCTTGCCGTGAGCAATGCCGATACGCGCCCCGGGCACGAGCTTGCCCACCCGCGCGGCGCATTCCTCAATGTTGTCCACGCGGTTGTGCAGGTAGTATACCTGCCCGCCGCGGGCCAGCTCCTTGCGGATGGCCTCGGACACGATGCCCTCGTCGTACTCGAGCACATAGGTTTCAATCGGCTGGCGCTCAAACGGCGGCTGCTCAATTGTGCTCATATCGCGGATGCCCGACAGCGCCATGTTCAGCGTGCGGGGGATCGGCGTGGCCGACAGCGTCAGCATATCGACGCCGATGAAGCTCTCTTTGAGCTTTTCCTTGTGCTTGACGCCGAACCGCTGCTCCTCGTCGATGATGACAAGGCCCAGGTCCTTGAATTTCACATCGCCGGACAGCAGCCGGTGCGTGCCGACTACAATGTCCACGGTGCCGTCCTTCAGCCCGCGCAGCGTCTCCTTCTGCTCCTTGGCGGTGCGGTAGCGGGACAAAAGCCCGATGCGGATGGGGAAGGACTCCATGCGGGTCAGCGCGGTGTTGAAATGCTGCCACGCCAGAATCGTCGTGGGGGCCAGGATCGCGCACTGCTTGCCGCCCATCACGCATTTGAAAGCGGCGCGCAGTGCGACCTCGGTCTTGCCGACGCCGACGTCACCGCAGAGCAGCCGGTCCATCGGCCACGGCTCCTCCATATCGTGCTTGATGTCTGCCGCGCAGGTCAGCTGGTCGGGCGTTTCCTCATAGGCAAAGCGCTGTTCAAAATCACCCTGCCAGGTGTCGTCGGCGGGGAAGGCGTAGCCGTGCGCCTGCTTGCGGCGGGCGTACAGCTCGATCAGCTCCTTCGCCATCTGCTCCGTCGCAGCCTTGACCTTCTTGCGGGTCTTGGCCCAATCGCTGCCGCCCAGGCGGCTCAGCTTCACGTTGTCGCTGTCGCCCGGCGCAGTGTAGCGGGACAAAAGGTCCAGCTGGGTGACGGGCACGTACAGCACGTCCTTTTTGTCGTACTCGATGCGCAGATAGTCCTTTGTGACGCCCTGCACGGCCATCCGCTGGATGCCCGCGTACCGCCCGATGCCGTGGTTCTGGTGGACGACCAGATCACCCACCGAGATTTCGCTCAGGCTGTTCAGCGCGTCCTTATTGCGCTTTTTCTTCTTCTGTGCGCCGCTCACGCCGAAGGCACGGGCCGTAAACACGGCGTATTTCGCAAACGGCAGGCTGCACCCGGCGGAAAGCTGCCCCGGCAGGATCTGCACCAACCCGGCGCTCGGCTCCGCCGCCGCGTCCGTCGTGACGTTCAGCCCTTTGGTGCGCAGGTCGGCGGCCAGACCTGCCGCTGCACGGGGCGTGCCGGCCATGACCGTGACCGCCGTGCCGCCGCTGCAAAGCGGCTGGATGTCCTCCAGCAGCGCCGCGACCTCGCCGCCCCAGGCGGGCAGCGTGTGGGCGGGTGCGTTGACGATGGTTTTCAGCGGCACATCGGGCATGCTGCGGGCAAAATTCTCGGCGCAGAGCGTGCGGTGCGCGGCGCACTGCGCCCAGAACCAGCCGCTCTCGGCGTAGAGCTTATCCAGCCCTGCCGCCAGCACGCCGTCCTCCAGCAGGGCGGAAAGCTCCTCGCCCCGGCGGAACGCGGTGGCGCGCTCGGCCTCCCGCAGGGAGGCCGGCTCCTCCAGGATCAGCAGCGGATCGTCAAAGTAGTCTAAAATCGTCGCGGGCTCGGGATAGCGCAGCGTGAGATATTTGTCCATGTTGACGGGCATCGCGCCGCCGTCCAGCTGTGCCAGGTCCGCAGCGGTGCAGGTCTCTAAGGCGGTGCGCCGCCTGCCGCGGGCCTTTTTGATATAGGAGCGGATCTTCTCCGCTGCGTCGGCGGGCTGACCGAACAGTATCTCCCGCGCGGGGGAGACGTAGATTTTTTCAATCGGCTCGTCGCGGCGCTGGGTCGCCAGATCGAAGGTGTGCATCGTGTCGATCTCGTCGCCCCAGAACTCCATGCGGGCGGGCTGCTTCATGTCGGGCGCGTAGATGTCCGCAATGTCGCCGCGGATCGAAAACTGACCCGGGCCGTCCACCTGGTCGCGCCGCGTATAGCCTGCGCCGTACAAAAGCGTGGTCAGCTCGGCGCGGGGCAGTGTGTCGCCGGGGCGCAGGCTGCGGGTGTTCGCGCAGAAATCCGCCCGCGGCGTCGTGTATTGGGTCAGGCCCTCGTCGGGCACGCAGACGGCCTGCAGCCGCCCGCCGACGAGGTCACCCAGCACGGCCAGACGGCGGTATTCGTACTCGCGGCCCGTGCCCTCGATGGGGCGCAGCACATAGTCACGGGCAGGGAACACTGCCGCCGCCACGCCCAGCGCGTTCAGGTCGCCCGCAAACCGGGTCGCCTCGGCCTCGCCGGGCGTCACGATGCAGAGCGGCTTGTCGAGGGCCTTCGCCAGCGCGGCATAGACCATCGCCCGGCCCGACCCCGGTATGCCAAATAAGGCGCAAGCCCCCGGACCCCCGAGCGCCTGCGCCAGTCTTGCGTATTCGTCTGTTTTGGTGAAAAGTGCGTTGAACATAAAAGAACCCATTGTATAAAGCAAACGTAGGGCGGGGGGGGCCCCCCCCCCC
>OLQD01002862.1_pt1 | contig 12078 bp, 9 predicted proteins | sample 1672841 | NCBI WGS metagenome assembly OLQD01 (sample SAMEA3136729, study PRJEB25190) | human gut metagenome | biome: human gut; feature: human-associated habitat; material: faeces | place: Austria | collected 2013 | reverse complement strand
CCGTTGCCTGTACTATGAATGACAGCCCTTGTATTTCAGCTATGCACTGGTATCGGAACCATGTGTTCTTTTCAAGAGATTACTCGGATATTCCTAAACAGCTTCTGGCGTACTCGGAAGACAAAAATATGCTTAAGGCAATTTCCGACTATGCCAAAACAGCGGATCTCGGTATCCAAGATATGCATTTCGAGTTTGATAGTAAAGAAATTAGAGATGATGTATCTTTGCCGGATAACATTCCAGATGGTATTAAATCAGCTCTGGTGCAATTTATGCATGCATTAACAGAAAACTCAATGAATAGTAATGTTCAGCTAAAAGTTGGAGAAGTTTCTGCGAAAGCTCGTCACTTAGGCGAAAACCGTGATGGACAACAATCAAGTTATATGCTAGAACTTGAGGATGAATCTGACGGCACACGGAAATTGATGGCATTGGCGCCAGCAATTGAATCTGCGCTACGCACAGGCGGCATTTTATTAGTTGATGAATTGGAACGAGAATTGCATCCCAAGCTAGTAAATTTTATTGTTGCGAAATTCCAAAGTAAGACTGCAAATCCCAATGGGGCGCAGATTGTCTTTACCACGCATAATACTGAATTGATGAATCTGGAATTACTGCGTAAAGACCAGCTATACTTTGTGGATAAGTATGATAAAGATGGCACATCTGAACTATACAGCATCAGTGAATTTGCTACACGAACAACAGAAAATGTTCGAAAAGGGTACCTTGTCGGAAAGTATGGCGCTACACCTGATATTGAAATTGAGGAGGTGGAATAAATGCCTCGTCAATTGAAGCGAAAGAAACCGTATATTGTTGTTTTTTGCGAGGGTGAAAGTGAACAAGCATATACAGACTTTCTGAAAAAGGAATTTAAGGATGTTGCATCTATTAAACGCCCCAGTTCTACTGGACTTTTCGAAGAAGCCGATAGCAAATTCAAGAAAGACAAATCTTATCGAGATTATGCTGAGGTAACGGATGAAATTTGGTTTTTCTTTGATGTAGAAACAAAAGATGTTCAAAAATGGTCCAGATTTGCAATTTCTTCTGCATATTTTTTTAATTCTGATTCAATTTCCGCATTATCTCTTTTTTTATAATACAATTCGTATTCTAACACAGACCAGTAATCCATTGCAATGGTCCGAAGCTGTATTTCCACCAGCTCCTTCTGTTCACCGTCCGCAGAATAGATCGGAACCTTTACAATAAGATGAAGACTTTTGTAACCGTTTTTCTTTGGATTTCTGATATAGTCCTTGATCCGGATGATTTCGATATCTCTCTGCATTTCCAGAAATTCTGCCACCTGGTAAAGCTCATCCTCAAAAGGACAGACCACGCGGATTCCAATGAGATCCTTCAGGTTTTTCCTGGCTGTGTCAAAATCCGGTTCCAACCCCTTTTTCAGAAGCTTCGCATAAATACTTTCCGCACTTTTGATCCGACTGGTAGTCTGACTGATCACAGTACGCTTTTTCTGCCCGGAAAGCTCTGCATTGATCATCTTAAGCTTCGCCATAAGGATATCGATGGCAGCCTTACAACGGAGGCGATAATCCGCATCTTTGATATAACTGTCGATCGCTGCAGTTTTTTCTTTTGCCAGCTTCTGATGCTCCGGTTCCAACGGATCCGGCTTTCTGCTTTTCTCCGCTTCCTGATCCGGATTTTCCTTTTCCTTCTCTTCTTTGACCTGTGCCAATCCCGTTTTAAAGGATTTCTGTTTTTTCCTTATTTTTTTCTTTGATTTCTTTTTTGTCATGCTTGTCTTATATTATATCTATTATTTTTCTTGTTCATCATATATATTATACCCGACACATGATATTTTTCATCAAATCAACGTAAGGCTATTGTTAAATCTATGGTAAAAAATCCTCCGAAAAGTCTCAGGATCCTATCTTCTGATATACCCGTGACTTCCCGAAGGATTTTTTCATACATAATTTTATTTTAACCGAATCAGACAAGTAGCGAAGCAGATCACGAATATCCGCTTGACTAAAACAATTTACAGAAATTCCGACTGCAGCGCATCGTATCCGGTCTCACCTGTACGGATACGAACAGCGTTACGGATCTCATAGCTGAAGATCTTGCCGTCACCGGGATCACCGGTAAACGCGGCTTTCTGCACAGCATCAATAACTTTGATCTCCCAGTCCTCAGATGATACTACGATCTCAAATTTGATCTTCGGTTTCAGAAATACGTCAATCTTGGAACCACGGACATATTCCGTGTAGCCTCGCTGTGTTCCGCAGCCCATGATCTGGGTTACTGTAAAACCGTTAACCTGGATCTCATTTAACGCTGCTTTGACATCTTCCATTTTTTCTTCTCTTACGATTGCTTCTATTTTTATAAGCATACGATTTCCTCCATTTTCACACGATCATTGCCATAAAAAATCATTTTTTCATGATCAGTCAAATCCATTAAATGACGGATATGCATTCTCTCCATGCTGGGATGCATCCAGCCCGACCATCTCTTCCTTCGGATCTACACGAAGCGGTGTAAAGATCCGCACGATCCCGATACAGATCAGCGTTCCCACAATGGCAACCGCAATGGTGATCACAATACTTAATACCTGCGCCAGGAACAGACGGTGATCTCCAAACACAAGACCGTCCCATTTTGCAACAGAGTTAATAGAAGTTTTTCCAAAGAGACCTGTTGCGATTCCTCCCCAGATACCACCGATACCATGACAGCCAAAAGCATCCAGCGCATCGTCGATCTTCAGCTTCTGTTTCAGAAGGATCACAGTAAAGTAACAGATAGGACTTACCAGGATTCCAATAATAAAGGATGCCCATACCGGTACGAAACCAGCTCCCGGTGTAATGGCTACCAGTCCGATAACAAGACCTGTGGATGCACCAACCAGTGTCGGTTTTCCCTCACGGATCACCTCAATCAGCATCCAGGTCAGCAATGCGCAGGCAGAAGAAATACTGCTTGTCATAAAGGCATGTGATGCAAGTCCGTCTGCCTTCAGTGCACTTCCTGCGTTAAATCCGAACCAGCCAAACCACAGCATGGCTGCACCCAGGAAAACAAATGGAATATTATGGGTGCGGTAGGTTGCTTTTGCGTAGCCACGTCTCTGTTTAAGATAAATGGCCAGTACAAGTGCACTGATGCCGGAGCTGATATGTACTACATTTCCTCCCGCAAAATCCACTGAACCGATAGCTGCCAGAAATCCGCCGTCTCCCCAGACCATATGTGCCATAGGATAATACACGATCACAGACCAGATTGCAACAAAAAGAAACAGTGCTTTAAAACGCATTCTTCCAACAACAGCGCCTGTGATCAGTGCCGGTGTGATCATGGCAAACATCATCTGAAACGCTGCAAATACCAGATGCGGAATGGTATCTGCATAAGGTCCTGGCTCCCAGCCGACACCGTTCATGGCAAACCACCGGAAGTCACCGATAATCCCACCGTGGTTTCCACCAAAGGCAAGTGAATAACCAAACAATGTCCACATCACAACAGACAGACCCATGATCGCAGCACAGGCCATCATAGTATTAACAACATTTTTTCTCCGGACAAGTCCTCCGTAGAAAAATGCCAGCCCCGGTGTCATAAAGAACACAAAGGCCGTACAGATCAGCATAAAACCAGTATCTCCTGCATTCATAATCATTCCTCCTCGATTCCCTTATTTATTTCTGCAACGCAAAAAGCGCCTGGAAACTTAATTTCCAGACGCCTTTGTCATGGGAGTTATCATAGCAGATAATTTTTTTGATTTCAAGAGTTTTTCTTTAATTTTCTTATTTTCTTACAGACTTACTATGTTTTACTGATATACTTTTTTATTTTCAGCAATCTGTCTGATACATTTTTTCAGCATCTTTTACAATATCCACATTTTGATCAAACTTAAGATCAGCAGATGTGCCGGATAGAAAATATAGAAAAACCACTTGGAAAACTTCGGTGCTTTTTCAGATTTTTTTCCATTATAGAAGCAGATAATGATAATTCCTGATACTATGATTCCAATTGCTGAAAGCAATGCATGAAGCAATGCCTGTGCAGCCGGCAAAGTTTCGGCATAAGACGCGTAATTAAACGCAGCAAAAAGCACTGCTCCGATTCCATAAGCCTGAACCATTTTCTTCCTGTTTCCCCATGCTGCATGGAACCAGATTGTAAAAACAGGTGCCAGAATCGCCCAGTCCGAATAAACGGACAGGACCAGCAGAATGAGTGTAAGCGGAATCCTCCACTTACTTACCATCATCTTATCCTGGATCACCAGGATCATGAAGCAGATAAACAGTGTAAATATCATATTCAGCTGTGAAAAATCAAATGCCATCATATAGGGAACCTGGGAGATTCCGGCAAAGATCAGAAGTCTCTCGCCATATTTTCTCCGGGAATGAGTATAGTAAAAACCTTCCACAAGAAAATAGCACATGGTAATGGCTGTGAAGTAGCCAATGTCTATAAACACTTCCCACAGGATCGTGTTTTCCGGCAGAAGCACGTTGGCGATATGATTCAGAAGCATGGTAAAAATTGCCAGATATTTAATGGCATCCCGGGTCAGTCCCGGCTTTTCTGTTGTTGGCATGATCTTCTCCTTCTGTGCAGAAAAATTTTCAGATCTTTCACATCTTCTGCACAATATAATACATTTATCTTACACTGATTTTCTGACTCATACAACTTTTTTTGTTATTGCTGGAGTTGCCTTTTTCTTAAGGTAAGCTTATACTGTAGAAAGCGTGCTGTATTTTATATGGCAAAACTTCTCAGCAAACACTGTAAAACAATAAATTCGGAAAGGAATTATCGATCATGATCCAGGATATCGCACCACATACCTATCACAATGAGTACAAACCTGTGGCCCCGGATAAAGAAAGCCACATCCTCGCCTATGAAGAAGGAAAGATCCTTATGAAAAAAGATGGCGAGACTATGACTCTTCCAAGCTTTGGAGAGCTGGAAGGAAAAGTTGAAAACCTATATGAGAATTATATCTATCTCTTCTCCATTGACGAAGAGCATTTTTATCTGATCCCGGATCTTGACACCAGTCTCCTTCCTGGTTATCAGTTTGAGATCACAAGAGTTCTCCGCACAGCGGAGCCACAGTATCTGGCTTTCGCAGGAATCACCGGATATCAGCTCTTTCAGTGGTACAGCAAGCGCCGTTTCTGCGGCTGCTGCGGCAAACCGATGGTACATGATAAACATGAGCGCAAGATGATCTGCCCTGCCTGTGGAAACGGTGAATATCCGGTGCTTTCTCCGGCTGTGATCGTAGGCGTTACCAACGGCGACAAGCTGATCCTCTCCAAATATGAGGGCCGAAATCACACCCGCTACGCCATGATCGCAGGTTTTGCCGAGATTGGTGAGACCATCGAGGAGACTGTCCACCGTGAAGTTATGGAAGAGATCGGCGTAAAGGTCAAAAATCTCCGCTACTACAAGAGCCAGCCATGGTCCTTCTCCGGAACACTTCTGTTTGGCTTCTACTGTGATCTGGATGGCGACGACACTCTGACTGTAGACCACGATGAGCTTTCCATGGCCTCCTGGTTCAACCGGGAAGACATTCCGGATGAAGGAGATAATATCAGCCTTACCAAGGAGATGATGATGGCATTTAAGCATGGAAAAGCCTGAAGTATCGCTTGCCTGATTCCGTAAACAATTTTTCGTAACCAATTTCACAAAAAACACCGGCCATTCATCTGTACCATGTCCTGTCCAAGCTGCCAAATCATCTCTGACATCTCAGCCTCAGTACATATTCCGATGAATGCCGGTGTTTTTATTTTCTATTTTTCTATTTTTCTTCCGAGCCGGAGCAATCTGCCTAAAACCGTTTTATTTCTCCGGTGTCAGATGCCAGATATCTCTGTTGTACTCTTCGATGGTTCTGTCTGAAGAGAAATATCCTGCTTTTCCGATATTTACAAGCATTTTCTCTGCCCATGCGGTTCTGTCCTCATAATCGAGCAGTGCCTGATCTTTCACCTTCGCATAATCCTCGAAGTCAAGAAGAGTCATGAACCAGTCTTTGCTTACGATCTCATGATGCAGTCTTCTTAAATGCTCCTCACTTCCAATAGAAAGAAGCTCGTTTCCTACGATAAAGTCTACTGCACGACGGATGCGCTCGTCTTTCTCATAAAAATCTCTGGAGCAGTAGTCAGCCTTTTCATAGTGTTCGATAACCTGCTCACTGGACTCTCCGAAGATATAGATATTATCCTTGCCTACCAGCTGGCTGATCTCCACATTTGCACCATCCATGGTTCCCAGTGTTACAGCACCGTTGAGCATGAACTTCATGTTTCCTGTTCCGCTGGCCTCCTTGGAAGCAAGAGAGATCTGCTCGGAGATATCGCAGGCAGGGATCAGCTTCTCTGCTGCACTTACGTTGTAGTTTTCCACCATAACAACTTTCATGTACGGGGAAACCTCCGGATCATTGTTGATAAGCTCCTGTAAGCAGAGGAGAAGGTGGATAATATCCTTTGCGATAACGTATGCAGGAGCTGCCTTTGCACCGAAGATAAAGGTTACCGGGCGCTGCGGCTTCTCGCCTGCCTTGATCTTCAGGTAACGGTCAATGATGTAAAGTGCATTCAGCTGCTGACGTTTGTACTCATGGAGACGTTTGATCTGGATATCATAAACACTGTGTGTATTGATCTCTTCACCTGTGTTGGCTTTGATAAACTCCGCACATCTCTTCTTTGCATCCTGCTTGATCTTAAGGATATTTGCAAGAACGTCCTGATTTCCCTTGAAGCCAAGCATCTTGTCAAGCTCAAAGGAATCCTTGCGGAAGCCGTCACCGATCATGGAGGTGATGTACTCTGTCAGCGGATGGTTGCAGTGAAGGAGCCATCTGCGGAAGGTGATTCCATTTGTCTTATTATTAAATTTCTCCGGATAGATCTCATAGAACTGATGAAGCTCTGTCTCCTTCAGGATATCGGTATGAAGGGATGCAACACCGTTGATGGAAAATCCGTAGTGGATGTCCATATGTGCCATGTGTACCAGGTCGTTCTTGTCGATGATGGCAAGATTTTCCTGCGGATATTTTGCTTTGATACGCTCGTCCAGCTTGCGGATGATCGGCATCAGATGCGGAACAACCTCCTCAAGATAGGAGATCGGCCATTTCTCAAGTGCCTCTGCAAGGATGGTATGGTTGGTATAAGCGCATACATGAGATACGATCTCGCATGCCTCCTCGAACTCGATTCCACGCTCTGTGAGGAGACGGATAAGCTCCGGAATTACCATACTCGGATGTGTATCGTTGATCTGGATCACTGCGTAATCGGCAAGGTCATGAAGATTGCAGCCTTTTGCTGTTGCCTCATCCAGGATCAGCTGTGCCGCATTGCTTACCATGAAGTACTGCTGGTAAATACGAAGCTTTCTTCCGGCGTCATCGCTGTCATCCGGATACAGGAACAGAGTCAGGTTGTGAAGAAGATCTTTTTTGTCAAAAGAGATTCCCTCTCCTACAATGCTCTCATCTGCAATATCAATATCAAAGAGACGAAGCTTGATAGCCTTATTCACATATCCTGCCACATCAATATCATACAGTGTGGATTTTAGCATAAAGCCTTTAAACGGTACGTAATAGGAAACGCCTGCGTCTGTCAGCCAGCTCTCCGGCTCGATCCACGGGTTCGGTGTCTCAAACTGAAGATGATCTTTAAACTCCTGTTTGAAAAGTCCAAGGTGATAATTAAGTCCGATTCCTTCTCCCGGAAGTCCCAGAGTTGCAATGGAATCCAGGAAGCATGCTGCCAGACGGCCAAGTCCGCCGTTTCCAAGAGATGGCTCCGGCTCGATCTCCTCGATCATGGAAAGCTCTTTTCCGTTTTCTTTAAGATATTTCGCAACTTCATCATAAACGCCCAGATTGATCAGGTTGTTGGAAAGAAGCTTACCGATAAGGAACTCTGCGGAAATATAATAAATTTTCTTTTTTCCTTCCTGGTAGCCGCGGCCCTTCAGCTGCTCCTTTGTCCAGGAGAGAAGTCCGTGATAGATTTCCTCGTTTGTACAATCTTTTACATTTTTGTTATATTTGTCTTCAAATACTTTGCTTAATGTTTCCATTTTGATCTCCTTTCATGGATCTTGATGGGATGAAATATGTTTTTACAAGGTTGTTTGCTTTGTTTTTGATGATATTAGGATATCACGCATTTCTTTTCAAAAATATAACAATCCTGTCATGATATGCAAGATATTTGTCAGACTGTTTTTCACTTTTTACTGTAGCTCTGCATAAAAACATAACCGATACATATGCGGTTGCTTCGGGAGATTTCTCAGATCTGTCTCATACTCTTCCTGTACTTATGCGGTGAAACCTTATTGGACTGCTGAAATTTCTTTATAAAATAACTTGTACTGTTAAATCCCACCTGCATGGCGATCTCCGTCACAGGTGCATCGGAATGCGTAAGAAGATACTTCGCCTTCTCCATACGGAAGTCATTGATGTATTCCACCAGGGTTTTTCCCGTATACTGGCGGAAAAGCTTCATAAAATAATACTCACTGTAATTGGAAAGTCCGGAAAGCTCTGAAACGGTAAGATTCTCCTGGTAGTGAAGGCTGATATGATCCAGCACTTCCTTTACTGCCGCAAGGCTCTTGTTCTGCTCTGTGCTTACCGGGATAATATAATGCTTCGTCAGCATCTCATAAAAGAAATCAAAGAACAGCATTTTCAGCTTCACATAGAAATATGGCTTCTTCTCCGTATGACAGTCATGGATCTCCAGAAAAATTTCCCGTAGCTTCTCATATCCGGAATCTCCTTCTTCTATATGATGGCAGAATTCTGCCTTGTTTTCTATTAATGGTGATACCACACATTCCTGGCAGATATCTCCCGGCTGACCTGCAAGGAAGCCCAGGCTGAAAACCACACTCTTATAATAAAGAGGCTTCTTAAGATCCGTGCGCATACTATGGAGAACTCCGCAGTTCACGATCAGGATATCCCCCTTTTTCAGGCGGATGCTCTCCCGGTTCAGTCTGGCAAAGCCACTGCCTTTTTCAATATACATGATCTCCATCTCACTGTGCCAGTGGTCATACAGTGCATGAAAGATCTCACAGTTCGCCATATAGGTTTCCACCGGCAGCTCAAAGGAACCGTGAGGGCTTAATTCTTTTAAATTATCATCCACTTCGGATACATGAAGAGGATTTTTTGCGGATGTGTCTGTTTCTGGCATGATTTCCTCCGTGATCAATATCTATCCTGCGAACATTTGCCTTACGCTGGATATACAATCCTTGCATAATAATTCTGTTTGACTCCCTTAGTGTAAAGGATATTTACAACCATGACAATATTATATTTTCCTGTTTTCTTTTTTATGACGTTACGGTTACTCTGTTCTCAGCAACACGCTTCGCGATGCACTTCCATAAACGGCAATCTTGACTTTTCCCCTTCCAACTGCTATATATAATATTTAGAATAAAATAATTTGACTTTAAAAGGAACGAAAACTACCATGAATCCATTAAAAAAAGCTTACTGCCGGTTTTTCCAGAATGTCTTTAAATTCGCCCTTCCACTGCTTCCTTACCGCAATCCGAAGATCATCGGAAGCGTCAAAGGTATTCCGGAAGTTCTGGAAAAAAGAAACTATAACAATGTACTCATCATCACAGATGCAGGGATCCGAAGCCTTGGCCTTACAGAAAGACTGGAGCAGACACTGAAGCGAAACTGCATCTCTTACCACATCTACGACAAAACCGTTGCCAATCCAACAACCGTCAATGTGGACGAAGCCCTTCACATGTATCTGGACAATGACTGCCAAGCGATCATCGGCTTCGGCGGAGGTTCCAGTATGGACTGTGCAAAAGCCACAGCAGCCCGCATTGCCAAGCCACACCAGTCTCTTGCTCAGATGAAGGGAATCCTGAAGATCCACAAAAAGCTTCCTCTTCTCATCGCCATCCCCACGACTGCAGGAACAGGAAGTGAAACAACACTTGCTGCTGTCATTACCGATGCAGAAACACGGCACAAATATGCCATCAACGATTTTCCGCTGATCCCACGCTACGCAGTCCTTGACCCGAAAGTGACTTTAAGCCTTCCGCCGTTTATCACAGCTACCACCGGCATGGATGCCCTGACTCACGCAGTGGAAGCCTACATTGGAAATTCCACTACACCTGGCACAAGAAAAAATGCCCTGGATGCTGTCAGACTGATCTTTGAAAATCTGGATACCGCCTACACAGACGGCAATAATATTGAAGCAAGACGAAATATGCTCCGCGCCTCCTATTTCGCAGGCTGTGCCTTCACCAAATCCTACGTTGGATATGTCCACGCAATTGCACATTCCCTCGGCGGAAAATATAATGTTCCACATGGGCTTGCCAATGCAGTGATCCTTCCTATGGTACTGGAAACATACGGAGATTCCATCACTCACAAACTCCGCAACCTTGCCGTAACTGCCGGTCTCTGTGATAAACATGAGGACGATAAAACTGCTGCCCGGATGTTTATTGATGCAACAAAAGATATGAAAAAACGCTATGGCATCGGAGACTATATCCCGGAAATCCAGGAAACGGACATCCCGGAGCTTGCCCATTACGCAGATAAAGAAGCCAATCCTCTGTACCCGGTTCCTGTGCTGATGGATGCCGGCGAACTTGAGACACTGTATTACAGACTGATGCCTCCGGCAGGCAATTGCTAAAACAGCCATTGGCATAGACAGATTTTTTCGATATTTCGAATACAGTTTTTTCAGAAAGGACTACAATTCCATGGAAAAAGAACAGATCAACCAGCTTTTAGATAAACAGCGCCAGTACTTCTACTCCGGCGCAACTCTTGACCTTGATTTTCGCATCAGCGCCCTGAAACGTCTCCGCGCTTCCATCCGGAAACACGAAGATCAGATCCACGCCGCGCTGAAAAAGGATCTGGGAAAAAGTAATTTCGAAAGTTATATGTGTGAGACCGGACTGGTGCTCTCCGAGATCACACATATGCTGAAAAATATCCGCTCCTACGCAAAAGAACAGACCGTTCCAACTCCACTGGCACAGTTCCATTCCCGCAGTTTCCGCAAACCATCTCCCTATGGCGTCGTTCTCATTATGAGTCCATGGAACTATCCGTTCCTTCTTACCATCGAACCTCTGGTAGACGCCATCGCAGCCGGAAACACAGTCATCCTGAAACCAAGTGCCTACTCACCGGCAACAAGCGAAGTGATCCGTCTTCTCATCCATGAATGTTTCGATGAAAAATACGTTGCAACTGTCACAGGCGGACGTGCGGAAAACACACATCTTCTCAGTCTGCACTTTGATTACATCTTCTTCACGGGAAGCCAGTCTGTGGGAAAAGAGGTCATGAGAAAGGCTTCCGAACACCTCACACCAGTCACTCTGGAGCTGGGTGGAAAAAGTCCCTGCATCGTGGACAAAACAGCCAATCTCCGCCTTGCGGCAAAACGTATCGTATTCGGCAAGTTCCTGAACTGTGGCCAGACCTGCGTGGCTCCGGACTACATCTACTGTGATCCGGAGATCAAAGAAGCCCTGGTCGCAGAGCTTCGCAGACAGATCACACGCCAGTATGGAAAAGAAGCACTGAAGAACCGGAATTATGGAAAGATCATCAACGAAAAGCATTTCGACCGTATCAACAGTCTGATCGATCCTTCCAAAACTGTCTGCGGCGGTGGTTCCAACCGTGAAACACTTCAGATCGAGCCGACGATTCTTGATAACGTAACCTTCGAAGATCCAGTCATGCAGCAGGAAATCTTCGGTCCGGTACTTCCGGTCCTCACCTATGACTCTCTCGGAGGTGCCGTAACAAAGATCAATTCCATGGCGCATCCGCTGGCTCTTTATATCTTCACCGAAGATGAAAAAAATGCCCGGGAAGTTACTTCCCGATGTGGTTTCGGCGGTGGCTGTATCAACGATGTCCTCATACATCTGGCAACCAGCAATATGGGCTTC
>OLQD01002859.1_pt1 | contig 12089 bp, 8 predicted proteins | sample 1672841 | NCBI WGS metagenome assembly OLQD01 (sample SAMEA3136729, study PRJEB25190) | human gut metagenome | biome: human gut; feature: human-associated habitat; material: faeces | place: Austria | collected 2013 | reverse complement strand
ACTGTTCTGGGGCCGAGCGATGCAGGGTCGGGTAAAACTGCCTTAAGGAACTGGAGCGGTACTATCTCTCTGCCCTCGTACATAATGGGCTTGATAGATGTCATACCGACATCTTCGAGGCACTTCAGATGTGTGAGGTAGCTCTGTCCGAATGTCATAAAGAAACGAATACGCTTGATACCCTTGATATTGAGTGCGAGCGATTCAAGCTCCTCGTGGTGCAGAAGGTACATATCCTTCTTGCCGACCTGCTCAAAGTCGTACTCTCTCTTTATCTCCATAGGCTCGGTTTCTACCCACTTGCCGTCCTCGATATAGCTGCCCTTTGCGGATACCTCACGGATATTTATCTCGGGATTGAAGTTGGTCGCAAACGGGTAACCGTGGTCGCCGCCGTTGCAGTCGAGAATATCAATATAATTGATCTCGTCAAAGTAATGCTTCTGGGCATAGGCGCAGAATACACCGGTTACACCGGGATCGAATCCGCTTCCGAGAAGTGCGGTGATGCCCGCCTTTTCAAACTTTTCTCTGTATGCCCACTGATACTTGTACTCAAACTTAGCCGTGTCGGGATGCTCGTAGTTTGCCGTATCAACATAGTCTGTCTTTGTTTCAAGGCAGGCGTCCATTATTGTAAGGTCCTGATAAGGAAGCGCAACGTTTATGACAATGTCGGGCTTTTCCTTATTTATAAGCTCAACAAGCTGAGGAACGCTGTCTGCGTCTACCTGTGCAGTCGTTACCTTAGTCTTTGTACCCTTTTCCTCTACCTGCTTTTTCAGCGCATCGCACTTTGACTTTGTACGGCTGGCAATGCAGATCTCAGTGAAAACCTCGCTGTTCTGACAGCACTTATGGACTACTACTCCGGCAACACCGCCGGCACCTATTATCAATGCTTTTCCCATTTTTCTTTCCTTTCCGTTCTGCCTGAGGGCAGACGTCACATAGTGGTTACAAATAGATTATACACTATCGTGTGTAAAAAAACAAGCAAATATTTATATACTGCATACAAGCACACCGTAATCAAACGGAGAGAGCTTTATCGTCTTTTCTTCGCTCTCGTGAGGCTTTCTGAGGAATTTCGGGTCGGTATATTCGTCCTTCATATAGTCGTCGAGCTTAAACGTCTTAGGATATTTCGACTTGTTCAGGAATATAACGGCTGCTTCACGGTTTAGCTTGTCAATTCTTGCAAATACGCATTCCTCAGGCGTACAGCTTAAAAACTTCATTTCGCCCTGAGCCAACGCCTTGCTTGCCTTTCTTATCCCTGCAAGCTGTTTTGTGAAGTCTATCATATCTATATTCTCTTTGCCCCACGGGTAACAGCGTCTGTTGAACGGATCCTTATAGCCCTCAAGACCTGCTTCATCGCCGTAATATATGCACGGCACACCGGGCAGGAAGAATTGCAGTACCATAGCGCATTTAAGCAGTGAAAGGCCGTAAACATACTGTTCGGGCGAAAGGTAGCGTTCAGCCTGCCATTCTCTGTCGTGCCAGCCTACATCCTCGCCGGCAAGTCTTGTCAAGATACGCTCGGTATCGTGAGTTGACAGGAAGTTCATCAGCATATCGGCACTGGGCTTGGGGTAATGCTCAAGTATCGTCATAACTCCGTCCTCAAAGCCTCTTGCATCGCCGTACTTGCAGTAATTTATGATAGCCTCCTTGAAAGGATAGTTCATAACGCTGTCAAGCTGACCGCCTATGAGATAACGTCTGCGTACACCGTATCTCAGCCACTTGTTTAGTTTGGCATCCATATTATATCGGACGGTCAGCTTATTGAAAGACGAGTTTTTGATCGTACCTTTCTGATCATACCAGTCTACTCCTAAAAAGTGTTGTATATCGTTCTTCCCTCCGGAAATCGAGAAGTTATAGTTTTGGTATTGCCCGTTTTGGGTCACTGCGTCCTGCCAGTCGGTCGATTCACCACGGCTTAGCAAGCGTAGTTCTTCTGATGTCCATTTGTAGTTAGGCTGGGCAATGGATACTAATTCATAGTATTGCTGTGCGTTCATCAAATCTTGCTTGTTCAACATTCGTTGCGTACCGAAAGAGGCATTCAGGGAGATTTTGGCTTTTCCGCTTGTACCCTTCTTGGTAGTCACGAGTACTACGCCATTAGAACCTCTCGAGCCATCGATAGATGCGGAAGAAGCGTCTTTTAATATTTCGATAGATTCAATATCACCGGAAGATAAATCCTGCAAACCTCCTTGTACGGGAATACCGTCGACGATGTATAACGGCTCGCTGCCGGCTCGGAGCGAACCTACTCCACGAATAACGACAGAAGCATCTCCACCCGGTTTTACGGAGCCGGTAGTGACTTGCACGCCGGCGGCAAGTCCTTGCAGGGCAGTTGTCACTGTTCCTACTTTGGAGTTAGTAAGATTTTCTGATTTGATAGAGGCAACGGCACCCGTTAAATCGCTCTTTTTGGCAATACCATACCCGATTGCCACTACTTCGTCCAGATTAATGGCGTCTGCTGCCATTTGTATATTAATGACATTTTGCTTTCCTACGGTAACAGATTGTTTTACCATACCCACGAAAGTAAACTCCAGAACATTTCCTCTTTGGGCCCTGATGCTGTAGTTGCCGTTTGCATCACTTACTGTTCCTGTTTGAGTACCTTTTATGGTTATAGATACACCTGGCAATGTTTCATTACTCGTGTCGGTAACGGTTCCTCTAATGTTGATTGTCTGTGCATGTAATACACTGGCAAAAAAGATGGCTATAAATAATATAATGTGTTTTTTCATGACGCTTATTTTATAGGATTGTTAGTTAATAGGCCCGGATAGGAAGAACACCAATTTTCCAACCGCTTTTTGAGCAGATTTCAGAAACGATATTAGTCTCTTCGTAGAAGTTCACATAATAGGCAGACCAGCCGGCTTCCCCGTCGCCTTCACTTGAAGTCCAGTAATTGTTTGCCGGAATATTGACTCCTTTCTCAGCTAATAAACTTTTAACTTTGAATACTTCGATCAGTTCTTCTCTGGAAGGGAGGAACCAGTCGGCATATACGGCATTTCCTTCAGTGACACTGTTGTTCAGACAAAGTTGGGCGGCAATTTTGACTCCTTGCCACTCGGGCCAGTTGTTCGCACTCTGCAATGCATTAAACTTTTTGACTATATTTTGAGTGTTTGTATAGCCGCTTCCCATGTTTTGACTCGTTCCGGCCGCGTCCGACGGATTTACCTCCGGACCGAATTGTTCTGTTCCCGTACCGATGTTACTCATGTTTACGATATATCCGTGTGCCTTTGCAGCGTCCACCCAGAATACAACACCTCCTCCGAGTTTGTCGCCAACATTCGTTTCGATAGTGATTGTTCCAAGATTACTTTTCCGTTCTCCCCTGATAATCATAATAGAGTTTACCCCGTATAATCCTTCCGGAAGTGTAAATTCTACTCCTTCTTCATTAAGAGTTAATGGCAGATTGTATTCGACGCCTGTCGGGTAGAAAGAAGCATATAATACGGCGACGTCCCCTGCTTCAAATCCTTTTCCCTGAATCTCGACTTTGCTCTTGGGCTGTACATTACCTGAAGGGAGAACGATATCAATGATCGGAACAACGAAAGGCACTTTGAAAGTTCCGTTTAAAACGGTCTGTTTCCCTGCTCTTTCAATTGTTACGGTATACTCGCCGCCTGCTTCTACCGGGACGATAAACTTCAGGTAACTGTCTGTAATCTCCGTGACTTCTACCTTTTCTTTCTGGTTGTCAGCGTTACTTAAATAGACTATATCTTCTTTTGCAAAACCGAGTCCGTTGATTTGCGCAACCTGACCGGGGATGATGTCATTTTCCGAAGGAAATTTTATTTCCTTTAGAATGGGGGCTATGGGAGTAGCGGTGTGTTCGTCGTCGCTATTACAACTATAAAAGCTGCATACTATCAAGCCCGATAAAATAGGGATGAGTAGTCGTTTCAAATAGGTTTTCATGGTTCATTAAATTTAAAAGTTGAACGATAAGGCTAATTCTTTTTCAAGCATGAAGTGCTTCACTTCATCGAGAGTGGGAATAGACGGTTGTGCACCCGAGCGTGTGACTGCAATGGCTGCCGCAGTGTTGGCAAAGTTGAGTGCTTCCCGGTCTATTTCTTTTTTTGCACAAACGACCGCCAATGCGCCGCAAAAAGTGTCACCTGCGGCGATTGTGTCGATCGCATTTACTTTACAACCGGGAAGTTGGATGGTTTCTTTAGCATTTTTCATGTATGCACCTTGGCTTCCCAGTGTGATTACCACATTGCTTGTACCCGCTTTCAGCAATGTTTCGGCTATTTCCTCAAGATTATTATCTGTATAATCTATCCCTGAGATGAATGAAGCTTCCAGCTCATTGACGACTAGTATATCAATGGCTTTCATCAGCTCCTCATCGATCAGACAGGCGGGTGCGGGATTGAACAATACCTTTTTACCTTTTTTCTTTGCTGATAGAGCTATTTTTTTTATTGTTTCGTAAGGAATCTCAGCCTGCATGACGATGATGTCGGCTTCGTCAATTACTTTTGAGAAATGGGTGATTGAACCGGGTAATAAAGAATAGTTAGCTCCGGGAGCTACTGCAATGCAGTTCTCACCACTGTCAGCCACAAAAATAAGTGCGGTTCCTGTGGGATGATTGACATCATCAATAATGTAATCGGTGGTGATACCTTCTTTCTTAAAGTGATTTTTTAAAATATCCGCATACATATCATTCCCCAAAGAGGTGACAAACGTCACAAAGCCGCCAAGCCTGGCTGCCGCCACAGCCTGGTTGGCTCCTTTGCCTCCGAGGGACTGCATGAAATTTGCATCTCCGACTGTTTCGCCGGGTGCCGGGAGATGGCTGACTTGTGCAACCATGTCGATGTTTGAACTTCCAATAACTACTACTTTCATTTGAATCAGATTTATGTGATAGACCTAGGCTTTTTCTTTATTCTATAAGTTGACTTCCCTTTTGTATGGAATAGCACTCTGGGCACCGATGCGTGTGACGGCAATGGCGGCCGCTGCATTTGCGAATTTTACGGATTCGGCCAACGAATGTCCTTGGGATAGATACACACTGAATGCTCCGCAGAAGACATCTCCTGCTCCGGTTGTGTCGATCGTCTCTACTTCTTTTGCAGGAATCATGGTATATTCGTCCTTTTCTTTCACGTAGGCTCCGTCTTTTCCCAAAGTAATGACAACATTTTCTATACCTTTCTCTCCGATAGCTTTAGCTGCCCGGTGCGCACTCTCAACATCCATTACTTTTATTCCTGATAGCATTTCTGCTTCTATACGATTAGGCAATATAGTATGTACATTATTTAAAAAGGAGTTGCTCAACGTAGAGGCAGGCGCTGGATTGAGTATTACTTTCTTACCGTATCGGTTGGCAATAGTAGCCGCGTACTCTACTGTATCTATCGGAACTTCAAGCTGCATGAGTATAATATCGGCTTCCTTGATTTTTTCTTCCGCTTTATTGATATCTTCTGTTGAAAGCGAACGGCTGGCACCCGGTGCTACAATAATACTGTTTTCACCAAACGAATCGACAGAAATAAGAGCTACTCCTGACGGGCTTTTCTGATCGGTGAATATAAATTCAGTATTGATTTTCTCAGATCTGTATATTTCTAAAGCTTGCAGCCCGAATAGATCGTAACCAATTTTGGAGATAAAGGTGACTTCCGCTCCCAACCGGGCCGCTGCGATTGCCTGATTGGCTCCTTTTCCTCCGGGGTTCATATAGAAAGTTCCACCTAGAATGGTTTCTCCGGGGACAGGTAGTCTGTTGGCTTTCACAACCATATCGGTATTACAGCTTCCGATAACTACGATTTTGGGTCGATTGCTAGATATAGTTTCCATAATATTAATAATTAAGATGATGCAAATAAAAGGAATAATAACGCGTCGTTTTTTACATTAATATTCCATTTATATAATTTCAAATTATATATTTAGGATGAAATATCCTGTTTAAAAATAATTTATGGATTGTATTGTTGTGCGGAATTATATAATTACAAACGGATAAAGTGAAAATAAGGAGAGCGTTTTAGTGTTGTGAGTTTAGATGATCTGCTTTTTCTTTTTAGATTTCTTTAGCATTTGTGTGCCGTTTAAGAACATCAGACAGTTTTTCTTTTCGTATTTTTGATTCTATCCATGCGGTAAAATCGAAAATGCGTAATAGCTGATTTTCGTATTTATTATTGTATAATTCATGAATTTCGGGATATAACTTTTCCCAGAAATCTTCCCGGTCTTTTCTTAGAATAGGCAGATTACTTTTATTTAAGAACCATAAAACCGTATGCTCTGTTTTGAAAGTCTGCTCTTTGGGAGAAGACAGGCTGCGGGTAATAGAACGGGATTCGTGTCGTATCAATTCAAATTCTTGTGTCTCATAGTAAGCTATAAGACGAACCAGACGAATGGTTCTCATTAATGGCAGGTATTTGATATTATGATCTATAATGGCATTACTGATATATTTTTTTGCGGCCTTGTAATTTTGGTTTCCGATGTGTATGAGGGTCGTGTAAAGTAATAGCTCGCTTTTACGAATCGGACTTAACCATGCTTCTTTATCATAAAGTGTTTCCTGATAACGGCTCATGAGTTCTGTACATTCAGCAAAGTTCCCTTTGTCGAGGTAAGGAAATAGCTCATATTGGAAAAGCAGGCAAGTTGCATTTACCTTAAATTCCAATGAAGAATCCTCTGCGATTAACTTTCTTAATTTCTCCAGGAAATAGGGTATCTCATTATAATTTCCAACCGACCGCAGACTACCGAGTACTCCTTCAAGTACAGATAAATAGTAAATGGGGGGATTCGACCAGAATTGCTGATTCTGTTCAAATAATGAGTTAAGCTCTTTGTATGAATTTAGGGCAGCTCGGTAATCTCCCGCCCCCATTAGATAGTTTGCTTGAAAGAGTTTATGGTTTCGTGTCAATTCAAAGTTTCCTTCCGCGTCTGAAGAAGCGGCTATATATAGCTCGTTGACCATAAGGTCGTTCATGTCTTGTTTTTGCTTCGCAGTTCGTATGGAGCCGATATGAGAGAGGCGGTATTTTAGTAAATTGTGCAGAGAAGATTGCTCCGTTATTTTTCGGATTTTCTTTAAAGATTCATTTTGGATAAAATGTTTATGAAAAAGTTCTTGTTCTGTCATGTTGGGGAAATTCAGCCGTAGCAGATATTCCAGTTCCTGTTTTTGGGCAATTGTCAGTATCTCATTGTTTTCGTAGAATTGAGCTTGCTCAATTGTGTTGGATAGAATCTCGAAACATTCTTCGAACAGAGAGCGCTCATACAACATACGGGCTTTGCATAGATCATTCAGCAGATCATAATAGATGTCTTTCTTCTTCCTTAATGTGAGCAGCGTGTCTACCAGTTTCTCATATAAATATTGAATGGATACTTCGAAGGAGCCTCTCGGCCTGCGCTTATAAAATTCTTCTTTCACTGTATTTCCGTTGGGTTGTTTACTCTTCGTGATAATGTCGTAAATCACAAGATAGTCCTTCTCCTCCTTGTCTTTAACGACCTGCAAGGAGAAGTGTTTCTTTTCTGATTTTGATAAAGAGTATATTAGGGAGATAACGGAATCGACTCTTTTCATGAAAGTCCTTTCAATTAGTATTAGATTGCAATATTCGGGAATTTCTGTGAAAAAAGCAAGTTATTCAAGAAATTAACACATCCGGTTTAAACGAGCTCAGACCGGATGTGTCTCTAAATATTAATGAGTTCTTTGCAACATTAACTATACTCTATCATTCAAAGAACTTTAGTTCTTCGAATGATAAACTTCGGTTCTTCGAATAAAATTATGCATTCAAAGTTATTAATATTTTTAGGTAAAGGTGTTATTTTGTACATTTAATGAGAAAATATTATTTTCTTTCCATGTTTTTACGGGAAAAACTATACCTTCGAAGCACATTTATTTAATATTAAAGAAGAAATGTTGGATTTAAAACAGCTCACAGGCGATGTATGCCGTATCGCAACCGAAGCCGGGCATTTTTTGAAAGAAGAGCGGAAGAATTTCCGTCGTGAGAGTGTGGTGGAGAAACATGCACACGATTATGTGTCTTATGTAGATAAAGAATCGGAGGTACGGATAGTTAAGGCTCTTTCCGCTTTGTTACCCGAAGCTGGCTTTATAACGGAGGAAGGCTCTGCCACTTATCAGGATGAACCTTATTGCTGGGTTATTGATCCGCTGGACGGAACAACGAATTATATTCACGATGAGGCTCCTTACTGTGTATGTATTGCTTTGCGTAGTCGCACCGAACTGCTCTTGGGTGTTGTCTATGAAGTTTGCCGGGACGAATGTTTCTGTGCATGGAGAGGGGGAAGGGCCTTTATGAACGGGGAAGAAATACACGTTTCAGGTGTTCGGGATATAAAAGATGCATTTGTCTTTGCTGAGTTGCCATATAATGCCCAACAATACAAACAGACAGCTCTCCACTTGATAGATAAACTTTACGGAGTAGTGGGCGGCATTCGTATGAATGGCTCTGCCGCTGCCGCGATTTGTTATGTTGCTATGGGGCGTTTTGATGCGTGGGCGGAAGCTTTTCTCGGAAAATGGGATTATTCGGCAGCGGCTTTGATTGTGCAGGAAGCCGGTGGGCGGGTTACCGATTTTTGCGGTAACGGACACTTCATGGACGGCCATCATATTATAGCGACTAACGGATATTTGCATTCTGTATATCAACAGCTTATTGCAGAAGTCCCTCCATTGGATATGTGACGATATTGTAGCCTTCAATTCTCTATGATTATGAAACACACATTTCTTGTTAAAGAATGGTTTGGGGCTTTTCTTTCCCTCTTATTCCCTCGTTGTTGCGTTGTCTGCGGCAGGCCATTGGCAAAAGGGGAAGAATGTATTTGTGCTGTGTGCAATATGGATTTACCACGTACCGATTATCATCTTCGAAGAGATAATCCGGTTGAGTTACTATTCTGGGGAAAGTTTCCTTTGGAACGGGCTACGTCTTTTTTCTACTATCGGAAAGGGAGTGATTTTCGACGGATACTACATTTGCTTAAATATGGAGGGCAGAAAGAGATAGGAGCCATCATGGGGCGATACATGGCTGCGGAATTGATAGAGTCCGGTTTCTTTCAGGGAATCGATGTGATAATTCCGATTCCGCTGCATGAGACGAAACAACGCATCCGTGGCTATAATCAGAGTGAATGGATAGCGCGGGGAATTGCTGCCGTGACTGGAATCCCCGTCGATACGGAAGCTGTTGTACGTCGGAAATATACGGAAACGCAAACGCGTAAATCTATTTTTGAACGTTGGGAGAATGTGGAGGGAATCTTCGAATTGCATCATGCTGAATCCTTGATTGGAAAACACGTGCTAATAGTGGATGATGTGTTGACAACGGGAGCAACTACCGTAGCATGTGCTTCCCGGATCATGGAAGTAGAGGGTATACGGATAAGTGTGCTGACATTAGCGGTAGCAGATTAAATGTATTCTCTTTAGTAGTACCGGATAATCGAAAAAATAGGGGGATATTCCTTTGGTGGAGTTTGAGGATGTTTATCCTGAAGATTGTATCTACATATTTGGAAGAAATGAAAAATGTTATCTTATATTACTTCGTAAACGGATACGCTTTTCGATGCTCTTCTATTCTATAATGCAGTTTTCTCTATTTTTACAACCAGCTATTCCGCTATTAATAAACTTGATTTCTGTTTATAATAAACTTTTGGATAGTTTATTATAAACGGTATCCGAGTTTATTAAAAACTATTTTTCCCGTTTTTCGAAAATGGATTAAATATTTTAAGTAAAAATATAAACAAAATAGGACAATAATCGTTAGACTATTGCCCTATATCATATCTATCCTGATACTAAAATATATCAGTCGGAATGTTGTTTATGTATCTATTTTTCTTATATTTATCATGCTGTTTATCACTTTTATTTCTTCAAAGATACAAAATAAAAAGTCGTTTGTCAAGTATTTCAGAAGAAAAGCAGACTATTCATGCACGGCTGAGATAATAAGGGGCTATCAGTAAGCTTCACTAACGTGTTGCATTTTCTGGCTCAAAAAGGAGAAAAATTCAGATTTGAGATATTCGTAAATCAGTGATTATCAATAACGGGAATTCCTCTCATGCCGCATTGGCATGGATGGGGGAATCGAACGACTAATTCAAAGCTTAAATGAAAAAGCCGTGCCGATAGGGTACACATTATCTTATAAAAAAAGCCGGAATGCATTCTACATTCCGGCTTTTTTTATAAGATATGAATTGATTTATTTTTTATATATTACTTCTATATCATCTACCCATAATTTACTCTCTGGAGCTCCCCAAAATTTATCTCCTTCTTTACTAGATGAACAAACAATAGCAAAACGATATTTCTGATTTATATCAAACTCTGCGTCACCATAATCTAAAGTTATAGTAAATTCTTTCCATTGTCCGTCAGTACTTCCTCCTTCAACTCCTCCTTTTGCTACAACACGACTAGAAGTATAAAAATTATTATCACCAGATTCTCCTGTCAGATAATCTGAAAAACCAGTCTCATCATATTCTTCTGTAGTATATAAAGATACCTTTATAGAATATTGATCAGCATATTCACCTTTAGATACATCTATGGTAGCTTTATCAGTTGCATCTGATTCACATGTATAGAAATCCTTACCTGATTCATATTTATACCATCCCTTTACTGCAACTGGTCTTCCTAAAGAATTATTAAATTGATTACCAAATTTTGTACTATTCAGAGTATTACCCGCATTAGTACTCCATGTCCCTAGAAATAGAGAGCCTGTTGTTATTGTAGGTATCAAACCTCCAACACCACCTTTGGAATTTATAGTTCTAAGTAATGCACTCTTACCATTATGACCTTCACTTTCTTCAGTAACTAACCAACCACTTACTCCTAACATAGGTTTAAACATTCCCATTTCTACTATGCCATAATTACTTGTACACCATCCTGTTGGAGTAGTAAAGGTTTCCTCATTCCCCAACATCGGTTTATGTGTAACAGGATCCCACTCTTCAAAATCATAACTAACTACAAAAGCACGTCCTGAAATAGAAGCCGTATAAATTTTAGAACTTCCATCTTCAGCTACGACAGTAAAAATAGCCTTATTTGAAGAAAAATCCACAGTTGCACCACTTGCAGGTGTTACAGTTGCTTTAGCAGAAACTTCAATAGTAGGCACCAATTTCTTCAAATCATCTGTTGTTACATCTTTTAAAACCTCAAAAACAATAGTCCCGTCTTCTTCATTGACTATTGGTTCTGAAAAAACGACAGCATTAGCTTCAACAGATTTATCAAAAGTAAAACTCAAAATTTTAGCCTCAGTACTTTCTGTTCCAGCCAACTTAGTTCCCTTATAATCAACCTTAACCTGCAATGTTCCACCACCAACTTTAACGTCGACAATCATTGCAAGATTTCCACTACCAATAGTACCGGAAACCGCTACATCACAGTCTCCTACTAAAAGAGTCATCTTTTGATTACCAGAAAACTTATAAGAAGTACCTTCTACCGTTACAGGACAGTTTTCCACAGCAATAGTACCAAGATTAAGTTCCTCACTACCTAAAAAGAAAACAAAATCTCTCAATTCTAATTTAACAGCAGTATCAGAAGCCTTAGTTACATAGACTTTTTGGGATAAACCGGAAGCTATTGGATCTGGCACGCCAACATAATATACATCCATTGTCCCTTTATAATCACCTGCTATCTCTTGCTCAATAGGAATAACTGTCGGAGTATCATCACCATCGTCATCACTACAAGATGTAAACAATGTCACTGTACACAATACAGCAAACAGATAATAAAATAATCTCTTGTTCATTTCTAAATTCTCTTTTTAATTAATAAAAGCAAATGCGTGATATTCCCATCGCACACAAATGCCAAAATTTCACAGGCGCAAAGTAACTATTATTTTCACACACCTGCAAGGTCTATTTTTCTTGTTTCTGTT
>OLQD01002857.1_pt1 | contig 12093 bp, 8 predicted proteins | sample 1672841 | NCBI WGS metagenome assembly OLQD01 (sample SAMEA3136729, study PRJEB25190) | human gut metagenome | biome: human gut; feature: human-associated habitat; material: faeces | place: Austria | collected 2013 | reverse complement strand
CCTCACTTTCTGTGGGTATTATTGGCATTTACACGGTTCGGTATTCAGACTCTATCGATATGCGAGTTATGCCGGCTGCGCTGGAGCTTCAAATTAAACGCTAAATGCAGATACATCTGCGTTGTCTGAATGTCGCTGTGTCCGAGGATAAGCCAGAGGGTCTCCAGATCTTCGCCGATACAAAAGTTATAGAAAGCCTTGACGGCTCGCAGCGATCCGTGAACTGAACTGCTGCTCAGTCTGTCGCCGTTCCGTTTGGTTTGCTGCTTAAGATGTACTCCATAACGTTTAAAATTAAGCAGGTTTAATTGCGCCGGGTCATTATAGGCTTTCGGAATATTGTCCATAAGCCAGATGAAGAACTCCTCGAGTTGATCTTTATACCAGCTGATAGTTCCCGGGCTGTTATTCCGGAACTCCTGCTCAAGGAGAAACATATCATACATTTCTTGTATGGTCATAAAAAATCAACTCCAATGCGCATGGGGCGCCCCGCCCGCACGCTCGCAGCCCCATGCGCGTTTACTTGATTGTTTTCGCCCATCTGAGTATAGTCTGATATAGATAATACACGCCGATAGCCGTAAGCCATGTAGTTCCGATCGCAAGCATAGCGGTCACCGGAACGAAGTAATTCACGTGGCCGAATAGCTGCTTGACTTCGGCGGGGATCTCCACATCTTTAAACGGGCTGTCGGGGAGAAGAAGGACGATAGCGTTAATGCTCTATTAGGCTAAGCTATAATTATTAATGCGACAACCCGCCCAGTGGCATTTTCTTGTGTATCTCCTCGAGCTTCTCGACGTTTATCTGCTTGTACTCGTCGATTAGTGTCTGCTGGTTCGCGTTCAGCAGGGAATCACGGTGTTTGAGCATTTCCCGGAACTTCTGTAAGCCCACGCACTGAATGAATGTGTCTATGCTGTTTCTGCTTTTATTTACATACCTTCCTGTATTAATTGAAAATTTAGTTATAATTTGTTATAATGTATTTGGCACAGTTTAACACTTATAAGGAGGTCGTTATGGGTAGATTTTCAACAACAGTACACGTAAAAGATAACGTCGGAAGGATAGAGTTTATAAATTCTTTCTGTGGCATTATGAAAAATCACGGGTTTGTTCCGTGTTCGGAGGACGAGGCGGAACATTCGTATGTGTTTGCATTCGGCGATGGTTGGGTTACGTTAGTGAACAAGGATTACAAGGATGACCGCCTGAAGGCGGGTGACGACGCAATGAATATGTCGGCGGCGCTGAAAACAAGCGCGTTTATGATGGATGTGATAGACAGCGACTTTGCGTATATTCACCTTTTCGCTCCGAACGGCGGCAAGGATGGGGTTGCTGTCGGGGACACCTCGGGATATGGCGTTGAAAAACCGAAAAGAGGAAAGCAGAAATTTTGGAAGCCGCTTCTGGCAGAAGGCAAAACATGGGAGCAGTTCTCCGAAACAGTGGCAAAAAATGCATTATTTGTCGAGGAAACTTTGGTGGAGATGGCGGAGGAACTCAAAATTGATCCGGATTACATTTACGCGGATTTCAATGAGCTGATGAACTTGGCGGGTGAAGATAGGAATGTCCAGCCGTTTTACTTCAAAAATGCCGCAGGGAAAAGGGTCACGCTTAAAGCGGCGTTCAAGCAGGTATACGGGGAAGCTCTCAAGCCGCTTGGATTTCAGCTTATCAAGGGCAAATATCCTTATTTTGTTAGGGTTGTTCCGGGAGGGGAAATTATTCACATCATATCGTATATGGAAGAGTGGTGCCCTGATCGGGGAAAGAAAGCATTTAATGTTATAGGCGGTATTGCCACTGTTTATAGGCATAAAATTGATTTGGGTGTGTCGCCAAAAGATAATTACGAATGGTTGTATTCAATTGCTAAATTTTATTGGATGACCACCCCAAAATCTGAGTATGACAAAGAATATGGACAAAGCATATGTCGTTTTATGTTTGATGAGAATAGTGAGTCTTCATTGTACGATGCAGTGAATTATACGCTGGAACTGACGAGAAAGCATATTCTTCCACAGCTTAGCACCGCTGTTGATATTCGCTCAAGCTTAAGTTATCTCAAAAGATTAGGGTATAACTGTTGTATAAACAATTTCGATAGAGACTTAAGCTTTGGCGGTTGTGGTAATGCTGATGAAGGATTCCTATATATTGTAGCTGATGACGAAGAATTGAAGGGTATGCTAGAAAGTCAGATTAACGGCACCATACCCACCACTGAGGAGGAACATCAAAGAGCGGTGGAGCATTATGAATTCTTTAACGACCCTGTGATACACCCCAAGGTGCTGCTTGAGATCGAACGCCGCAAAGCGCAGAATACGGAAATCCTGAAATCGTATGGATTATCCCTTTAAGTGGATAAGATATTTTCGGTAGATTATATAAATGAAAGGTTGGATGTACAATGAAACATTGGATTCGTAAGTTTATTTCTTGCATTTGAATGAAGTAATACATCAGTATAATCCTCATGCTTTCACAAGAAAAAATACTCCTGCTGTAAAATGGAATGGAAAGACTGAGTTAAAAGAGAACTCATATTATTACACTACTTCGGCCGTCACGATATCCCGTGATGTAATACTGCCGGAGAATTCAACGCTGGAGATAAGAAAGACGCTGAAAATCACTAATGGTGCAAAGCTTACCGTTCTTGGAGACCTTTTGGTGGACTATGACGCAAAGGTGAATCCTGTGAATGGTACGCTTACTGTTGGCAAGAGCGGTTATATTCACGATTATGGGGCACTCGCTATAAGCAAAAAAGGCAGACTTGAGGTTTATGGGCATGTATATGTTATGGTTCCCGGAAGCCTTAGCGTTAAGGGAATCGTGAGTGTATCGGAGGACGGCTGCGCAGTATATGCAGGCTCGTTCAAAAAATACCCGGGAGCAAAAGTGAACGGAAATATCACCGCTGCCGTTAATGTGACGGATCAGCTTTCCGAGGAATTGTCGGAATTTTCTGAAAACGAAAAGATATGTGTCAACTTTCTTTTTTACGACTCAGAAACAGCCAGGAACACTACGGTTGACGGCAAAAACATTCTGGAAATATCCCTTGAGATACAAGAAAAATATGCGATCCCCGCTGTAATTTCTCATGTGTTGTTCGATGATGAAGGCGGAAGCTATAAGGAATACAAGGATTTGTCTGATAAACGAACAGACGTTTTCCTGCGCTATCTCAAAACTAATTTTGGCGGTTCAAAGGGGTACAGGCGTTATTTGAGCAATGATTATTTCAGCAATATTATTCCAAACCCTGCTTTTGAGAATAATTCAGCCGAAAATCCGTCAGACAATAAGTATATTGTATCAGACGATTATCGCAGTATGTTCAGCCTAAGAACCGAAATAGCTTATAAACTGAACAAAGCCCTTTATGATGAATTAGCAGTTCTCGGATTTAAGGACCTGTGTATTCGCAATCCGCTGAAAAATGGATATGGCGCGTTCTCTGCTGAGCTGACGAAAGCGCAGATAGAGTCACTCTCTGACGACAGCCGCTTTCTGTTTCAATCGGTGAACGACGGCAAGACAATGATTTCCGGAGCAGACAAGCTATATGTCAGCAACGGGAATAAGAAAAAACTTGGAGTGTCCGATTGGAACAAGATAACAAGCCTTTACGGAAATACATTGTGCGTTGTAACAGCAAACGATGTGGTTTCGGGAGGGGTAGCGGCAACCGATGATGTTTATGAGCGCATATCCTGCTATACCGATGTAAAATGGAGCAAGGATTCGGGTACAATTTATAGCCACTCTGCCTCGGGTTATTTCAATACGGAATTGTTTTATAGGACGCAGTTCAATGGTTTGTATAGCTTTGAGGGCTTCTGGGAGGAGCTGCGCAATGTGAATCACAGTGTAACCAAGAATTTTGTCCTGGACAACTGCCTGACATACGGTTTGATTAATGACAGCTATGTATACCATAGTGTGACAGTTTCATCTGCCGCAGAGCTGGAAAAGCTTATCGCTGATGAAAATGTACTTCTCATAATTGAGGAGCAGGCTGAGCAGGAGTAGTGTGAAGGTGTCAAGCTGTGAAGCTTTTATATTAATCTTCTTCACGTCCTATATCTGTTTACCCTTTGGGCACAAAACACTCTACCCCAACCTTCCTTTAGAGCAGGACGAGGGTGAGCCAATCTTGTTAGCACCTATACAGGCTTCTGTATAGATGCTTCAGTCTGTCGAAAAAGCCGCAGAATAAACTCTGCGGCTTTAAAGTTATTTAATTAGCACATCACTTACGCCCTGGGGGTGGAGTAAACTAGGTCAGCCGGGGACCAGCCGCACCACTGACCGTCAAGATACGACCTGACAATGAAGCCGTATTTCTTTCCGTTTGTAAGACCCTCTGCGGTGTAGCCGGTATCTTCAGTGTAGCCAAGTTTGGTGTACTTTCCATCGGCGTAGATGTAAACAACATACATCTCAGCACCATCTACCTCGCCCCATGTGAGGTAAACCTCCTGATTGCCGGCAGCCGCCTTAATATTCAGCGGCTTATCGAACGCGCCGACAGGCTCAGCGTATACTGCGTCGTCGTTCGACCAGTCGCTCCACTTTCCGCTGACATACGACCTGACGATGAAGCCGTACTTCTTGCCGTTTATGAGGTCGGAAGCGGTGAAACTGTTCGTGGTGGAGTAGCCAAGCTTTGTATAGGTGTTGTCTGCATAGCTGTATATAACGTAGTTGGTAGCGCCGTCCACCTTATCCCAGGTGAGCTTTACGGTGTTGTCGCCGGCGGAAGCTGTTACGTTCTGTGGAACCGTGGTTTTTACCGCCTTTGTGTACGCCTTTATTCTTACGTTAGATTTATATTTTGTGGTGCAGTCAGACCAAGTGTTGTAGAACTTGTAGAATGAAAGTCCGGTGCTCGGGCTGTATCTGTCAGTGATGACGTAGTGCTTTCCGTTTTTGTCATAGAGGTCTACTGCAACGGCGAATTTCTCCCCAGCCTTGACGGGAACGCTCACCGGGAGGTCTACCGTGTGATAACCCGCGTACTCCTGTGTGCCGGAAATCACCGCGGATTTGGCAAGCGTGCCGGTGTCTGGTGTGGAGCCGGTCAGACCGGTGTAGACATTAATGGTGTAGTTCCAGCCCGCTTCTGCGGAGTAGAAGGAGACCGCCGTTATTTCGTCGTTCTTGTCGGCGGTGAATACATTCGCGCCTCCGCCGATATTGGTATGCGACACCCGGCTGGTTGAGTATATGTATCCGTTCTGGCGAAGGCAGCCGCCGTCAGACTGGTATATACTGCCTAATTAGTGGTAGGTTCCATCGTGAGAGATGCGAACTCGCCTACTGTGGCGTCATTGTAGGACAAATAGAAGTATCCGCTTGTGCCCCATGTGCTGCCCCAGCTATTTCTGCACAGCCATGCACCGTCGTTGTTGGGGGTGCCGCCTGTCCTGAAGTTGCTCTTCGAGAAATTATCGTCCCAGCCGACCACGGTTATGGAGTGATTGGAGGTATATCCATTTGGGCAGTAATACGCGGTGTACTCGCCGGAGTTCTTTGTAAGGTAGTTTGAAGATGCGTAGTAGGAGATCTGTACCGCGCCGTCGCGCATGATAGCTTCCTTAATGGAGTTGATGTCTTTCTCGTCATACAGGTTGACATTCTGAAGGTGCGCGTAGGAATGATAGCGGTAGGATTCGTCAACGCCGGAGTTGAAGTCCGCGTAAGGAACGTTGGATTCCTCCTCAGCGCCTATCCAGGACATCATGGTGAACATAATATCGACCATGTTGCCGCCTGCGGAGTAAGCGGTGGGTGCGCCCAGACCTGAGAAATCGCCGTAGAGGGAGTCACCCTGCGGTGCTGTGGCACCTACAGCAAACCAGGCGAGGTGCTTCTCGGAATAATCAACCGATGAAGCGGACGCATAGCCCTGTTTTATCATGCTTGATTCTGCCATAGCCATGCCGGCATGCGCCCAGCAGCTTCCCTCGGAACCCTGGTTTCTTACCGCCGGGAGATATCCCCGGTCGACCATGCTGTATTTGGACGGCAGGGTGCCGTGATAGGCGAGCGTCCCGGTCGGGGTAAGGTTTGGCGTTACCTCGTTGCCGTTCTCGTCGATGTACTTGTAGTGAACATAGCCGTACTCAGAAGCGTCGCCATCAGCTACAAGCGTGATAACCTCCGGGGCGTCGTTTTCAGAGCCTGAAACCTCAGCCCGGGCGCCGAGGCTCACAGCCGTTGACAGCATCGCGGCAGCCGAGAAAAGTGAAACGAATTTTTGCAGCAGCTTCACAATAAGTTTCCTCCTTTTTAAATATAAAAACTTCCAATTTTTATTATAACAAAGCAACCCATAAAAGTCAAGCAATAATTACAATTCGGTTATGTCTGTTACCGAATTGTTACCATATTGTCACCGCTCTGTAATTGACTGTCAGAAAAAAATATGCTATAATTAAGCTGCAAACAAAATCGGCTGATACAGGAGGCGGCAGCATGAAGAAACTGAGGATAATCTACGCGCTGTTATTCAGCATGGCGCTGTTTTTTGCGATTCCTCTGAACGCAGCCGCAGATTTCGGACCCAAACCGACCGTGAGTATAAGCTTCCGCAATGCGGACGGTCAGACCTGCTATTCCGCGGTGCTTGCACGCGGGAGTTTTCAGCCTTCGCTCGGGGAGCTTTTGACCGAGGACGCCTACAGCGATTGGTTCGGGGAACTCACCCCGCAGGAGCAGGAGGCGGTGCGCGCGTTCGCGGACTACGCCGGACGATCCGCACCGGACGGCTACGCGCTCTTCAACAGGCTGTGGGACGTCAGCCGGGAGAATATTGAGATGACCTACCTGCCGCCAGATGACTTCATAGTGCTGGCGTACTTCCCGGACAGCGGCAGGGTGATCGCAAGCGATATCTGCCGCACCTATGTGTTCAACAGCTATTTCACCGCCGACCTCTCACGCTCCGACAGTTTGCTGTACATCAAGCAGTCCTATAATGTCGGGATATGGCTGCTGGAATTCGCGGCGCGGGTGCTCATCACTATTGCGGTGGAGCTTGTCGTGGCTCTGATCTTCGGCTACTGGGAAAAGAAAACGCTGCTGTTCTTCGCGGCGGTCAACCTCGCTACTCAGGTGCTGCTGAACATGATACTGTCTCTGGTCAATATCCGGTACGGCTTCCTGCTATTCCTGTTCGCGTACATGTTCGGTGAATTGATCGTGGTAACGTTCGAGGCTGTTTTCTACAGCGCGTTCATCGGGAAGTACAGCCGTCAAAATGGCAAGGTTCGGGCGGTTTTCTACGCCATCTGCGCGAATCTGGCGTCGTTCTTCGCCGGAGTGGTTTTTTCGGTGAATTTCACGGCGCTGATGTAACCTTTATTCCGTGCGGCTGTCATTAAAGGCAAGGAGGGTGATCATATGAAAAATACGAAACTCATAACATTACTAGTCGCTGCGGCGCTTCTGACCGGGTGCAGCGGTTCAGCGCAGACCGGCGCTGATTCACCGGCGGAGGACAACGCACATGCGCAGACAACCGCGGAGCAGTCCGGACCGGAGACCTCGGCAGTTTCCGCTGACGCTGCGGGATCATCCCCGACTATTGCGGAAATGCTGGGAGTCACGGACTACGAAGCGCCCTGGAACCGCTCGGATTATCCGGAGCTGGAGCTGTCAGACGTTCCTGCGAAGGGAGAGGGCAGCGTAAAAATGACCCTCAGCCCCTACGCCCTGGACGACGTATGCGTGTGGCTGCTCGCCGACGACGCGTATTCCGACGGCGGGAAAATATACTGCACCCGCATGTACATAGGGCTGACAGTCAGCGGCGTCCAGCGGGACATAATTGAAGCTCCTCAGACCCTAGCCGCCCCGGACGGCACGTTTGAATTCGACCCTGCGAATCCGCAGGAGCAGGCAGGGTATACCTCCATGCCGCAGACATACTACGGCATAAACGGATTTTCCGCCGACAGTGCCGCCGGCTGCGAGTACTACACCATCGGCAGGCGCGGCGAGCAGGACTGATTCTATCTCAGCCCGCTGGGTCACACCGATGAGCGCTGCATGCTCACTCCGGGCGCGGGATTCACGCTCCCGCCGGAGCAGCTCTCCGGGGAGTACACTATCTCGACATGCCCGGCGGTGGTGAGCTGCGACGGCTCGCTCCCTCAGCAGGAGGCGCTTGATATACTCACGGAAAAGTACCTTGATTTCCTCACCGGAGAGGATACGAACCGCAGCTTCACCGTGCTGGAGTACCGCGGCGTAACCTCGGAGATACTCGGGCGCGCCATGGAGGCTCCGGCGGGGGAGGACGGCTGCGCGCTGTCTCCCTGGGACAGCCTCCAGACCTGGGAAATGTCCTGGGAATCGTGGCTGGTGGACATCAACGCAGAGTTCCGCGGGGAGGGGTACACTGACGACATGGCAATAGGTCAGCTTGATCCGGATGTCTGGTACAGCCTGCCAAACGGAGGATTTCCGAAGGCGTGCTGGCTTATGTACGGCGACGGGGACAACTGGTATCTCTGGTCGAGGTACGCCTACAGCGAAATACCCCGCGTCCTGAAGTAAACTGACCCGGAAAATCACTTGACATGCCCCGGCGAATGTGGTATAATTCTATTTTACATCGTTCCGGAGGTACTGCATGAACTGGTCAGAAATAAATCTGAATAACTGGGTTTTGTGGCTGGGGCTTGGTATAGTCGCCCTTGCCATACTGATATGGATATACATACGGCTGCACGAGAAGCTCCCCTACGAGCTGAACGAAACTATACTGACAGAGCGCGAGCGGGCGTTTTACCGCATTCTGAAGCCCATCGCGGACAAGCTGGAGCTTCAGATATGCCCGAAGGTGCGCGTAGCGGACATCGTGTCGATAAAGAAGGGCACGAAGGACTGGCAGAAGTGGTTCAACAAGATACGCTCGAAGCACGTGGACTTCCTGCTGTGCGACTACGACATGAACATCGTGCTGATGATAGAGCTTGACGACCGCAGCCACGAATCCGAGCGCGCAAAGAAGAACGACGCGCTGAAGAACGCGATCTTCGGCGGCCGCCTTGTGCGTATACGCTCGCTGAAGGACGACGTTGAGGCTGAGATAACCGCCGCGCTGAAAAAACTGTAAAAACGACCCGGCACCGAGATGGCGCCGGGTCGTTTCTATGAGTCCGGAAACGCTTGATTACAGCTTGGAAATAGCGTCGTTAAGCTCGTTGATACGTGTGTCGATGGTGGCGAAGTTCTCCTCGCGGAGCTGAGTGTAGGTCTTTTCGCCGGTGAGGAATACCGTCTTGGTGAGGGATTCAACCGGGGACTCAGCCTTGCCTGCGTCGGCTACGTCGGTGCCTATGCCGTTCTTGAAATCGAAGATAGGCGTGAGCTTGCTGGTGCCGTCCAGGGTGGTCTGGCTGTAGATGAAGTCGAGGTTGTAGTCGGTCCAGCCGTTCTTATCCTTGCTCTGCTGCTTGGAAGCGGCGGTAACTGCCGGGTCGAGCGAGGAGGTAACGGAGCAGTCGATCCATGCGGCAACGCCTGCGTCGTTCGTGGAGCCCTTGCACCACATCATAGCGTCCTGCTTCATGAAGTGGTAGTACTTATCTGCCTGCGGGTCGCGGGGGTAGGGAACTACGCAGATCTCGTCGTCGTTCCAGCCGAAGCGCTGTGCGAACTTGTTAAGTCCGGAATCGCCCTCGAACTCCCAGGTGCCGCCGTTGCCGTAGAACAGGATATCGCCCTGCGCCCATGCCTTGGGGTTGACCGACCAGCCGTTGAGCTCGTGCAGCGGGTAGCGGAGGTTCTCCTTCTGGAGGGTGGAGAGCAGATCCATAACGCGCTCTACGTTAGCGTTGTTCATATTGTTGATGAGCTTTGTGCCGTCGTTCTCGATGATGGGCGTACCGGTGGAAACAACAAACTCGTTCTCGGGGTTGTATCCCTCGATAACGTACTTGCCGTCGCCGGACTGCTGGAACTGTCTTGCCATGTCGAGGAACGTATCCCAGGTCCACTCGTCGTTCTCGAACAGGGTTCTCGGATCCTGGAGACCAGCGCCCTCAACTACGCTCTTTCTATAGTAGAGCAGGGAGTCGAAGGAAATCTCATAGATAGCGCAGTAGTATCTGCCGTTGAGGCGGAACTGGTTGAGTACGTCGCGGGCGCCGTCCCACTTGGAGCCTTCCAGGTTCAGAATGGTGTCAACGGGCTGGTATCTGCCCTTGATAACGCCGTAGGGGAAGTCGCGTATCTCGAACGGGAACAGGTCGGGGGAGTTGCCGGACTGGATAGCGGTAGCCAGCTTGTCGTAGCGTTCGCCGTAGGCTACGTTGATGTACTCGAAGATCCTGCCCTCGCGGGAGGGGTCGTCGCCGGCAGCAGGAACGCCGTAGACGCTCTTGAACATCTCGGCTGCCGCGGTGGTCTCGTCGATATCCCACCATGCCATCCACTTGATGCGCTTGTCGACCTTCAGGTCTGGGTTATCGAGGCTTGCTGCCGCACCCTCAACTGCTTCCTGAACAGCGGGGTCGGTGTCGTAGGTGGTGGTTACCAGCGGAGTGGTAACTACAGCGTTTGCGTTTGCATCGGGAGCAGCTGCATTGCTTGTGCCGGCGTTGCTGCCGGCAGCCGGTGTCTCCTCATCGCATGCGGTGAGTGCGAGAACCATGGCGGAAGCAAGAACAGCGGCTGCTGCGCGCTTAAACTTGTTCATGGGTTAACCTCCATTAAGTTAGTAAATAATAAAGCAGGGACAAAATATTTCTGTCATATATTATTATACAGTAAAGTTTGTGATATTTCAATATAAATTTTAGATAATTTCAACACATTTTCTTTGTGCAATATCGCACAGTGCAGAACAATATTTTACTTAATCTTATCATATATTAGGTAAAATTATAAGATAATTCTTAAATTAACCGCCTAAATGCCGTTAAAAAATCACTTATTAAATTTCAATTTTGCATTTTATCCGGAGTCATTAAACAGCTTTTTCCAGCTACAGTTTTTTCACTTCAGGCGCTAAAAATTTCCTCAGACTACTTGATTTTTTCATCTGATTGTGATATAATTTAATCGTTATGTGGGGGTGTAGCTCAGCTGGGAGAGCGCTTGCTTCGCATGTAAGAGGTCAGGGGTTCGAATCCCCCCATCTCCACCAAACGACCAATATGTCAGAATGGCTTAACCGTGCAGTTCGTACTGCATTGTTAAGCCATTTGCTTTATTCTTTTCACCCGATGAACCCATCAGGGCATGCGATAAATCCCGTCACCAACAATGTGGCGGCACAGGAGTTCCGCGAATATCAGCGCCACCCTAGTGGCTCATCATCTCAGCCATTCCGGAGAACATATCCGCGATGAACCCAGGGGTCTCCGGGAGTTCCTTCATGATTAGCTCCCTGACCTCCGCCGCCGGGGCTGACGCGCTCACTTCAACAGCGCCCCGCACAACATCTCCGATAGCCACATGAGCGCTGGTGGAATATCCCCCGCACGAGATATGAGAAGCATCAGCCGCTCCCCCGACCGCGTACATTCCGCATGCTGAGCCGCCGAAAGCAAGCCAGCCCGCAGACGCCCCTCCGAACGCGATAACCCCCGCCGCGAGCGCTCCAAATGCAAGCACCCCAACCGAGAAAGTCCCCAGCGCCAGAAGCCCCGCAGAAATCAGCCCGAACGAAACCACCCCAACAGACAGGAATCCCCCGGCAACAACTCCCACCGCCTTGTTACCCAGAGCGAAAATTCCCTTTGCAGTGTACCTTCCGGCTCCAAAATTTATATGTACCAGCGGAAGCCCCCGGACGGTCCGCCTGCTTTTGTACTCAAAGTGCAGCCGGTACCTCAGCAGTTTAGTATCCTGTATCGCTTCAGCGGGTTCGGAGGGTTCGGAGGGTCTGGAAGCCTCCTGCGGCTCCCCCTTTATAAGCTCGTCGGTGCTGACTCCGAATATGTCGCTCATCATAGCTAGCTTCTCAAGCTCCGGAGTAGTGGAGCCAAGCTCCCATTTGGAGACGGTCTGGCGGCTGATGCCCAGCTTTTCGGCCACCGCCTCCT
>OLQD01002844.1_pt1 | contig 12147 bp, 15 predicted proteins | sample 1672841 | NCBI WGS metagenome assembly OLQD01 (sample SAMEA3136729, study PRJEB25190) | human gut metagenome | biome: human gut; feature: human-associated habitat; material: faeces | place: Austria | collected 2013 | reverse complement strand
GGGCGATTCCGATTGTAAATGAAAACGATACGGTTTCCACGTATGAGATGCAGTTTGGTGATAATGATACGCTTTCTGCGATCGTAGCGGCATTGATCGATGCAGATCTGCTGCTCCTGCTGTCGGATATTGACGGTCTGTTTACGGATGATCCGAACAGCAATCCAAATGCGGAATTAATCCATGTAGTAGAAAAACTGGATGACCATTTGCTGAAAATGGGAAAGAGCACATCTACAAGCGATGTCGGCACCGGCGGTATGGCATCGAAATTGACAGCGGCAAAGCTCGCTTCCGCAGCAGGCACGGATATGGTCATTGCAAATGGAGAAGATTTCCGAAATATCCATCGTGATCGAAGGACAGGACTGCGGTACCCTTTTTCTTTCTCACAAAAAAGATGAGTTTTATCTGATGGATTATCTGGAAAAAATGTTATAATGCCGGGAATGTGCAAGTTGACTCTGGCATCATAGTTGGGGACTTTTGACACCCACATTATAAAATAAGGAGAAATATAGTATGATAACGGATGAAAAATTAGCAAGAATCAATGAACTTGCCAGAAAAGCAAAAGCAGAAGGACTGACAAGTGCCGAGACAAAAGAACGCGATGTGCTGAGAAGAGAATATATTGAAGCAGTCCGGGCAAACCTTCGCGGACAGCTGAACAATATCAATATTCAGGAACTGGATGGAAGCATTACAAATCTTGGTGAAAAATATGGAAAAAAAGGACATTAGAAAACAGGTTTTTGCACAGCGGGCAAAAACAAGTGAAGCATTTGTGCAGCAGCAGAGTTCTCTGATTGCCGGGAAGATTTTTGCACTGCCGCAGTTTCAGGATGCTTCCTGTATTTATGTGTATATGGATTACAACAAAGAAGCATCAACCAGACCGATCATTGAAGAAGCATGGAGACTTGGAAAAAAAGTGGCAGCACCAAAAGTTTTCGGTGAGGATATGCGATATTTTTACATTCATTCTTATGATGATGTGGCTCCGGGATATTTTAATATACCGGAACCGGATGAGACGAGAAATCTGAAAGAAGCGGCAGATGAGACGGCACTGCTTCTGGTGCCGGGTGTGGCATTTGATAAAGATCGCCACCGCTGCGGATATGGAAAAGGATTTTATGACCGCTATTTAAGCAGACATACACAGCATGCTACCGTTGCCATGGCACTGGATTTTCAGATCGTAGAAACGGTTCCGTCAGATGTGTATGATATCTGCCCGCAGATGCTGATCACACCAACGATGATTTATGAAAAATAAAAAGGAGGATTTGTCAATGAAGCGAACACTGGACGAGATTGGAATGTATGCGATGGCTGCGAAGCCGCATATGCAGTTGCTTGGGACAACAAAAAAGAATCAGGCACTGGAAGCAGTTGCAAATGCATTGAATGAGAAAGCAGATTATCTGATCGCAGAAAATGAAAAAGATATGCAGGCCGGAAAAGAAGCCGGGATGCATCAGGGACTTCTGGATCGTCTGCTGCTGACCAAAGACCGCATTGCCCAGATGGCAGAAGGACTCATACAGATCGCAGGGCTGGAAGACCCGATCGGGGAAGTGCTTTCTATGAAAAAACGCCCGAACGGACTGCTGATCGGTCAGAAACGGGTTCCGCTTGGCGTGGTTGGCATTATTTACGAATCCAGACCGAATGTGACGGCAGATGCCTTCGGACTCTGTTTTAAAACAGGAAATGTGGTCGTGTTGAAAGGCGGAAGCGATGCGATGCATTCCAACATTGCCATTGTAAAAGTGATCCGTGAAGCTTTAAGAGCGTGCAAAGTGGATGAGGATGCGATCCAGCTGATCGAGGATACCGACCGTGCCGTCACAACGGCATTGATGAAGCGGAAAGATTTTTTGGATGTTCTGATCCCAAGAGGCGGTGCGGGACTGATCCGTGCCGTTGTGGAGAACAGTACCGTTCCGGTGATCGAGACCGGAACAGGGAACTGCCATATTTATGTCGATGAAAGTGCAGATCTTGACATGGCCGTCAATATCATTTTCAATGCAAAGACACAGCGGATCGGGGTCTGCAATGCCTGTGAATCACTGGTGGTACATGAAAAAGTGGAAAAAGCACTGATGCCGCTGTTAAAGGCAAAACTGGATGAAAAATCAGTTGAGATCCGTGGCGATGAACAGGTACAGGAAAGCGTTTCCGGCATCGTTCCGGCTGTGGAGAGTGACTGGGGAAAAGAATATCTCGATTATATCCTCTCCGTTAAGACCGTTTCTTCCATCGACGAAGCAATCGCACATATCAACCGCTATAACACCGGACATTCCGAGGCGATCATCACAAGAGATTATGCAAATGCTCAGAAATTTCTTGAAGAAGTGGATGCAGCAGCTGTCTATGTCAATGCCTCCACAAGATTTACCGATGGCTTTGAATTTGGCTTTGGGGCTGAGATCGGGATCAGTACACAGAAACTCCATGCAAGAGGACCGATGGGGCTTACGGCACTGACGACCATGAAGTACATTATCTATGGAAACGGTCAGGTGCGTTAAAAGATAACGGGAATAGATAATGCCAATACCTGGAAGCAAGAGCGGAGGAATAGAAAGATATGTTAAGAAAATTAGGTATATTTTTCCTTGCCATTGGATTGGCAAAAATCGCATGGTATCTTATCTGGAAAGACAGAAAATATACTGAGCAGTAATCAGATAAAAGTAAAGAATGATATAACAAACGGGCATCTGTTTAACAGATGTTCGTTTGTTATACGCTGAGAAAATTTAACGGAAAAAGCAGTTGAATTGACGGGAGATATTTTTAAGAAATATGATTTGTAATCAGGAAGATAGGAATATTTTCAAGAAACAGTGTCTGGCATTTGAAAAAATATTAAGGAAGGGGAATGTAATATGGATCTTGATATTGGAAGATTGGTTCTGACAGCAGCAATCATTTTTCTGCCGATGTACTTCTTTCAGAAGCTGGCAGACTGGAGCACGGCAAATCAGAAGAGTATAGCAGACCTTTCCGTTGCTTTTTGCAATATCGTATGTTATATTAAAAAAAGTTATTGCAATTATAGAAGGGAAGAAAATTAGTGACAAACAACGAAGAATTCGAAAAGATATTAGAGAACATTGACGAGAATGGTCCGGAGCCACAGGAAGAGCCGGAAAGACAGCCAAATTCATGAGCCTCTGGAAAGAAGCAGGTGTTAAAGTAATTCCGGTAGTAGCAAGTGTAGCTATGGCAAAACTCATGGTCCGCGGTGGCGCAGATGCTGTTGTGGCAGAGGGAATGGAATCCGGTGGCCATATCGGTTCCACTACAACCATGGCATTGGTGCCACAGGTGGCAGATGCCATTGATGCACCGGTGATTGCAGCCGGAGGAATTGCAGATGGAAGAGGAATGGCTGCAGCATTTATGCTGGGTGCAGAAGCCGTTCAGATGGGAACAAGATTTGTGGCAGCTAAAGAATCTATCGTACATGCAAACTACAAAGAGAAGCTGATAAAATCCAAAGACATTGATTCTGAAATAACAGGTTCCAGTACCGGACATCCAATCCGTGTCATCCGTAATAAGATGAGCCGTGAGTATCTGAAGATGGAAAAAGAAGGCGCAACATTAGATGAATTAGAACAGCTTACCCTTGGTTCCCTCCGCAAAGCAGTGATGGACGGCGATGTGGTAAATGGAAGTCTGATGGCAGGTCAGATTGCCGGAATGATACAGGATGAATTGTCCTGTAAGGAAATTATTACTTCTATCGTATCAGAGGCAGAACGTCTGATGAATCGGAAATAAGGAGAAGAAAATGAGTAAGGTTGTATTCATGTTCCCTGGACAGGGAGCGCAGTATATTGGAATGGGCAAAGATTTCTATGATGCCTGTGAAGAGAGTAAAGCCGTATATGAGCTTGCTTCAAAAGTAACCGGACTTGATATTGCAAAGCTTTGTTTTGAAGAAAATGAAGAAATCAATATTACAGAGTATACACAGATTGCCATGCTGACCACAGAGGCAGCAATTTATGCAGCATTAAAGAAAGCTGGAAAAGAACCGGCAGCTTGTGCAGGATTAAGCCTTGGAGAATACGGTGCATTGATTGCATCCGGTGTCATGAGTATGGAAGATGCATTCCGTGTCATTCGTGCAAGAGGAATCTTTATGCAGGAAGCAGTACCAACCGGCGGAGCAATGGCAGCCGTTTTAGGACTGGATGCGAAGGCAATTGAAGAAGTATGCAGCAATACCGAAGGAATTGTATCTATAGCAAATTATAACTGTCCGGGACAGATTGTAATTACCGGAGAAGAAGCGGCAGTAGAAAAAGCCGGTGCAGCATTAAAGGAAACTGGAGCAAAGCGTGTGGTTCCGTTAAAAGTAAGCGGACCGTTCCATTCCGCCATGTTGACCGGAGCCGGAGAAAAATTAGCAGAAGTATTGGAAAATACAAAGCTGCAGGAATTTAGCATTCCGTATGTAACCAATGTGACAGCAGATTACGTTACCACAACAGAACCGGTAAAAGAGCTGTTAAAGAAGCAGGTATCTTCTTCTGTAAGATGGCAGCAGAGCATCGAGCGTCTGATAGCAGACGGTTATGATGAATTCGTAGAAATCGGACCGGGACATACTTTATCTGGATTTATGCGTAAAATCAACCGGGATGTCAAAACGGTAAGCATTGAAAAACTGGAGGATTATAAAGCTTATGTTGGAGAATAAAGTAGCACTGGTAACCGGTGCAGCCAAAGGGATTGGTCGTGCCATTGCACTTCGTCTGGCAGAAGACAAAGCAACGGTAATTGTAAATTACAATGGCAGTAAAGAACGGGCTGAAGAAGTGGTAAAAATGATTACCGATATGGGTGGCAGAGCAGAATCCTATCAGTGCAATGTGGCAGATGACGAGGCATGTCAGGCCATGCTCAGAGATATCAAAGAGCAAACTATTCTTTCTCAGAGATATCATAAAGAAATACGGACATCTGGATATTCTTGTAAATAATGCAGGAATTACAAGAGATAATCTTGTGATGAAGATGAATGATGAAGAATTTGATGCAGTCTATGAGACAAACTTAAAGGGTGTATTCCATACCATTCATCATACATCCCGCTATTTCTTAAAACAGAAAAGTGGAAGGATAATCAATATATCATCCGTATCCGGAATTACCGGAAATGCCGGCCAGGCAAATTATTGTGCAGCCAAAGCCGGAGTCATCGGATTGACTAAAAGTGTTGCGAGAGAACTTTCCTCCCGCGGTATTACTGCAAATGTAGTAGCACCGGGAATGATTGAGACCGATATGACAAAGGATTTACCGGATACGGTAAAAGAAAATATGCTTCATAACATTCCGCTTGGAAGAATCGGAAAGCCGGAAGAAATTGCGGCAGCAGTTGCATTCTTAGCATCCGAAGAGGCAGGTTATATCACAGGACAGGTGCTGGCTGTAGATGGCGGAATGACTATGTAGATGCAGAAATAATACTGGCTGATGAAAAAGCTAGAAAGAACAGCGGATGATGAATGACGAGAGATGGATTGTTTAGATAGAGAGGATAAGAACATGAATCGTAGAGTTGTAGTAACAGGATTGGGTGCAATTACCCCGATTGGAAATAATGTGCCGGAATTCTGGTCTGCAGTAAAGCAGCAGAAGGTAGGTATTGGAGAGATTACACATTTTGATGCAACAGACTATAAATGTCATCTTGCAGCAGAAGTAAAGGATTTTGATGCAAAAGAATATATGGATTTCCGCTCTGCAAAGAGAATGGAAGCATTCTGTCAGTTTACCGTAGCGGCAGCCGGAGAAGCATTGGAGGATTCCGGACTTTCCATGGAAGCAGAGGATGCATACCGTGTGGGTACTTCCATCAGTTCCGGAGTCGGAAGTTTACAGGCAATCGAAAGAGAGCATAGCAAATTATTGGAAAAGGGACCGGGAAGAGTAAATCCGTTATTCGTCCCGATGATGATTTCCAATATGGCAGCAGGAAATGTATCCATTCAGCTTGGCCTGAAAGGAAAATGTACAGATGTCGTGACAGCATGTGCATCAGGATCTAACAGTATCGGAGATGCACTCCGTGCGATTCAGTATGGTGACTTGGATGTCTGTGTTGCAGGGGGGACAGAGAGCTGTATCTGTCCGACCGGAATTGCAGGATTTACTGCGTTGACAGCACTGTCTACAAATGAAGATCCGATGACAGCTTCCCGCCCGTTTGATCAGGACAGGGATGGATTTGTCCTCGGAGAAGGAGCCGGAATCGTAGTTCTGGAAGAACTTGAACACGCAAAAGCGAGAGGTGCGAAAATTTACGCAGAACTCGCAGGATATGGCTCTACAGGAGATGCTTATCATATTACATCTCCGGCAGAAAATGGAGAAGGAGCCGGAATGGCGATGAAACTTGCAATGAAAGAGGCAGGTGTGACACCGGATGAGGTAGATTATATCAATGCTCATGGAACAAGTACACATCACAATGACCTCTTTGAGACACGCGCAATCTATTATGCATTAGGAGATGCGGCCGAAAATGTTGTTGTCAACTCAACAAAATCTATGATCGGTCATCTTCTTGGAGCAGCAGGGGCAGTAGAATTTGTTGTCTGCGTAAAGAGTATTCTGGATAATTTTATCCATCAGACAGTTGGTACAAAGAATGTAGATCCTGAATGTGGATTAAACTATGCAGTAGGTGCACCGGTAGAGAAAGAAGTGAATTGTGTAATTTCTAATTCTCTTGGGTTTGGTGGGCACAATGTGTCTCTTCTTGTAAAACGTTTCGAAGAGTAAGGAGAAGCGAAGATGAAGATGGAAGAAATATTAAAGCTGATCGAAGCTGTATCGGCTTCTACGCTCACAGAATTTAAATATGAAGAAAATGGAACAAAGCTGAATCTGAAAAAGGAACAGCAGAAGGTAGAAATCGTTCAGAATGCGGCTTCTATTCCGCTGAAAGGAATTTCCGGTGGTGATTTCCAGGCAACTGTTCTTCCACAGAACATGGCTGTATCCGGAAGTTCTGAGAATGCAGATCCGGAAGAAAATCTTGAAAAAGAACCAGAAGGCAAGCTGATCATTTCACCTTTGGTTGGAACTTTCTACGCTGCACCGGCAGAGGATGCACCGAGTTTTGTCAAGGTTGGTGACAAGGTCGGAGTCGGACAGGTTGTCGGAATCGTAGAAGCGATGAAACTTATGAATGAGATTGAGAGTGAATGTGCCGGTACAGTTGCAGAAGTTCTTGTGGAAAACGGAGAACCGGTAGAATACGGCCAGCCGCTTTTTAGAATTGTTTAAGAAAGGGATTCAGATATGAATAGTTTAAATGTAGAACAGATTCAGGAAATCATTCCGCACAGACATCCATTTCTTTTGATTGATAAGATTGAAGATTATGTTCCGGGAGAATATGCAATTGGATACAAGGGTGTTTCTTATCATGAAGATTTCTTCCGTGGACATTTCCCACAGAAAGCAGTAATGCCGGGAGTTCTGATCCTTGAGGCGCTTGCTCAGACAGGAGCTGTGGCAATCTTAAGTGTACCGGAGAATCAGGGAAAGATCGCATTCTTCGGTGGTGTACAAAAATGTCGCTTCAAAGGAATGGTATTTCCGGGAGATCAGTTGAAATTAGAGACAAAGATTATTAAAAGAAAAGGACCGGTAGGCGTAGGAGAAGCTGTGGCAACCGTTGACGGAAAGGTCGTTGTTACGGCAGAACTTACATTTATGGTTGGAGAATAAAAAAATCAGGAGCAGAAGAAATGATAGAGAAGATTTTAATTGCGAACAGAGGGGAGATTGCAGTCCGGGTGATCCGCGCCTGCAGAGAAATGGGAATCCGTACGGTTGCTGTTTACTCTGAGGCAGATAAAGATGCGCTGCATACCCAGCTCGCAGATGAAGCAGTCTGTATAGGTCCTGCTCCATCCGCAGAAAGTTATCTGAATATGCAGAATATCATCAGTGCGACACTTGTGTCTGGAGCAGATGCAATCCATCCGGGATTCGGATTCCTTTCTGAAAACAGCAAATTTGCAGAACTGTGTGAACAGTGCAAGATCACATATATCGGACCAGATTCAAAGGTAATCAGTGCTCTTGGAAATAAATCCGTTGCAAGAAATACGATGGTGGCAGCAGGTGTTCCGGTTATTCCAGGAAGCAAGGAGCCTGTCTATACCGTAGAAGAAGGCGAGAAGATCGCTGGTGAGATCGGTTATCCAGTCATCGTTAAGGCAGCACTTGGCGGTGGGGGAAAGGGAATGCGTGTCGCACAGACACCGGACGAGTTCCAGGCAAGTTTCCAGACAGCACAGAAAGAAGCGCAGATGGCATTCGGAGACGGAACAATGTATCTGGAACACTTTGTAGAACATCCGCGTCATATAGAATTCCAGATTCTTGCAGATAAGTATGGAAATGTGGTCCATCTTGGAGAAAGAGACTGTTCCATTCAGAGAAATCATCAGAAGATGATCGAGGAATCTCCATCAGAAGCACTGACTCCAAAATTGAGACAGAAGATGGGAGAAGCGGCTGTGAAAGCGGCGAAGGCAGCTCATTATACGAATGCCGGAACGATTGAATTTCTCTTAGAAAAGAGTGGAGCCTTTTACTTTATGGAAATGAATACAAGAATCCAGGTAGAACATCCGGTGACAGAATGGGTGACAGGAATCGATCTGATCAAAGAGCAGATTAAGATTGCAGACGGACAGAGACTAAAACTTCAGCAGAAAGACATCAAGATCACAGGTCACGCGATCGAATGTAGGATCAATGCAGAGAACCCGAAAAAGAATTTCCGCCCGTCTCCTGGAAAAATCACAGATGTACATTTCCCGGGTGGTGAAGGCGTACGTGTAGACAGTGCGATTTACACAGGATATGAAGTTCCGCCTTATTATGATTCCATGCTTGCGAAACTGATCGTACATGCTGACGACAGAGAAGAGGCTATCCGTAAAATGAGAAGCGCACTTGGCGAAGTTATTATTGAAGGTGTGGATACAAATATTGATTATCAGTATGAGATTTTGAATCATAAAAAATTCATATCTGGAGATATTGATGTGGAGTTTATCGGAGGAATGATGAATGAGACTGCATAATATGTTTAAAAAGACCGGCGAGAAGATCACATCGATTCATTCACGAAACAGAAGAAAGCCGGAAGCACCGGAAGGAATCTTGAAAAAATGTAATAAATGCGGTGCGGCAATCTTAACAGATGAAGTAATCAACGGAAAATATATTTGTCCTAAATGTCATGGATACTTTCGTATTCCGGCATATAAGAGAATTGAGCTTGTGACAGACGCAGGCTCTTTTGAAGAATGGGATGCAAAGATCGATGAAGGGGAAAGACCGGAGAATCCGTTGGATTTCCGGGGGTATACAGAAAAAGTCGAAGCTTTAAGAGTAAAGACAGGGCTTGATGAAGCGGTTATTACAGGAAAAGCAACAATCTGTGGATATCCGGTTGTGATCGGGGTCTGTGACGGAAGATTTATGATGGCCAGTATGGGACATGCGGTAGGAGAAAAGATTACCCGTGCAGTCGAGCGTGCAACAGAGGAGAGGCTTCCTGTTGTTTTATTTACCTGTTCCGGAGGCGCACGTATGCAGGAGGGAATCATTTCCCTGATGCAGATGGCAAAGACTTCAGCGGCACTGAAACGCCACAGTGATGCAGGCTTTCTTTATATTCCGGTATTGACTGATCCAACTACGGGAGGTGTCACAGCAAGTTTTGCTATGCCTGGAGATATCATTCTTGCAGAACCGGGAGCTTTGATCGGATTCGCCGGTCCGCGTGTGATCGAGCAGACGATCGGACAGAAATTGCCGGAAGGATTTCAGAGAGCAGAATTTCTTCTTGAGCATGGATTTGTTGATCGGATCGTAACCAGGGATGAGATGAAGGAAGTACTGGGACAGATTCTGAAAATGCATACGGTTACAGATGAAAAGAAAGAAGACTGTCCGGAAAAGAAAAAAGAGAACAGAAAAAACATATCTGCAGTAAAAGAAAATGTGTCAGACTGGGAGCGTGTTCTGAAATCCAGGGAAAAAGAACGCCCGGTCGGTAAGGATTATATTGACAGATTGTTTACAGATTTTGTAGAATTACATGGAGACAGATATTATAAGGATGATCCGGCAGTAGTAGGCGGAATTGCGTATTTTCATGGAAAAGCAGTTACTGTGATCGCCCAGTGCAAAGGAAAGACAACGAAAGAGAATCTGGAACGGAATTTTGCAATGCCGTCTCCGGAAGGTTACAGAAAAGCACTGCGTCTGATGAAACAGGCAGAGAAGTTCCAGCGTCCGGTCATCTGTTTTGTAGATACTCCGGGGGCTTTCTGCGGAATGGAGGCAGAAGAGCGTGGACAGGGTGAGGCAATTGCCCGGAATCTGTATGAGATGTCAGCTTTGAAAGTGCCGGTTCTTTCAATTGTAATCGGAGAAGGTGGAAGCGGCGGTGCGCTTGCACTTGCAGTTGCAGATGAAGTGTGGATGATGGAGAATGCAGTGTATTCAGTACTTTCACCGGAAGGGTTTGCAAGCATTTTGTGGAAAGACAGCAAGAGAGCGTCAGAGGCGGCAGGAGTGATGCGTCTGACAGCAGCAGATCTTAAGGAACTTAAGGTGATCGAAGAAATAATTTGCGAGCCTGAAGTGTACCGGGAAGATACGATGGTTCCTGTGCTCTGTGAACTGGAAGAGAAGATGGAACATTTCCTTGAACAATATGGAAGCCTTTCAGAAAAACAACTGACAGATAGAAGATACGACAGATTTCGTCGAATGTAAGAGATAGAAAACATGGTATTGTCTGAATTAAGATAGCAGACCAGAATGAAAGTGATCCCGGAAGATTGAATAGAGAAGAGCTGTTTGAAGAGATCAGAGAACAGTAGAAGACGAGGAGGAAAAAAGATGGATGCGTATAATACCATCAATGACATTCTGGTACATTTATTTAATGAAATCTGGGAGCTGGAGAAAAAGGCGATCATTACAGAGGAGTTTAAAGACATCACAAACAACGATATGCATATAATAGAAGCAATCGGTGTTTCAGGAAAGACAACGATGTCTGTAGTGGCAAAGAAGATGAAGATTACGGCAGGGTCTCTGACCACAGCGGTGAATGGGCTGGTAAACAAGAAGTATGTAATGCGTGCCCGCGGTGAAGAAGATCGAAGAGTGGTATATATCTGGCTGACAGAAAAAGGGGAGAAGGCTTACTATCATCACGAGGAGTTTCACAGGGAGATGACAAATGCTGTGCTGAACAGACTGGATGAAAAAGAGATTCCGGTTCTTATGAAGACATTGGACGGACTTTCAGAATTTTTCAGGGGATATTCTTCAGAGGAATAAAATGATAATTATCAAGGAAAATTTGACGTTTTGTCAAAAATGAGTTACAATAATCCGTATCGTGAATAATTTATCATTACGGACAAAAGTTCTTGTCATTATTTCGCGTTAAGAATCACATTGTAATGAGGTAGTGCCAATATACTTGGGTGTATATTTTAGGAGGGAAACAAGTATGGTAACAAAGAAGACATCTTCAACAACAAAAGCTGAAACAGCAACAGTAAAGGCAGAGAAGAAAGAGACAGCAGCTGCGAAAGCAATCGAGACAAAGAAAGACACAACAAAGAAACTTGAAACAAAGGCAGCAGTGCTGGTAGATACACCAGAAGTTCAGGCAGAAGAAGTAAAAGAGACAGTGAAGAAGGCAGCTAAGAAGGTTGCAGCAAAAGCGGAAGATACAGCTGAAAAGGCTGTGAAGACTGTAAAGAAAGCAGCAGCTAAGAAAACTGCCAAGGCAGAGAAGAAAGAACTTGTACCGGAAGTATTTGTTCAGTTTGATGGTAATGAAGATGTTGTTGCAAACGTGATTGAGAGAGCAAAAGAAGCTTTCACAGCAGACGGACACAGGGCATCCAGCATCAAGTCTTTAAAGGTTTATTTAAAACCGGAAGAATATGCAGCATACTATGTTATAAACGATACATATGCAGGCAAGGTTAACTTATTCTAGTTTTATTTTGCTCATGATATTAAAATGGCTTCGGAATTCCGCAGCCATTT
>OLQD01002829.1_pt1 | contig 12195 bp, 13 predicted proteins | sample 1672841 | NCBI WGS metagenome assembly OLQD01 (sample SAMEA3136729, study PRJEB25190) | human gut metagenome | biome: human gut; feature: human-associated habitat; material: faeces | place: Austria | collected 2013 | reverse complement strand
CCGACGCGAAGATCGTTGTCATCGACTCCCTCTCCGCCTCGCGCGGACAGGGAATGCTGCTCTACCGCACGTTGCAGGAGCGCCGGAGGAGCAGCCCCGACATCGAGACGCTGGCGGCATATGTGAGGAGCATCCTCCAGACCCAATGCCACTGGTTCATCGTGGACGATCTCAACCACCTCAAGCGCGGCGGCCGCGTGAGCGCCACGGCGGCCTTCGTCGGCACGATGCTGGGCATCAAGCCCGTCATGCACACCGACAGCGAGGGCAGGCTCATTCCCATGAGCAAGGCGCGCGGCACCAAGGCTGCGCTCAAGGCGCTGGTCGACAAGGTGGAGGAGCTGGGCGTCGAGCCGGACAAGAACCAGCCCTTGTTCATCTGCCACGCCAACTGCCCCGACTCCGTGGCGTATGTCAAGGAGCTGCTGGAGGAGCGCTTCGGCGTGACGGACGTCCGCGCGGACTTCATCGGCCCTGTGATCGGCGCGCACACCGGCTGCGGCACGCTGGGGCTGTTCTTCGTGGGGACGCAGCGATGAAGTGGCTGGAGCTGCACATCGACACCGCCCGCGCCGGTCTGGAGCCGGTCAGCGAGCTGCTGCGCGAGCAGGGCGTCGAGGGCCTTGTCATCGACGACGAGGCGGACTTTAAGGATTTTCTCGAAAACAACCACCAGTATTGGGACTATGTGGACGACGAGCTGATGGCGGAGAAGCACGGCAAATGCCGCGTGACCTTCTACCTCGAAGAAAGCGAGAGCGGTTTTTCCACGCTGGCGCAGGTGCGCATCGCGCTCTCGGCGCTCAAGAAGCAGCATCCCGAATACGCGCCGCTGCTCCTCACGATGGAAAACGTGGAGGACGCCGACTGGGAGAACAACTGGAAGCAGTTCTATAAGCCCATGGAGATCGGCGAGCGCCTGCTGGTTATTCCCGAGTGGGAGCAGGCAAAGCCGACGGAGCGCGTGAAGCTCATCCTGAATCCCGGGCTGACCTTCGGCACGGGCAGCCACGCGACCACACGCCTGTGCCTTCAGGCGCTCGAAAAGCACATCCGCGGCGGCGAAAAGGTGCTCGACCTCGGCTGCGGCAGCGGCATCCTCTCCATCGCGGCGCTGCTGCTGGGCGCGGAGGACGCCTTCGCCTGCGACATCGACGACAAGTGCGTGGGCGTCGCCTACGAGAATGCCGCGCTCAACGGCATCGGACGGGAGCACTACACCGTCCGCGCGGGCGACGTGCTCAGCGACAAAAGGCTCGCGCGCGAGTTCGGCGGAGACTATGATATCGTCGTGGCGAACATCGTGGCGGACGTCATCATCGCGCTCGCACCGCAGGTGCGGCCGCTGCTGAAAAAGGGCGGGCTGTTCCTCTGCTCGGGCATCATCGACGACCGCGCGGTCGAGGTCGCGGACGCGCTGCGTCTTGCGGGCTGGGCGATCATGGAGGCCCGCGAGAGCGAGGGCTGGTTCTCATATTTGTGCAAATAACAGCATAGCAAAAGGGGAGCGTTCTCTGCCATAGAGAACGCTCCCCCTGTTTGGTGCCGTATCGCGTGCAATTTATTTCCTGATTTTTTGCAGCATCCTTGTAAATTCCTCCGGCAGGGGACAGGAAAGCTCCACGACCTCGTGCGTGCGCGGATGGAGAAAGCGCAGGCCGACCGCGTGCAGGCATTGCCCCGTCAGGCCGGGGACCTCCTTCTTTGCACCGTATACCGTGTCGCCGAGAATGGGATGCCCGATGTAGGCCATGTGGACGCGGATCTGGTGCGTGCGTCCCGTTTCGAGCCGGCAGCGGACGTGGGTATAGCCCGGATAGCGGGCGATGACCTCCCAATGCGTGACCGCCTCGCGCCCGCCGGCGACCACCGCCATGCGCTTGCGGTCGGTCGGATGGCGCGCGATGGGCGCGTCCACCGTGCCGCGGTCCTCGCGCAGAGCGCCCACAACGATGCACTCGTAGGTGCGCGCGAGCGTGTGGTCGGCGAGCTGCGCGGAGAGGTACTGGTGCGCCGCGTCGTTCTTCGCCGCGATGATGAGACCGCTCGTGTCGCGGTCGATGCGGTGGACGATGCCGGGGCGCAGCGCGCCGCCGATGCCCGAGAGCGTTCCCGCGCAATGGTACAGCAGCGCGTTGACGAGCGTGCCGTCCGGGTGCCCCGGCGCGGGGTGGACGACCATGCCGCTGGGCTTGTTGACCACGATCACGTCCGCGTCCTCGTACACCACATCGAGCGGAATGTCCTGCGGCACGGCCTCGACCGGCTCCGGTTCGGGCAGCGTCACGGCGATGTCCTCGCCGCCCGCGAGCTTATAGCTTTTGCTGACGGCTCTCCCGTTCACCGCAACCTCGCCGCTCTCGATGAGCCGCGTCGCCTGCGAGCGGGTCAAGCCGTCAAGGCTCGACGCAAGAAATGCGTCGAGCCTTTGATTTTTGCTTTCTTCACTTGCCCTGAGCCGGATCGGTTCCATGGTCCTTCTCCCAATTCTTCGCGTCGGTGTTCGGGTAGATCCAAATGTAGTAAACGAGTGCCGCGATGGTGCCGCAGACCACAAAGCAGTCCGCAACGTTGAAAACCGGAAACTCGATGAACGTGCAGTCGAGCATATCCACCACATAGCCGAGGCGAACGCGGTCAATAAGATTTCCCACGCCGCCGCCGATCACGGCGGTCAGCGACCACACGCCGAGCGGGTGCCGCACGATTCGCGCGAGCAGCCATGCGAGCGCGAGCATCCCCACGCCCGTCACACCGATGAGCAGCCAGCGCTCGCCGGAAAAGCTCGACCATGCCGCGCCGAAATTGCGCACATAGTGCAGCCGCAGCAGCTGTGGGAGAAAGGGCTTGCTCTCGCCCACGGCGAAATGGGTCACGATATAGGCCTTCACCCACTGGTCCAGCGCGACGATGGCCGCGATAGCCAAAGGGCAGAGCCACAGCGAACGCTTCTTCACGGCTGCGGCACCTCGCTGTCGTCATTGGGATAGACGAGCACCCACTCCGCGTCCGCGGGGGCAAGTGCGAGCGTTTCCGCCTGCGCCTGCCTCATGCCGAGGCCCTCCGGCAGGTCGCGCAGCGCGGCGATAGGGGCATAGTAAAAGCCCGCATCGCCGTCCTTCACGCCGCCGCTTGAGAGCACATAGTCCGTCGCGCCCGCGCCGTACAGCTCAAGCACCACGGGACCGTACCACGCGGTGAGCAGGCTGCCCTCCTCGCCGCTTTCGCCGATGGGAGCGGTCTCGCAGTAGTATTCCTGCTCGGGGCTGCCGTTTTCCGTGCCGTCGGATGCGCCCGCGATCTTGGCTCTGTCCGCTGCCGCGCCGCCAAGCTGGCGGTCATAATACGGGCTGGACTGCACCGTTTCACAGCGCTGCTCGGGATATTCCACCTCGGCGTCCGTATCGGGCAGCGGATCGCTGGGCGGCGCCGCCATCGAAAACATCGCCTGATCCTCCTGTGCGGCAGGCGCGGCAGGTGCAGCGTCGTTTGCTTCCTGCTTCATCGCCGTTCGCGGGATCGTTACCGCCGCCGCGAGTGCGACGATCGCCGCGCAGGCTGCCATCGGCATCCACTGCCGCCATGCGCTCCGCTTTTTTGCTTGCGGCTTTTTCGCCGCCTTTTCCGCGCGCACCGCCGCCATCACGCCCTCCGTGAAGCCTGCAGGTACGTCCTCGTCCTCCAGCTCGCCGAGGGCGGCGTGCAGGGCCGTCAGCTCACCGAGCAGCCTTCTGCATTTCTCGCATTCGCTCACATGAGCGAGCACCTCCGCACGCTCCTCCTCCGTCAGCTCTCCGTCAACAAAGGCCGAGAGCAGCGGCGCAAATTCTTCACATTCCTTCATATTGCGTTCCTCTCCCCTCCGACAGTCTGATTACATTCTGTAACCTTTGACGCTGGCTTTTCAAAAAAGTTCCCGTCTGCCGCCAAATAATTTCGCAGCAGCAGCCGCGCGCGGTTGATGCGGCTCTTTACCGTGCCGAGCTCCAGCTCCGTGACCTCGCAGATCTCCGCATAGCTGAGCTGGTGCAGCTCGCGCAGCACGAGCACGCGCCGGTAATCCTCCGGCAGCGCGGCAAGCCCCTCGCGCACCAGCCGCTGCGTCTCCCGGCCCTCGACGTGCTCCTCCGGCGTGGGCGCACGGTCGCGCACCTCGAGGTGTACGTCCTCGTCGTCGAGCGATACGCCGTCCACCGTGCGCTTGCTGCGCCGCAGCAGGTCGATGCAGGCGTTGCTCGCCAGACGGTAGAGCCAGGTGGACAGCGCCGCATCCTCGCGGAAGCCCTCCAGTCCGCGCCAAAGGGCAAGGAAGGTATCCTGCGCGGCCTCCGCCGCGTCCTCGCTGCTGCCGCACATACGCAGGCAGAGGTTGTATATTTTCTTCTCATGCAGCCGGACGAGCTGTTCAAAGGCTGCCTCGTCGCCGCCCCGCGCGGCTTGGATCAGTTCACTTTCGTTCATGTCCGCTCCGTGTGTTCAGTCGCTCAGATCGCGCTTGATGCCCGCCGTGATGCGGTAAAGATCCTCAAGCGTCTCCATATGGTTGATCTGATCTTTATAGTAGTTGGCGTATTTCACGCCCTTGAGATACCAGCAGTAGTGCCGCCGCGCTTCGAGCAGAGCGACCTTTTCATTGCGGAATTCCGCGCTGCGCTCAATCTGGCGCACCAGCGCGTCGCAGCGCTCGGCAAGCGGCGGCAGCGGCGGGATCGGCTCGCCCGCGAGCGCGGCTCTGCACTGCTGAAAGAGCCACGGATTGCCAAAGCAGCCGCGCCCGATCATCACTGCGTCCGCACCGGTGAGCTTCAAGGCTTTTATCGCATTTTCCGGGGTAAAAACATCGCCGTTGGCGATAACGGGGATCTTCACCGCTTCCTTGACCGCGCGGATGGTCGACCAGTCTGCCTGTCCGCCGTACATCTGCACGCGGGTGCGCCCGTGGACGGTGATCGCCGCGACGCCCACGGATTCTAACAGCACCGCCAGCTCCGGCGCGTTGATGCTGCCCTTGTCCCAGCCGCGGCGCATCTTCACCGTGACCGGAACCTTTACCACCTTGACCACCGCCTCGGCGATGCGCGCCGCCTTTTCGGGGTCGCGCATCAGCGCCGAGCCGTCGCCGTTGTTGACGATCTTCGGAACCGGGCATCCCATGTTGACATCGATAAAAGAAAATCCCTTATCCTCCAGTCTTTTTGCCTGTGATGCCATAAGCTCCGGTTCACTGCCGAAGATCTGCACGCCAATTGGCGATTCCTCCGGTTTTGTCATAAGCAGCGGTCCCGTATTTTTGTTGTTATAATACATGCCCTTGGCACTCACCATCTCCGTGTATACGATATCACAGCCCATCTCTTTGCATAAGAGACGAAATGGCAGGTCACAGATACCTGCCATTGGTGCCAATGCGATTTTACCAGTAAAATCCATCGTTTCGTCCTTTATTGTTTCTCGTAAATTAACTGCAAGCCTTTCAGTGTGAGGTCTGCATCATAATAATCAATACAATCGGTATTCTCTGAAATCAGCTTACCAAGTCCGCCAGTTGCCACAACCTTGATGTTATCCAGTCCAGACTCTTCCTTGATCCTGCGGATAATATACTCGGTCTGACCAACATAGCCATAGAACACACCTGCCTGCATACTGCTGACTGTATCCTTTGCCAGAATCGTATCTGGTCTCTTGATTTCGATTTCTGGAAGCTTTGCAGTCCCGGACCAGAGTGCTGCTGCCGCCAGTCGGATTCCCGGCGATGTCGCCCCCGAATGGAACACGCCACCTTCCAATACCAGATCATGCGTCGTTGCAGTTCCAAAATCTACAACGATTACCGGACCGCCATACAACTCATACGCAGCCACTGCATCGACCAGACGGTCGGCACCCAGTGTCTTTGGTTCCGGAATTGCAATATTGATTCCAGTCTTGATGCCTGGTGCAACAATAATCGGCTGAATGTTCAGATACTTGATGATACCACTCGTCAGAGAGTGCATAACCTTCGGTACAACGGACGCGATAATAACCGCATCGATCTCTGAAACATGTATATCCCGTACCCGAAGCCAATCCACAAAATACACGCCATACTCATCCGATGTACGTGCCGTACCAGTTGTGATACGGAACGTCTTGATCAGCTTTTTTCCATCAAACAGTCCTACTGTAATATTCGTATTTCCAACGTCTACTGCAAATAACATATATCTTCCCCTTAGCTAAGGAAAAATGTCTGAAAATACAGCTCCAGCTGTTCAAACAATTCCTTCTTTTCCTTTCTGATCTGCTTGATTTTTAAACCACAGCCAATCTCGTCGTACAGGATATCTTCCTCTGCCGCGTCAGTGACAATATTCAGGTTTCCCATACTGTCAAACACAAGCATAATGATTCCACCAACATCTTCTGTGAACAACGTGCACAGAATCCGAAGCTCTTTTTTAACCTCAGTCGGCAGATTGTCAAAATCTTCATTCAAATAATACTTCTGCGTGTACTTTGAAGCACTGCACAAAATAATTTCATCCTGATACATAATCGTTCCTCGCTTATCCAATCACATCTGCCATATCATAAAAGCCTGCCGGCTTTCCTGCCAGAAACTTTGCTGCTTCCACTGCGCCCTTGGCAAATACAGACTTCGAATAAGCCGTATGCTTAAACTCGATCACTTCGTCCACACCTGCAAAAATCACCTCATGCTCACCGACGATCGTTCCGCCACGTACCGCAGAGATACCAAGTTCTTTCTTGTCACGCTTCTTTCTTACCTGCGAACGGTCATAGACATACTCATACGCATTGTCTCTGGCGTCGTTGATCGCATCGGCAAGTGCCAGTGCTGTTCCCGATGGTGCATCCACTTTCTGATTATGATGCTTCTCTACGATCTCAATATCATAACCGGCTGGTGCAAATACATTTGCTGCATCCTTCAGGAGCTTCATCAACGTATTGATACCCAGACTCATGTTGGCAGACTTCAAGATTGCTACCTTCTCAGAGCAAAGAGATACCTTGTTGAGCTGCTCCGGGGAAAGTCCGGTCGTACAAAGTACAACTGGAACCTGCTTATCAACTGCATAATCAAGCAGCTTATCAACCGCAACGGCTGCTGCAAAATCAATAATCACATCTGCCTTGACATCACATGCATTGATATCTGTAAATACCGGATATCCGTTTTCTCTATTATCTACGACATCGATGCCGGCAACGATCTCCACATCCGGATCTTCCTTGCAAAGTCCTGTGATGACCTGCCCCATCTTACCGTTACAACCATGCATAATCACACGAATCATTTGTTTTTCCTCCCGGTCTGTCTATCTGTATTACTGGATTTTTACACCAAATCCTGTCATTGCTTTCTTTAACTGCTCTGTATGTTCTGGCTCAAGCTCTGTCAGTGGCATACGAAGGTTGCCTTCGCAAAGTCCCATCAGTTCCACTGCCTTCTTGACTGGGATTGGGTTTACCTCACAGAACAGTGCCTCACACAGAGGAATTGCCTTGATCTGAATCTCTCTGGCACCAACCACATCACCATCTAAGTACTTCTGTACCATATCATGTGTCTCCTTCGGAGCTACGTTTGCAAGTACAGAAATCACGCCCTTTCCACCAAGGGACAGGATCGGCATAACCTGATCATCATTTCCAGAATATACATCGAGGCATCCATCTGCCAGGCTTACCAGACGTGCAACCTGTGACAGATTGCCAGTTGCCTCCTTGATCGCTACGATATTTTTTACATTCTTAGCCAGATATACGGCTGTCTCCGGCTGGATGTTCGTACCGGTTCTGCTTGGTACGTTGTACATTATAATTGGAAGTGTCACGCTGTTTGCAACGGCTGTGTAATGTGCGATCAGACCTTTCTGTGTTGCCTTGTTGTAATACGGTGTTACAACAAGCAGACCATCCACGCCATACTTTTCTGCTTCCTGAGACAGATAAATAGCTGTCTCTGTACAATTTGAACCTGTTCCTGCAACAACCGGAATACGCTTGTTGACAACCTCTGCGCAGAAACGAATACAGTCAAGATGCTCTTCATGGGATAAGGTTGAAGACTCACCTGTCGTTCCGCATACAACGATACAGTCGGTTCCACCAGCGATCTGATACTCGATCACGTCACGGAACTTATCATAATCCACCGAACCATCCTTCTTAAATGGTGTTACAATCGCAACTGCTGAACCTGTAAAAATTGACATCTTTCTCTTCCTCCTAAATAATTATAAGGTATAACCATAAATAAAGCTGGCACCCGATAAAGTGCCAGCTTGAAATGTCTCAATTCCGGTAGCGCTCCATCTGCATGCTTACAAATGACAGTCATACAATTCTTCATTGCACAACCAGGATTCCAGTGCTTAGACATCTGTCGTCCTTCGGCGGTTTCCCCTTTTCCATGCGATCCACTGCTCTAAGTCATCCCGCAAAGTACTCTTGAATTCCGCACCTCTACTCAATCAAAATCAAGGATAGTATATCATCGTTATACAGGTCTGTCAATCATTATTCCAAACATTCCATCTTGCTGACTGACACCTCGTATGCGACCTTATTGACTATCTCATCATTTCCTATTTTTTTCTGATATTCCCGGCTCTGGATACGTCCCCAGATTGCCACATGCTCACCAACTGCGAGCTTTCCTGCAAATCTGGCATTTCTGCCCCAGCAGATACAAGGAATATAATCTGATTTTCCGTATGCCCGGTTCACAGCGAGCAGAATATCTGCAATCTCTCTGCCAAGCGGCGTCATACGGTAGATCGGCTCTTTGCATATGTATCCGTCTAAGTATATCTGGTTCGGTTTGTTCTCCTTGTCATCCACCGCGTCGATCACCTCGATCTCACGTACAAACACAGACAGGATCAAACGGTTCTTGTTCTCCTCGTGCTTGTTGTACGACACGAACTGTCCCTTCGCCAGTACCTTTTCCCCGATGTGGGATTTTTCTACATCAAACAGGCGATCGGAAACCATCAAAGGAATCACGTCATGCGCATCGCTTAATCTGCTGACTACCAGATCCACCATATAGAATCCCTCTCCGAATATCTCATGGCTGAATCGGAAATCTGATACGATTTCTCCTGCTACTACCACCTGATTGTTGTTCAAAATCTTCTCTGTCATATTTTTTCCTCCCTCTTGTCAATGTTCACAGCCTCATTTATATCCCCATATAAACTGTGAATTTTTAATATTGTACATTTACAATATATGCGTGCCTATATTGTAATATTCCAAACTTTTTCATTTTTTTCCTGTGCTTCGCTGTCGCAATACCTCGTATGCGATCACCGCGGTCGAAATCGCTGCATTTAACGACTCCACCTGTCCGCACATCGGAATCCGGATCAGATCATCCGCTTTTGCGCTGATTTCATCGGACAGACCATTTCCTTCGTTTCCGATCAGAAATGCACAGCCACCGGTAAAATCTTTCTCATAGAAGGTTGCCCCATCCAGATGCGCCCCATAAACCGGGATTCCACGTGTTTTCACGCGATCGATCGTCGCTGCCAGATCCTCGGCTACGGCAATTGGCATCCGGAAGATCGATCCCATCGTAGAACGGATCACCTTCGGGTTGTAGATGTCGACCGTATCTGCACTCAGGATAATACCCGTCACCCCAGCACCCTCTGCGGTTCGTATAATGGTACCAAGATTTCCCGGGTCCTGCAGTCGTTCGATAATCAGAAGAAACGGTGCCGCATCACCTGCAAATAAATCATCCTCCGTTGTGGCTGTCTGATATACCTCCGCCAGAATTCCCTGCGGCGTGTTTGTATCCGACATACTCTGGAAAACCGAATCCCTGACAATTTCCACCTCTGCCGGTATCTGGTTGCAGATATCTGCGAATTTGTCTGTCATGCTTTCCGCCACATAAAGTGTCTTGACCGCATCTGCCGGAATCTCCCGCACCATGCGGATGCCCTCCACGATATAAAGTCCGGTCTCTTTGCGCCGGCTGGCGGATTTGATCAGCTTTTTTATTTCTTTGATTTTGTCGTTTGACGCTGACGTTATCACGATTTTTCTCCGTTTCCTTTCTTATCTAAGAGAATGACATTCGCCTCTCCATATGTCTGTTTCAATTTCTCTACCAGAGTCTCACTGGCATCGACCCGGTATAAATCCGGTAACTGCTTGAGCTTGATATTTTGCTCCTGTCCTTCTCCGGCTGGTTTGATCAGTACCTTCACGACCACCCGGCCCGGATACTGCCGGAGCGTCGCATAGAGTGCCTGCTCCTGCTGCATATAGGTCTCTAATTCTGTGAAGCGCAGCCACAGTTCCTTACCGGCTGCTATACGTTCCTGCCGTATCTCGTCGAAGGTTGTCATCTTTGAGAAGAGCAGCTTGCCGCCCCGCTCATCGACCGATGCATTTCCTTTGATCAGCACCTTCGCATCCTTCACAAACCGGTCTTTATTCTGCCGGTAATCTCTGGCGAACACGACAACCTCAACCGAACCATACAAATCCTCCACAGTAAGGAATGCCATCTCATCGCCGTTTCGTGTTGTCTTCTTCGTAATCTCCGTGAGCAGACCGCCGATCGTGTAGCTGGATTTATCCACGACACATTCACGCTCTTCGAACTCCATCTCCGTTCCGGCATTCTCGTCCTCCTCGGTATCTGCCAGAAATGCCGTCGACTTCGCGGTTGTGTATTCTTCTATAATATCCAGATCATCCTCCAGCGGATGTCCACTGACATAGATACCCAGAATCTCCTTTTCCTTTGCAAGCAGCTCATCCTTCGGGTATTCCTCCACATCCGGATAGCGCACCTGAAATTCCGTCTTTTCTTCCTCTCCAAGGAAATCCATCAGCGACATCTGTCCACTCATGGCATTTTTCTTTTCTTTCGCCGTCTGCTCTAACACAGCCGGATACACCATCATCATCTGATGGCGGTTATAGCCGAAGCTGTCAAACGCTCCTGCTAAAATAAAGCTCTCGATCGTCCGCTTGTTTGCTTCCTTCCCAGAAAGTCTCGTACAGAAATCCTCTAAGCTTGTAAATGGACCGTTCGCAACAACCTCCTGGTGCACGACTTCTGTCACACCGTCTCCGATACTTCTTAATCCTGACAAGCCAAACCGGATCGCATTTCCATCGACAAGGAAATCTCCGCTTCCTTTGTTGATATCCGGCGGCAGGATTTTGATGCCAAGCGATTTACACGTCTGGATATAACTGCTCATCTTCTCCGTATTTTCACGGACAGACGAGATCAGCGCTGCCATGTATTCAACCGGATAATAGATCTTTAAATATGCGGTCTGATATGCGACCACCGCATACACTGCCGCATGCGACTTGTTAAATGCATAGTTCGCAAAATCGACCATATCGTCGAAGATTTTATTGGCGACGGATTCCTGGATACCGTTTTTGACACAGCCCGGCACGTTTAACTCCTCGTTACCATATACAAAATACTGCCGCTCTTTGTCCATGACGTCCGCTTTTTTCTTCGCGATTGCACGGCGGACCAGATCCGAACGTCCCATCGAATATCCGGCAAGCTCCATTACGATCTGCATAACCTGCTCCTGATATACCATACATCCGTATGTTGATTTCAGGATCTTCTCCAACTTCGGTGTATCATAGACGATACTTTCTGGATGCTCACGGTTCGCTAAGTACTTCGGAATGAAATCCATCGGTCCCGGACGATACAGCGAGATTCCGGCAATAATTTCATCCAGATTCTTCGGCTTCAACTGCTTCATGAAAGACTTCATACCGGCACTTTCCAACTGGAACACGCCGTCGGAAAGTGCTGACATTCCGGCTCTTGCAGCCCAGTCTCCTTGCGGCTTGGCATACGCCTTGGCTCTCATAGGCACAGACGATTACCAATCTGTAACCCCAGGTTGGGTACTCTTCCATTATCCCGAAGTAGAACATATCATCTATATGCTCTGCCATACCCAATGCACCGATGGCTGCGAGTATTGCAACCACATGCTCGACATTCATCACAACCTGAAACAGCTCTTCGGCTATGATGCCTTCCGTACCTATGACGGCGAACCGCTGCAGGAACAGGCATCGCAGGCAGCAGTGGATGGTAAGTCATTATTGGCGATATTTCCTACGGGTGGCGGCAAGTCGCTCACCTTCCAGTTGCCAGCCCTGATG
>OLQD01002823.1_pt1 | contig 12211 bp, 10 predicted proteins | sample 1672841 | NCBI WGS metagenome assembly OLQD01 (sample SAMEA3136729, study PRJEB25190) | human gut metagenome | biome: human gut; feature: human-associated habitat; material: faeces | place: Austria | collected 2013 | reverse complement strand
AAAGCAGCCGTTTCGTCACCACGGCGAAACGGCTGCAAATTTAGATATTATTTCTTACATACCAAATTTATCTACCGTTTTTTTTATTTGGCTCTGATTTTTTCTTTGAATTTAACTAACTGTTTCTCCAATGCTTCTACGCATTCGTCAATTGATTCTTCAAAGGTATCATTTACCTTTTCGGCAAAACAATCTCCGTTTTTAATAATCAACCGAATAGCAGCTTCTTTATTCTTTGCAGATTCTGGTTTTACAACCTTTAAACTAACTTCTGCCGATATAATGCCGTCGAAATACTGTTCCAACTTAGCCACTTTCTTCTGAATAAACGCTTCTAATTGATCAGTTGCATCAAAATGGATTGCTTGAATTCTAATGTTCATAATAAACCTCCTTCTTTTTGTGCTCTTGGATGAGCATGATACACTTTTTTTAATTCCTCAAAGGTTGTATGTGTGTAAATACTGGTAGAAGCCAGACTGCTATGACCGAGTAACTCTTTCACGGCGTTCAACTCCGCTCCATTATTCAACATACTTGTTGCAAACGAATGTCTTAATACGTGGGGACTGCATTTTGCCAATGTCGGAATGTCCGAAAGCCTCTTTTTTACTATCGTATAAAGAATACCCGTAGACAATTGTTCTCCATTCTTCCGGACAAAGAACCATCCGCATCCTGCGTCAACTTCACGATTTCGGACTTCAGTGTATGCAAGCATCAAGTTTTTTAATCTTTCTGCAAAAGGAATCAGCCGCTGCTTGTTACGCTTACCTGTCACCCTGATCAGCATAGCATCGTAGTCTATATCGGTATCTTGTAAACCGACCAACTCCGAACGTCTCACCCCGGTATCATACAGCATTTCAAGTACCAGACGATCCCTCACCCCTTCAAAATCCTCATCAAACCCGTCTCCATCCAACAACTCTTCCATATCCTTTTCTTTTACAAAAGTAGGTAACGGTTTCTTTGTTTTCGGACCGGTCACAAACCGTAACGGGTTTACAGAAACGAATCCCTGCTTCATAAGGAATTTAAAAAAAGATTTCAAAGAACTCAACTTCCGGTTGACAGATACGGGCGAAATCTTATTATCCAACAAAGATATAATCCAATTCCGTACAATATCCGTATCAACTTCCTCCGGCACAAATATGCCTTCCTTCTTCTCTTTTACAAAATCTTCAAACTGCTGTAAATCTTTGAAATAAGCATTAATCGTATATTCGGAATAATTCCGCTCATACCGAAGATAATCTAAAAATGAATCAATCAGCACATTCACGTTGCATCAACTTTTATGCAACGAAAATAAGAATAAGAATCCAATAAAACAAGCCTGGCAGATAGATTTTGTATTTTTATTCTTCTACCTGCTGTAATTGCTGAACGTAAACAGCACGCATAGTTTGTTTTCTCTTTGCTACAGAGGGTTTTTCGAAAGCCTGACGGTTTCTCAATTCTTTTACTACACCTGTTTTTTCGAACTTTCTTTTGAATTTCTTCAGCGCTTTTTCAATGTTTTCGCCTTCTTTTAATGGAACTACGATCATAATTTAATTTATTATATTGTTTAATTACTATATCCACAAATTGGGCAGCAAAATTACTGATTGTTTCGGGATTAGCAAAACTTTCCGTAAATATTTTTCAGAAATCCTCCAGACGGAAAGGAGGATAAGCAATACCTTTTTCGGTTATAATCGCAGTTATCAAGTCGTGAGGAGTTACATCAAAAGCCGGATTATAAGCTTTCACCCCTTCAGGAGCCATCCGCGAAGCATACCACATATCCGTAATTTCCTTGGGATTCCGTTCTTCTATCACGATCGAATCCCCATCCGGACAATTCAAATCAATAGTGGATGTCGGACCTAACACATAAAAAGGAATACCGTAATAACGAGCCAGGATCGCCACTCCCGAAGTCCCGATCTTATTAGCCGTATCGCCATTTGCCGCGACCCGGTCGCAACCGACCACGACAGCCTGTACCCAGCCTTTCCGCATGACGGTCGACGCCATATTATCACAAATCAAGGTAACATCCACACCCACCTTCTGCAATTCGTAGGCCGTCAGGCGTGCACCCTGCAACAGCGGACGCGTTTCATCGGCAAACACCTTAAAGCCATATCCACGTTCTTCTCCTAAATAAACCGGAGCGAGAGCCGTTCCATATTCCGATACCGCCAAATGACCGGCATTGCAATGTGTCAGGATTCCCATTCCCGGGCGCAACAAGGACAAGCAGTTCTCTCCTATCTTACGGCAAGCAGCCGCATCTTCCGCCCGGATCGCCTCCGCCTCGACACGCAACAGTTCCACTATTTCCGGAACAGGATTCACAGAATGGGCGACCACAACTTTTTCCATCCGGTCCAAAGCCGCAACCAAGTTGACCGCAGTAGGGCGAGAAGATGCCAGATAATCCTTGATTCGGAGAAACTCACTGCAAAAACCACCATAAGTGTTTGCCGCAATCTGTCGGCTACAAACATAAATGCCATAGGCAGCAGCTATCCCGATAGCCGGCGCCCCGCGCACCTTTAATCTATATATAGCCTCCCAAATCTCTTCTGCAGAAGAAAGGGAAACATAGACTTCAGATCCCGGCAAGCAGGTCTGGTCCAAGATAATCACAGCACTCCCGTCCTGACTCAAACGGACCGTCTTTAAATCTGTTATGTCTACATTCATAAAAGAGAACTATTATGGATGCGAAAATAAGCAATTCCGATGAGATGAAAAATGTTTTGCAGGTTAAAAGTATCCCAACAAGAATCGCTCTTTCAATTCTATCAAATCGTCACTACTATCCCTTCAGTTAGAATAAGATTCGTCCGGCTAGATATAATACCGTAATCGAGCAGTTCCAAACCCAACATTTCCGAAAGATACTGCCAATAATTTTTCGTCGTCCCGACATGTATCTTATCGGTAATCGATGCACCCAAAGTATCTCTCCTGTTTTAATTGAAAAATTTACCGTACCTTTGTACAATTCTTATTCACTGTAAAAATATGGAAATCGCAGCATTAGTTTCGGGAGGAGTAGATAGCTCCGTAGTCGTCCACCAGTTGAAAGAGGCAGGATACGATCCTACCATTTTCTATATCCGTATCGGCATGGAAGATAAAGACGGATATATAGACTGCCCTGCCGAAGAAGATATTGAAATCACCTCTTATATCGCCAAGAAGTACGGTTGCCGGTTTGAAATCGTCTCCTTGCACGACGAATATTGGGATCGTGTCGTGAGCTACACCATTGATTCCGTAAAACGCGGACTCACCCCCAACCCGGATATGATGTGCAATAAATATATCAAATTCGGCTGCTTCGAAGAGAAATGGGGAAAGGATTTCGATAAAATAGCGACCGGCCATTATGCCACGACAACCGAGATAGACGGTAAAGTATGGCTTTCCACCGCCAAGGATCCGGTAAAAGATCAGACCGACTTCCTCGGCCAAATCACTCGTTTGCAAATACAGAAATTAATGTTCCCGATCGGACATCTCATGAAAAGCGAAGTCCGAGCTATAGCCGAACAACAAAAACTGCCGAGTGCCAAACGGAAAGACAGCCAGGGAATCTGCTTCTTAGGCAAGATCAACTATAATGATTTCATCGAACGCTACCTGGGCAAACGAACCGGAAAGATCGTCGAACTGGAAACAGGCAAGGTGTTAGGCAAACACAACGGCTACTGGTTCCACACCATCGGACAGCGTAAGGGTTTAGGCTTGAGCGGAGGACCGTGGTTCGTTATCAAAAAGGACATCAAGCGGAACATTATCTATGTTTCCAACGGTTATGATCCGGAAACACAGTACGGCAAGATTATCAACATGCACGGCTTCGACTTCATCACCGAAGACCCATGGGGAGAATTTGAGGACGAGAAAGAGATCACTTTCAAGATCCGTCACACACCGGACTTCACACACGGCCGCATCCGTCGCATCGGAGACTTATACCGCATCGAATCCGACAACAAAATCCAAGGAATAGCCCCCGGACAGTACGGAGTAGTCTACGACAAAGACCATCGTCTTTGCCTCGGCAGTGGCATGATTATTGATGAAGAGAAATAGGCAAATTGCTAATTATTATTTTTGGCCGTAATATTCAAATTAAGTAAAGATGGAGGCAACAAGTAAAAAAGAAACGGTAAAAACATAAGTATGACGGTCTATGGGAGTGCCATTATACAATCAGACCGGTTATTAGTCTGAAGCCAAAACGAAACAGAGCTTATACTCCTTTTTACCGATACCGGTACGCATGCTGATCCATTCTGACCTATAGATTAAACCAATAATTCATCTTAATCATATCAAGCGAGAAGGTTCTCGCTCTTTTTCATGCAGACAAAGTTAAGAATCATATGGAAATAAAAAGGCTGCTCATCCCGCAGGATTGCAGCCTTTCCTTGATATATGCATTAATTAAATAGTATACAGAGAACTGATAGATTCACCGCTACAAACACGACGGATGGCTTCGGCAAACATATCGGCAACAGACAACACTTTCACCTTTTCGCATTTCTTTGCATAAGGGATAGAATCCGTAAAGATCATTTCAGTCAAAGCAGACTGGTCTACACGTGTAGAAGCCGGGTCGGACATAACGGCATGACTGGCGATGGCACGCACGGATTTAGCACCGTTTTCGAGCATCAGGTTGGCAGCCTTCGTAATAGTACCGGCCGTATCCACCATATCGTCGATCAAAAGTACATCCAAACCTTTCACATCACCGATGATACGCATTTCGGCCACTTCATTGGCACGCAGACGTGACTTGTGGCAAATAACCATCGGCAAACCCAGGTATTTGGAATAACTGCTGGCACGTTTAGTTCCTCCAACATCCGGTGTAGCGATACACAGGTTATCCAGAGGCAATGATGTTTTAATGTAATCCAGGAAAATGGAAGATGCATACAAGTGGTCGACCGGAACATTAAAGAATCCCTGAATCTGATCGGCATGCAGGTCCATCGTAATCAAGCGGTCGATACCGGCAGTACTCAGCATGTCTGCGATCAGCTTGGCCCCGATAGAAACACGCGGTTTATCTTTTCTATCCTGACGTGCCCAACCGAAATAAGGAATAACTGCGATTACAGAGTGTGCTGAAGCACGCTTGGCAGCATCGATCATCAGGAGAAGCTCCATCAGATTATCAGAGTTAGGAAACGTTGATTGTACCAGGAATACATCGCGACCGCGAATCGACTCTTCATAAGAGACGGCAAATTCACCATCGGCAAAGTGTTGAATGTTCATCTGTCCCAGCGGACAACCAAGACTATTGCAAATTTTCTCTGCAAGATACCGGGAGTTAGTTCCCGAAAACACCAAGAAAGGAGTTTGTGCACTCATTATTCCGAATATTTATCTTAAGTAAATAGATTTGAATTGTGAGTGCAAAGGTACAAAACAATTATGATTTATGATTTATGATTTATGATTTATTACCAAACACATCGGTCAGAGCAGATCATAAATCACAAACCATAAATCATAAATCAATATGTAAACTTCAGTAAACGACCGGAATAAGCAGGTATAACGACCTGATAGGGCCAAGCAGCCGTCAATGTGCTGATACAGTTCTCTCCAGTCATCAGATCGGTCTGTACGGCAGCTTTGTTGTCCCCGAAATCAAGTGCCTTGAATGCCTCGTCAGGAATTTGGATGCGTACCGTCTGCTCTGCCTTGTCAAAGTTGACCACCACTAACAACACTTCATTCTGATATTTACGCATGAACACGAATTGACGGTGTGAATTAAAATACGGATTGCTCAGGTTTGCATACATCAAATCATAGAAAACTCCTTCCGTGATAACCCGTTCGGACTTTGATATATTCAAGATCTTTGCGTACACCTCGCGCAACTGCCGTTGTTCGGCAGTCAGTTTGCCGCCATCGAAAGCTCCCTCGTTTATCCAGTTACGCAAGCTGGCAAGACTCCAGTAATCAAAAATCGTCGTGCGCCCATCACGTCCGCTGAACCCTTCATCGTCCATTCCCGGCTCTCCTAACTCCTGTCCGCTGTAGATCATCACCGGATTGGTATTCATCATAGCCGACACGATCATCCCCGGAATTCCCGGACGCGGATCACCGGCAAAGAAGTAAGAAGCGATACGCTGCTCGTCATGGTTTTCAAGGAAGTTCAACATATTATGCTGGATGCCTTCGAGTGACTGCCAGCATCCGGAGATATTGCTTGCCGGAGCCTGGTTACACATGACCGCCCGTACCGTATCGTACAGTCCGACCTTATCATACAAATAATCAAAATGTCCGTTCCAGATATAATTGCGATATTCTGCCGGATTATAAACTTCGGCAATAAAACAAACATCATAAGCCTGTTTCACCTTCGGGATCACCCAGTTCCAGAATTCAACCGGAACCATTTCCGCCATATCGCACCGGAAACCGTCTATCCCTTTTTCCGCCCAGAAAAGCAGGATATCCAGCATCTTCGCCCATGTATTGGGAACCGGATCAAAATGCAGGGTACGGCCGTTCACATAATCAACACCATAATTCAACTTGACCGTCTCATACCAGTCGTTTTGTCCGGGACAGGTACTGAAGCAATCATTCCCCGTGACTTTCGCCGGAAATTCACTATATTCAAAATCTTCCTGCTGAGCACCGAATTGCAGACACAAAGTCTGCCCCGGTATATAATAGAAATTATTATTAGGATCGAAAGCTTTCGAAGTATTGTCTTTTTGCCCCAAGTCTTCCACATATGCCATCTTGGCATCCGAATAATACTGGCGGGCCACATGATTAGGTACGAAATCGATGATTACTTTCATTCCGGCTTCATGCGTCCTTCTGACCAGCGATTCGAATTCTTTCATACGGTCAGGCACATTATCGGCCAGGTCCGGGTCTATATCATAATAATCTTTGATCGCATAAGGCGAGCCGGCATTCCCCTTTACGACTGCCGCATGGTCTCTTCGTATCTGGTAAGCCGTATAATCAGTATTCGTTGCATGTTCGATCACTCCGGTATACCAGATATGGGTGGTTCCCAACTCCTTAATCTTGGACAAAGCAACCGGCGTAAAGTCCGAAAACTTTCCTACTCCGTTTTCAACTTTACTTCCATTCTTCACCAGGGATGATTTCATATTTCCAAACCAACGTGGAAAGACCTGATATATTACCATCTTATTTGCCTGTTTCATCGCGTTATTTGCCAACTTAGTTAATATTTGGGGTGAACACCGGAACTTCCGGAAAAAACTATGGCATCAAGGCGTTGTTTCTTCTTGCCATAATAGCGTTCACCAAGGTTTCATATTTATTTTCTTTTATCACGACCTCGAATGCCCGGATCGCCGCAGCATATCCGATACCCGCGATCTCATCCACATTTTCCAGATCGAATGTCTTATACATACCGAACTCCTCCGCCTCGATCAGGACATCGCACATCTCGCGGTCCTCCAACGTGTTTGCCCGGAACATATAGTGGTAGGAACGTTCCGCGATATGGAAAATCGTCTGCTTGTACTTTTGCGGGACAAGGGGACTGACATTCACACCGATGATACGTTCACACTCTTCACGGATGATCGAAACCGGGAAATTATGGAAAAGACCTCCGTCAACATAATGCACTCCGTTTATCACGACCGGGCTAAAGATAATCGGAATACTACAGGAAGCGGTCACCGCCTCTACGATGGGGCCGCTACGAAACTCATGGCTCTCGCCATTGTCAAGATCGGTCGCCACGACAACCAAAGGAGTTTTCAGCTCTTCAAACGTTTTAGCCCTCAAATGACGACGAAGGAAATAGCGGAACCGCTTGCTGTCGAACAATCCCGATTTCGGGATTTGCAACTGGGCGAATTCGGAAAACTCACGTCCGGTAAAGAGTTCTTTAATTTCGTCGGACGTATAGCCATCGGCAAACAAAGCACCCATCAACGAACCGACACTCGTACCAACGATGATATCCGGCTTCAGACCGCATTCTTCCAGTAATCTAAAAACTCCGATATGAGCGAAACCTTTCGCTCCTCCTCCGCTCAAAGCCAAGCCTAATTTACAGGTCTTATGGTTCGTTTCTTCCGTCATTTGCGTTTTCATTCTTATTCTGTGACAAATATGCTGTTTTTTTTAGAATGAAACATTATTATTTACGAAAAAGTTTCTCTACTTCTTTATTTTTGTTATATTTACAGATGAACAATAAAGGATCGTAAGACGCTAAGTGTCAAAACGATTAAATTCGTATTAATTTTAAATCTCATTGCTATGATTACACCTATTTTTTGGATCATACCGGTAGCCTCCATCCTGGCACTGGTATTTGCTTGGTTCTTCTTCAGGCAGATGATGAAAGAGAGTGAAGGGACGGAGTTAATGGCAAAAATAGCCCGGCACGTACGCAAAGGAGCTATGTCATACCTGAAACAACAATACAAGGTTGTCGCTTCGGTGTTTCTCGCCCTGGTGGTTTTGTTCTCCATCATGGCGTATGGATTCGGAGTACAAAACGAATGGGTTCCGATCGCTTTCCTGACCGGCGGTTTCTTCTCTGGTCTTGCCGGTTTCTTAGGAATGAAGACGGCTACTTACGCATCCGCCCGTACCGCCAATGCCGCCCGGTCGTCTTTGAATAGCGGCTTGCAGGTTGCTTTCAAGAGCGGTGCCGTAATGGGGCTGGTTGTCGTCGGCCTCGGCTTGCTGGACATTTCGTTCTGGTACATATTATTGAATATCTGCATTCCAGCAGAAACGATGGATGCCACACATAAACTGACCATCATAACCACCACCATGCTGACCTTCGGTATGGGAGCTTCCACACAGGCACTCTTCGCCCGTGTCGGCGGTGGTATCTACACAAAAGCAGCCGATGTCGGAGCCGACCTGGTCGGCAAAGTCGAAGCCGGCATCCCCGAAGACGACCCGCGCAACCCGGCAACCATTGCCGACAATGTGGGAGACAACGTCGGAGATGTGGCCGGCATGGGGGCGGATTTGTACGAATCATATTGCGGTTCCATTCTGGCAACCTCCGCATTGGGTGCTGCCGCATTCGTGGCGTCCGGCGACGTAGAGATGCAATACAAGGCGGTCGTGGCGCCGATGCTGATCGCCGCGGTCGGGATCGTATTGTCGATCATCGGCATCTTCGCCGTCCGCACGAAGGAAAATGCGACTATACGCGAGCTGCTGAAAGCGCTTGCCATAGGGACAAACCTAAGTTCCGTGTTGATCGCCCTCTCCACTTTCGGCATTCTTTATTTGTTAGAGTTGGACAATTGGTTCTGGATCAGTTGTTCGGTCATAATCGGATTGTTGGTAGGGATCGTGATCGGCCAATCGACGGAATACTATACTTCCCAGTCTTATAAGCCCACCCAGCGGGTTTCAGAGGCCGGACTGACCGGACCGGCAACGGTGATTATCTCCGGCTTGGGACTGGGCATGCTATCGACCGCCATTCCGGTACTGGCCGTAGTAGCCGGGATCATCTGTTCGTTCCTTTTTGCTTCCGGCTTCGATTTCAACAATGTAGGGATGGGGTTGTACGGCATCGGCATCGCCGCCGTCGGGATGCTCTCGACATTAGGGATCACTTTGGCTACGGACGCTTACGGGCCTATTGCCGACAATGCCGGCGGCAATGCGGAAATGTCCGGCTTGGGCAAAGAAGTACGCAAACGTACGGATGCGCTCGACTCCTTAGGCAACACGACCGCCGCAACAGGCAAAGGGTTTGCGATCGGCTCGGCAGCCTTGACTGGCTTGGCTTTGCTGGCTTCTTACGTGGAAGAGATTAAAATAGGCTTGCTCCGGTTGGGCGAAACAGTCCTGACATTTTCCGACGGCAAAGCCATCGAGGTATCAAAAGCCTCTTTCTCCGACTTTATGATCTATTATGATGTCACACTTATGAACCCGAAGGTGTTGGCGGGGATGTTCCTCGGCTCCATGATGGCTTTCATGTTCTGCGGGTTGACAATGAATGCAGTCGGACGGGCAGCCGGACACATGGTGGAGGAAGTACGCCGCCAGTTCCGTGAAATCCCCGGAATACTAACAGGAAAAGCCGAACCCGATTACGCCCGTTGCGTGGCCATCTCGACAAAAGGGGCGCAGCACGAGATGGTGACCCCTTCCCTGTTAGCCATCATCGCACCGATCCTCACCGGTCTGATATTCGGAGTGACAGGAGTGGTCGGACTGCTGATCGGCGGCCTGAGCACCGGGTTCGTACTGGCGATCTTCATGGCCAATTCGGGAGGCGCCTGGGACAACGCCAAGAAACATATCGAAGAAGGAAACCACGGCGGAAAAGGTAGTGAGGCTCATAAGGCAGCCGTTGTTGGAGATACTGTAGGAGATCCGTTCAAGGATACATCAGGTCCGTCCATCAACATCCTGATCAAACTTATGACAGTTGTATCACTTGTATTCGCTCCACTGTTCCTTTCTATCGGAGGACTTCTGTAATACCTTTGTAATCCATATATGGATGATATTAAGAATATAAGTTGAAAGAAAACGTTTTCCGGGGATTTCCCCGGGGGACGTTTTCTTTTTTCTGTGTTGCTTTTACTTGTTTTGTTATATAACTATAAAACTGGCTTGTATAAATATTTTAAAACTGGATATATCTAACAGACCAGGGCGCTGATATAATAAGGCGGTATGTTGGGAAAATTCACTTACAAGTCTGACATTATCCGTCAGGTAATTACTCAACATAAGAGATAACAAACAGGAGATTTACAAAATATGAAAAACGAAAGTATCAGCACAAAGAAAATCGTAATGACTGCATTTTTTGCAGCTATTATTTATCTGGGAATCCAGTCTTTCCGTATTCCGCTTCCGGCGGCTGTCGGAACACCATTTCTGCATTTCGGACACATTTTCGTAATGCTTGCAGTATTAATGCTTGGACCTAAGCTTTCAACTGTGGCAGGAGTTCTCGGACTTCTCGTCTTTGATGTATTGAACGGTTATATTCAGGCAATCCCGAATGTATTCGTCAGCACAATTATCAAATGTCTGCTTGTGGGCATGATCTTTCAGTCTCTGAAGAAAAAAGCTCAGGGAGATGCGAAGAAGGAATATGGTTATGCAGTCCTCTGTGCGGCTATCTACGGCATTACGAACATTATCGTAGACTTTATTTGGTCAACAGTTGAACTGGTCGTTCTCGGCAGTTCCTGGAGCGCAGCGTTGGCGGCAGAGATCACATCTATCCCGGCTACGATCATCAATGCCGGATTCACAGTAGTAGGAATTGCGATTCTGTATGTTCCGGTGAAGAAAGCTTACAAGAGAATCCTTGGAGCATAAGGAATCAATGAGTACAGGATGTCAATGTCATAGCACATAAGCCGGACAATCAAAAGGAGAATTATTAAGTTGGATATTGCAAAGATACAGAAATTATTGCAGGAAGCAAAACTAGACGGATGGTTATTTACAGATTTTCAGGGACATGATTATATTACAAAAGAGTTTCTTGAACTTGGAAATCGTTTCTGCACAAGAAGGCTGTTCTATCTGATTCCGACGCAGGGTGAACCAGTCAAGGTGCTCTCAGCAATTGAGCCGCTTCTCCTTGATCATCTACCGGGGAAGAAAATATTATATCAAGGGATCGAAGGACAGAAGAAAGTGCTGTCAGAATTATTGAAGCTGGGTATGAAGATTGCTTGCCAGTACTCTCCGGGTGGAAATGTCCCGACAATCAGCTCTATGGATGCTGGCCTGATCGAGTATCTTAGAACTTACGGAATCGAGCCGGTTACAAGTGCAGATCTGATGCAACACTTCGGTGCGGTACTAACGGAACATCAGATAGAGACACACCGACAGGCCGGAGTTATCATACATAAGATCCTTACGGATACATTTTCTTGGATCCGAGAGAAGATAGATGCGGGAACTTATATTGATGAGTATGCAATGCTTCAGAAGATGCAGGAGCTGATCAGACAGGAAAACATTTATATGGATTCTCCGCCATTTTTCGGTATTGATGAACATGCATGTGATCCGGGATATGAACCAAATGAAAATGATTCGAAACAGATCCGTGAAGGCAGCAGATTGATCATAGATATTGCCGGACGTCTTCCGGAAGAGGATGCGGTATATTATGATGTATCCTGGTGCATGAATG
>OLQD01002820.1_pt1 | contig 12214 bp, 9 predicted proteins | sample 1672841 | NCBI WGS metagenome assembly OLQD01 (sample SAMEA3136729, study PRJEB25190) | human gut metagenome | biome: human gut; feature: human-associated habitat; material: faeces | place: Austria | collected 2013 | reverse complement strand
AAAGGTGTGGTGTACATCGTTATTCGTCAGACGGACGTGGTGAATGTGATTAAGCGAAGCCGACAGAACGGTTTGAAATGTGGAGTTGATTTTGGGCTGATAGCTTATAACGATACGCCGGCATACGAGGTGATAGACGAAGGAATTACCGCTCTCAGTATTAATTGGGAGGAAATGGGACGGAAGGCTGCAAGTTTCATCCTTACGGGTGAAAGTGTACAAGAGTTTTTGCCGACAGAAGTGCATCTTCGAAATTCGGTATAAGAATGGAAGAATGAATATTATTATGCCGTAGTTTCAGCACAGTTCAGCATGGGTGGACTTGATTGGTTTGAAAAGAAAACAGATAACATTAACTTTATAAATAATCGAAACATGAAAAATTACCCGAAAATTGGGATTCGTCCCACTATCGACGGACGTCAGGGTGGCGTGCGTGAAAGCCTTGAAGAAAAGACTATGAATCTGGCCAAAGCCGTAGCAGAACTTATTTCTTCTAATTTGAGAAACGGTGATGGTAGTCCGGTGGAATGTGTTATTGCAGATTCTACCATCGGTCGTGTGGCTGAAAGCGCAGCTTGTGCCGAAAAATTTGAGCGTGAAGGCGTAGGGGCCACCATTACAGTTACTTCTTGCTGGTGCTATGGAGCAGAAACAATGGATATGAATCCGTACTACCCGAAAGCAGTATGGGGATTTAACGGTACGGAAAGACCGGGTGCCGTATATCTGGCTGCTGTTCTGGCTGGGCATGCACAAAAAGGTTTGCCGGCATTTGGTATTTACGGACGTGATGTACAGGATATTGAAGATAATACCATTCCGGCCGATGTGGCAGAAAAGATTTTACGTTTTGCCCGTGCGGCTCAGGCAGTGGCTACGATGAGAGGCAAGTCTTATCTTTCTATGGGTAGCGTATCCATGGGTATTGCCGGTTCAATTGTAAATCCGGATTTCTTCCAGGAATATTTGGGCATGCGCTGTGAGTCTGTAGATTTGACGGAAATCATTCGTCGTATGACGGAAGGAATTTACGATAAGGAAGAATACGCCAAAGCGATGGCTTGGACTGAAAAATACTGCAAGAGAAACGAAGGAAAGGATTTCAATGTAGAAGCCAAGACCAAGACACGTGCGGAAAAAGATGCTGACTGGGATTTCATTGTGAAGATGACCATTATCATGCGTGACTTGATGAAAGGCAATCCGAAGTTGAAGGAAATGGGATTCAAGGAAGAAGCACTTGGTCACAATGCCATTGCGGCTGGTTTCCAGGGACAGCGTCAGTGGACGGACTTCTATCCGAACGGCGATTATTCGGAGGCGTTGCTCAACACTTCTTTCGACTGGAACGGAATCCGCGAAGCTTTTGTTGTGGCAACTGAAAATGATGCCTGCAACGGTGTGGCAATGTTGTTCGGGCACCTGCTTACAAACCGGGCACAGATATTTTCCGATGTACGCACTTTCTGGAGTCCGGAGGCTGTGAAACGTGTGACGGGCAAGGAATTGAAGGGCCTGGCTGCCAACGGTATCATTCACCTCATTAATTCTGGTGCTACGACATTGGATGGAACAGGACAACAGACAGATGCTGATGGCAATCCGACAATGAAGCCGGCTTGGGAAATTTCTGAAAAAGAGATGGAAAAATGTTTGGAAGCTACAACGTGGTATCCGGCTAACCGTGATTATTTCCGCGGTGGTGGTTTCTCTTCCAATTTCCTTTCAAAAGGCGGTATGCCTGTGACGATGAGCCGTTTGAATTTGGTGAAAGGACTTGGTCCGGTATTGCAGATTGCTGAAGGTTGGACTGTTGAAATCGATCCGGAAATCCATAAGCTTCTTGATGAACGTACCGACCGCACATGGCCGACTACCTGGTTTGTTCCCCGTCTTTGCGACAAGCCTGCTTTCAAGGATGTATATTCAGTGATGAACAACTGGGGTGCCAATCACGGAGCCATCAGCTATGGACATATTGGTCAGGATTTGATTACTTTGGCTTCTATCTTGCGTATTCCGGTGTGTATGCACAATGTGGACGATGACAAGATTTTCCGTCCGGCTGCATGGAACGCTTTCGGAATGGACAAGGAAGGATCTGATTACAGGGCTTGTATGAATTATGGACCGATTTATAAATAACTAATACCGTGAAAACTATGGTTAGAAGATTTATTTTGAATGAAGTGTCATATTTCGGACCAGGCGCACGCGAAGTGTTGCCTTCTGAAATTTCACGCTTGGGATTGCATAAGGCTCTTGTCGTTACGGACAAGGACTTGGTGAAATTCGGTGTTGCCGAGAAGGTTCTGGAAGTTCTTCGTTCGGCAGGGTATTCCTTTTGAGGTATTTAGTGAAATCAAACCGAATCCGACAGTGGCGAATGTAAAGGCCGGATTGGTTGCCTATGCGTCATCGGGTGCTGATTTTATTATTGCAATTGGTGGCGGTTCGTCGATTGACACGGCTAAAGCTGTGGGAATTGTGTCCAACAACCCTCAATTTTCCGATATCGTGTCGCTTGAAGGTGTGGCCGATACGAAAAAGAAGTCAGTTCCAATCATTGCTTTGCCCACAACAGCCGGTACAGCAGCTGAAGTGACAATCAATTATGTGATTACTGATGAGGAAAACCATAAAAAGATGGTGTGTGTAGACCCTAATGACATCCCGGCCATAGCAATTGTCGACGCTGAATTGATGTATACGTTGCCGAAAAGTCTTACGGCTGCAACCGGTCTTGATGCACTGACTCATGCCATTGAAGGTCTGATTACAAAAGGCGCATGGGAGATGAGCGACATGTTTGAAATCAAGGCAATTGAAATGATCGCCCGCTATCTGGAAACGGCTGTTGCCGAACCTTCTAATGTGGAAGCGCGCAACGGAATGGCTGTTGCGCAATACATTGCCGGTATGGCGTTCTCGAACGTAGGCCTGGGCGTGGTTCATGGCATGGCGCACCCGCTGGGAGCAAGATTTGATATTCCACATGGCGTGGCCAACGCATTGCTGTTGCCTATTGTGATGGAATTCAATGCACCTGCTGCCCTTGAAAAATATGTGGAAATAGCAAAAGCTATGAATGTGTATGTTTCGGGCATGACTGCAGAACAGGCGGCGGATGCTGCTGTGAATGCGGTGAAGGAATTATCGGTGAAAGTCGGAATTCCGCAACATCTGTCAGAACTGGGCATTAAGGAAAGCGACCTTGAGATGCTTGCCGCTGATGCATTTGCCGATGTGTGTACACCGGGCAATCCGCGTGAAGTGAACAAAGAAATAATTTATGACCTATACAAGAAAGCGTTATGATAACAAATGAGCATATAGAAAAATTTATAGAGCAGGCACACCGTTATGGTGCAGCCAGACTGACATTATGCAGCAGCGGTAATCTTTCATGGCGTATTGGCGATGAAGTGCTGGTTTCGGGAACCGGTTCGTGGGTTCCTACTTTACCGAAAGAAAAAGTGGCAGTTTGTCGTTTGGAAACCGGTGAAGTGCTCAACGGAGTCAAGCCGTCGATGGAAAGCGGATTCCATTTAGGTGTTTTGAGAGAACGTCCGGACGTGAATGTCGTGTTCCATTTTCAGTCGTGCTATGCTACCGCAGTTGCCTGTATGAAGAATATCCCGTCGGATTTCAACGTGACGGCAGAAATTCCCTGTCATGTCGGCGCAGAGATTCCGGTAGTGCCGTATTATCGTCCGGGTTCACCGGAACTGGCAGCTGCCGTGATAGCAGCCATGAAGGACCACAATTCTATCTTGCTCCAAAAGCACGGTCAGGTGGTGTGCGGTGAAAATTTCGAACAGGTGTTTGAACGTGCGACTTTTTTTGAAATGGCATGCCGCATCATTGTCTTGTCAGGCGGTGCATACAATACGTTGAGCCGGGAAGAAATAGATGATTTGGAAACTTACGTTTTAGGTAAGAAAACAAAATGACAGAAGCGTATTTGGCTGTAGATTTCGGAGGTGGTAGCGGCAGAGTAATAGCCGGCTACCTTTCCTCTGGTGAACTTGTTGTTGACACTGTCTATCGCTTTTCAAATAGGCAGGTGCGTTTGGGAAATCACATTTATTGGGATTTCCCGGCACTGTTTGCCGATATGAAGCAAGGCCTGCGTATGGCAGTGGAGAAAGGATATCGCATTAAGAGTATCGGTGTTGATACTTGGGGCGTGGATTTTGGTCTGATTGATAAAGAAGGCAATCTGATGTCCAATCCCGTTTGCTATCGTGATAGCCGTACTGAAGGTATCCCTGATGAGGTGTTCTCGCAGATTGATGTGGCGGAACATTATGCGGAAGCGGGAATACAGATAATGGAAATCAATACTCTGTTTCAATTGTACGCATTGAAAAAGTCAGGAAAATGGCAGTTGGAAAATGCTGACAAACTACTGTTTATGCCTGATTTGTTCAGCTATTTCCTTACTGGTGTTGCCAACAATGAATATAGTATTGCCTCTACTTCAGAATTGCTGGATGCGAAAACACGCCGTTGGAATTATCCGCTGATGCGTAAGTTAGGTATTCCGGAACATATTTTCTGTGATATCGTAATGCCCGGTGACGAACGGGGAAAGCTGTTGGATTCTATTAAGGAAGAATTAGGCATTGATTACGATGTGGATGTTATTGCTGTGGCATCCCATGATACGGCAAGTGCAGTTTATGCCGTTCCTGAGTCGCAGAAGTCCGGCAGTAAAGCGTTCCTCAGTTCTGGAACGTGGTCGTTGTTGGGGGTTGTCCTCGATGAACCAGTATTGACGGAAGAGGCACGGTTGGCCGGATTTACCAATGAAGGCGGCGTGGGAGGCAAGATCTGTTTTCTTCAGAATATAACGGGGCTTTGGATTTTGCAGCGTCTTGTGTCTGAATGGTCGGCAAAAGGACTGGAATCAGATTATGGAAGATTAGTCGCTTTGTCGGAAGAGGCTGAAATTATGTCGGTAATAGATGTTGACGACAGTGTTTTTCAGAATCCGTCCGATATGGCGGAAGCCATTGCTGCTTATTGTGGAAAAAGCGGTCAGCAGATACCTCAGTCTGTGGGGGAATATGTGAAATGCGTGCTGCTGTCGCTTGCGAAACGCTATAAGAAAGGCATTGACGGTTTGAACAGGCTCTTGCCAGAACCGGTGGAGTCACTTCAAATTATTGGTGGTGGCTGTCAGAACCGTTATCTGAACCGTTTGACGGAAGAAGCTACCGGTTTGCAAGTTGAGGCTGGTCCGGTTGAGGCTACGGCCATAGGAAACATCCGGCTGCAAATGAAATCCTGTCAGAAATAAGCCTAATACCCCAATTGTATCTGTAAAGGGAATAAGCGTGTAACGGGAAAACCCTTTGCAGAATAAAAAGATAGAAATGCTGGTCGTAATATGCCAGTCCAGACAGAATATGTCTGTGTTTTTTTAAGTTCAGACCTTAAAATCGTTGTCTGTTTAGAATATGTACCAATGCGGTTCCCTTCCTTTTGTTTATGGCAGAGGAAGGGGGCCATAATAAATCTCAAACAATGAAAAATGATAAAGAATCCATAATTTCAAAAGATGGTGTAAACTATCTTGTGCCGTTTATTCTTATTACTGCCTGTTTTGCCTTGTGGGGATTTGCTAACGATATCACGAATCCGATGGTGAAAGCCTTTTCAAAAATTTTCCGCATGAGTGTGACCGAGGGGACTTTTGTTCAGGTGGCATTCTATGGAGGATATTTTGCAATGGCTTTTCCAGCTGCTATGTTTATCCGCAAATTTACCTACAAGTCTGGGGTGATTTTGGGGCTGGGGCTTTATGCCTTAGGTGCACTCTTGTTTTTCCCAGCTATGCATATCGGCACATATCTTCCGTTTTTGATTGCGTATTTCATTATGACATGCGGCCTGTCGTTTCTTGAAACCAGCTGTAATCCTTATATTCTTTCAATGGGACCGGAACATTCAGCTACGCGTCGTCTGAATCTTGCTCAAGCGTTTAATCCGATAGGGTCGCTGCTTGGTATGTTCGTTGCCATGAATTTCATTCAGAACCGTTTGAATCCGATGGATACGGCAGAACGCAGTATGCTTGACCATGCGGAGTTTGAGCAAATCCGTGATTCCGACCTTGCTGTGCTGATTGCCCCATATTTGGTAATTGGATTTATTATAATATTGATGTTGCTGGTGATACGTTTCACAAAGATGCCTCGTACGGGAGAACAGGTGCATTCCATTAATTTTTTGCCGACACTGAAACGTATTTTTTCCATTCGCCATTATCGGGAAGGTGTGGTGACTCAGTTCTTTTATGTGGGAGCTCAGATTATGTGCTGGACGTTCATTATTCAATATGGTACACGTTTGTTTGTTTCACAAGGGATGGAAGAACAGGCAGCGGAAGTATTGTCGCAGCAGTATAACATTGTGGCAATGGTTATATTCTGTATAAGCCGCTTCATCTGTACTTTCATGTTGCGTTATTTCAATCCGGGAACGTTGCTGAAAATCTTGGCAATTGCTGCTTGTTTGTTGACTTTGGGTGTGATTTTCTTTACTAATATTTACGGACTTTATTGTCTGGTTGGTGTATCTGCCTGTATGTCGTTGATGTTCCCGACTATTTACGGCATTGCATTAGGCGGTTTGGGGGACGATGCAAAATTCGGGGCAGCCGGCCTGATTATGGCTATTCTTGGTGGCTCTGTTCTGCCTCCGCTCCAGGCACGTATTATCGATATGCATTCTCTGTTTGGGTTTCCGGCGGTAAATGTGTCGTTTGTCCTTCCGTTAGTATGTTTTGTGGTAATAGTCGCTTATGGCCACCGTATGCGGAAAATTAAAAACTGAATATCCTGAAAATCATTGTAAACAAAAAGAAAGCCTGCATCATGGCGGTGCAGGCTTTCTTGTATGATGTAAAAATAAGGATTAGCAATATTCTGCCCAGTTGGTGTTCTGCATGTTTCCTGACTTGATGAATTCTTCGTGGAAACCGAATGCAGCCTTGAGGCAGTGCGGAGTGTGACCGCCTTTGCCGAGCTTCATGTAGTCGCGGAGCAACGGACGGTAAGCCGGGTGAGCACAGTTTTCGATGATGAGTTGTGCTTTTTCTTCCGGATCTTTGCCGCGGAGGTCGGCGATACCCTGGTCGGTGATAAGAACGCTGACAGAGTGTTCGCTATGGTCGAGGTGAGAAACCATCGGCACGATTGTACTGATTTTGCCTTCCTTCGTTACTGACGGACAGCTGAAGATAGAGATGTAGGCGTTGCGTGTGAAGTCGCCAGAACCACCGATACCGTTCATCATCTTAGTTCCGACAACGTGAGTAGAGTTGACGTTACCGAAGATGTCGGCTTCGAGAGCAGTGTTCATAGTGATAAGGCCGAGACGGCGGATGATTTCCGGATTGTTGGAAATTTCGCCCGGACGGATAACCACTTTGTCGCGGAAGAATTCAATGTTGCTGAAGAATTTGTCCATTGTTTCGTCCGAGAATGTGAGGGAGCAAGTACTACCGAAGCGGCATTTGCCCATTTCCATCAATTCGAGTACGGCATCTTGGATAACTTCTGTATACATTTCAAATGTCGGGATTTCCTTGCTTTCGCCCAATCCGTGGAGTACGGCGTTTGCAATGTTACCTACACCTGACTGCAACGGGAGGAATTCTTTAGGAATACGTCCGGCACGGAGTTCGCCGATGAGGAACTTGCATACGTTTGCACCGATGCGCATGGTTGTTTCGTCGAGCGGAGCGAAGCCGTGAACGTGGTCGCTGCTGTTAGTCTTGACGATACCTACGATTTTAGCCGGGTCAACTTTCAAGTACGGAGTACCGATGCGGTCGCTTGGCTTGTAGATAGGAATCTCGCGACGGTAAGGAGGGTCGAGAGGAATGTATATATCGTGAAGTCCGCGGATTTCAGCCGGGATATGTTCGTTAAGTTCAATGATGATTTTGTCGGCCATATGGGCGAAAGTCGGGATATTGCCGACGCCTGCACCCAGCAGGATTTCACCGTTGTCGCTGACTTCGCGGGCTTCGATAACTGCAACGTCAATCTTGCCGAAGAATCCGTAGCGGAGGTTCTGCGACAACTGTGAGAGGTGCATGTCAAAGTAGTGGATTTCGTGGCAGTTGAGGCTGTTTCGAGTATCCTTGCACGATTGATACGGAGTACGGATGTTTACTGCGTTGGCACGGCTGAGTTCGCCGTCGATGTTGTCATTGGTAGACGCACCAGTAAAAACGTTGATTTTGAACGGGCGACCTTCTTCGTGTTCCTTTTTTGCTTTAGCGGCAATAGCTGGAGCGACGAATTTCGGAGTACCGGCAGCTGTAAAACCAGAGAAACCGACGTTATCGCCATTTTTTACAAATTCTGCAGCTTGTTCTGCAGTGATAAAAGGAAAAGCCATATTAATTAAAATTAAGTTTAGTTTTTCGTTGTCGAAAAATAAAAAGTCTATTAATTTTAGTATTTTTGCACGATGCAAATTGCGCATACTATGCCAAGTGCAAAAATACTAAAATATTTGAATTTTGGCATAAATGGTGCAATAAAAGATGCACGCTAAACAAAATAATCCGGACAGACGTTTGAAAAGATAATTATGGACGAACAAAGACAATTTGACAAAAAGTTATTTATAGAAACTTATGGTTGCCAAATGAACGTTGCCGACAGCGAAGTCGTTGCTTCGGTGATGCAAATGGCGGGTTACGAGTTGACAGAGGAATTGGAAGAAGCCGATGCCGTGTTCTTGAACACATGTTCAATCCGTGACAATGCCGAACAGAAAATTTTTTCACGTCTTGAATATTTTGCCTCGTTGCGTAAAAAGCGCAAGGGACGCAAACTGATTGTAGGCGTGCTGGGCTGTATGGCTGAACGCGTGAAGGACGACCTGATTGCCAACCACGGTGTGGATATTGTGGCAGGCCCTGACGCTTATCTTTCGCTTCCCGACCTTGTGGCTTCGGCTGAGGTGGGCGAAAAGGCCATCGATATCGAACTTTCGACAACGGAAACCTATCGCGACGTAATTCCGCAGCGTATCGGTCATAACCGTATCAGCGGTTTTATCAGCATTATGCGCGGCTGCAACAATTTCTGTTCCTACTGCATCGTGCCTTATACCCGCGGCCGTGAACGCAGCCGTGAACCGCAGAGCATCCTGAACGAACTTGCCGACATGCGTGCCAAAGGTTTCAAGGAAGTGACGCTGCTGGGACAGAATGTCAATTCCTATCATTATGAATATCCCGACGGCCGTGTTCTCGGCTTTGCCGGCCTGCTCAAGCTCGTTGCCGAGTCGGCACCTGAAATGCGTGTGCGTTTCACAACTTCCCACCCGAAGGACATGAGCGACGAAACAATTCAGGTCATTGCTGAAACTCCGAACGTGTGCCGCCACATCCATCTGCCGGTGCAGTCGGGCAGCAACAAGGTGCTGAAGGCGATGAACCGCAAATATACCCGTGAGTGGTATCTCGACCGTATTGCCGCTATCCGTAAGGCAATGCCTGACTGTGGTATCTCTACTGACATGTTTACCGGTTTCCACGATGAGTCGGAAGAGGATTTTGAAGAAACGCTGAGCCTGATGCGCGAAGTGGTGTTCGACAGTGCGTTCATGTTCAAGTATTCTGAACGCCCCGGAACGTTTGCCTCCAAGAATCTGCCCGACAATGTGAGCGAAGAGGTGAAGATTGACCGTCTGAACCGCATGATTGCCTTGCAGAACGAACTTTCGGCTGAAAGCAACCGCCGCGATATCGGCAAAACATTTGAAGTGCTGACGGAAGGCTACTCCAAACGTTCGCGCGAACAGCTTTTCGGTCGCACGGAGCAGAACAAGGTGGTGGTATTTCCCCGTGGAAACCACCGTATCGGCGAGCTTGTCCGCGTGAAGGTGAAGGACGCTTCATCGGCTACGCTGATTGGCGAAGAAGTGGAATAGTATGGCTTGGGAGCAGGGCGTTTGCCTGCTCCGGCTGACAACATAAAAACGAATCTGTGTATGACTAAAGAAGCAATTTCCGGCAATGCTCCGGATTTCGACCCGTATGCAATGGCCGATGGCGACAACCGCCTGTGGAATCGCAACTATGTGTTTGTCATGCTTGCGAATTTCCTGCTGTTCTTTTCATTATATAATTTGATGCCGATTCTGCCGATTTATCTTGCCGACGAGCTGGGGGCAGGGCGCGACATCATCGGAGAAGTGATGGGCGGCTTTATCATTACCGGACTGATGATTCGTCCGTTTAGCGGTTATATCGTCGACAGCTTTCCGCGCAAGAAGGTGCTGATGGTGTGCTATCTGGTTTTCTCGCTGTTCAATATCGGATTCGTGGCCTCTACTACCGTGCTGATGTTCGGACTGGTGCGTACGCTTCAGGGGTTTGCTTTCGGGTCAACTTCGGTGGCCAACAGTACGGTTGCCATTGACGTGCTTCCTTCAAGCCGCCGCAGTGAAGGCATCGGCTATTACGGTATCAGCAACAATCTGGCAATGGCAATAGGGCCGTCGGTGGCTTTGGCACTATACAATAATATTCCCAACATTCATCTTGTATTTGCAGTGCCTTTGATTTCTTCGCTGATTGGATTCGCCTGCATAATGATGGTGAAAAACAAGCCTCGCGCCATCGTCAAGAACCAAGTGCCGTTGTCGTTCGACCGCTTTTTCCTGAAAGTGAGCCTGACAGAGGGCTTCAATTTGATTCCGTTCGCTTTCGCCAGCGCGACGCTTACCACTTATCTTGCCATTTATGGAAAACAGGAACTCGGAATATATTCCGGCAGCGGGGTGTTCTTTCTGGTGCTTTCCGTGGGACTGATACTTTCGCGCGTGTTCACGAACAAGTGGGTGCGCAGGGGGTATATCATTGAAAACGTGAAGGCCGGAATGATTCTGGTTGTTGTCGGCTTTCTGGTCTTTGTCGGAATCAGCCACATGGCCGCTTTCTATGTGTCGGCACTGATAATCGGGCTTGGCTACGGCACCATGTGCCCTTCCTACCAGAGTATGTTTATCAATCTTGCGCCCAACAGCCGGCGGGGTACGGCAAACTCTTCCTATCTGACTTCGTGGGATGTGGGGGCCGGTATCGGAATCTTCAGTGGCGGCTATATTGCCGAGCGCACCAGCTATCATTTTGTGTATTGGATTTGCTTTACCGCATGTGTCGTCGGTGCTCTTATTTATTTTGCCTACACCTCAAAACATTTTAATCGTCTAAAAATTAGGTAAAAAAACAAAATAAAACTATACAGGCAATTGACAAAGGCACTTTGGCGGTTGTATCTTTGCATAAGATAAGCTGCGGTTCGGCAAAGTTAAACTGAAAACTGCGTTTTCGTTTGCCTTTGCTCTCACCTTGCATTATCTTTGCAAATAATTTTCTTAAATTTCCCGTTTTATGTGTAAACGGGTAAAAGTACATAGTGATGAGCAAAGAGAAAAAATCGAAAATATCTTATTTTCAGTCAAATTTCACGTCGACAATCAGCGTCGCTTTGGTGTTGCTGCTTTTGGGAATCATTGCATTCCTTGGCATACTTGCCAATACATTCTCAAAGGAACTGAAAGAAAATATAGGTTTCAGTGTGGTTTTGCAGAGTGAAACCACTCCCGAACAGGTGGCGGCGATGGACAAAATGTGGAAGGCTTCGCCTTACGTGTCGGATGTGAAATTCATTTCGAAGGAAGCTGCGTTGCAGAACTGGCAGGCAGAAACGGGTGAGAATCTGGTGGAACTGTTTGGTGTGAATCCGCTGAATGCCGAGTATGAAGTGTATGTAAAGGCCGAATATGCCAATCTTGACAGTCTGCAAGTGATTGAACGGCAGTTGAAAACTATCACTTTCGTCGACGAAATAGCCATGCACAAGAGCGAGGTGGATGCCGCCAACCGCAATATCAGTAATGTGGCATTGGTACTGTTTGTCATAGCTGTGTTGCTGATGCTTATCTCTTTCGTGCTGATTAACAATACAGTGCGGTTGACTGTGTATTCCCGCCGTTTCCTGATACATACAATGAAACTTGTCGGTGCAAAGCCGGGATTTATCCGTCGGCCGTTTGTCATAAGCAATATGCTGAACGGTTTGATTGCCGCATTCGTGTCGATGCTTTTCCTGTTGGGTGTCTATCTGTTCCTTCAGAATATCGACGAAGCGCTTGTTGTTTCGTTCTCAGCATT
>OLQD01002811.1_pt1 | contig 12239 bp, 9 predicted proteins | sample 1672841 | NCBI WGS metagenome assembly OLQD01 (sample SAMEA3136729, study PRJEB25190) | human gut metagenome | biome: human gut; feature: human-associated habitat; material: faeces | place: Austria | collected 2013 | reverse complement strand
GCGCAGGACTTAAAATCCTGTTGTGGTGACACAGTACCGGTTCGATTCCGGTCGCGGGCATTAAAAAAGGAAGCGGTAACCGCTTCCTTTTTTTATAAATAGTCCTATTCTTCTTCTGCCTCTTCTTCACGCTCTGCACATGGAGCAGTAGATGCTCTTGTAATAAGCTGCGGACGCAGTAAAGTCATGCTGACGGAGACATGATTAATAAGGTTGCTCAGAGCAGCATATCCACATTTGCCGAGTTCGGTTCTTTCCTGACGGACTGTAGTCAGTGGCGGCTCTAAGAAAGAAGAAATCGGCAGGTCGTCAAAACCAACCACACTGATATCATCCGGAACAGAAAAACCTCGAAGCCGGCATTCTGTAATGACTCCGGAAGCAATCAGGTCATTACCGCAGAGAATTGCTGTTGCTCCGGCAGCAAGAAAATTCGGTACATGATATTTTGCACTGTCTGCAACATAGTAGCCATGTGCAACCATATCTTCCTCTACTGGAAGATTGTGGGATTTCATGGCATCTAAATATGCCTGATAACGTTTCTCACTGACCATGGAATAGAGAGAACCGTTGAGGAAAGCAATCTTTTTGTGCCCAAGCTGATAGAGATGGTCGATTGCAGATTCAATTCCTTCAAAGTTATCTGTTCCCACATAGCATACATGTGGATTCTTCTTAATATAATTATCGAAAAGAACCGTCGGAATGGAGGTGAAGGCAAGCTGCCGCATCCAGTCGTCATGGAGAGCAAAGCCTACCAGGAACCCACCGGAATAACCGTTCTTTAACATATAAGTATCATATTTTTCGGTCATCTGGAAAGCGGGAGTAACCGGAACTACACTGACGGACCAGCCATTTCGGAAAGCAGCCTGGCGGAAACCTAGGATGATTTCGTATCCGAACTGGTTGGCTGTTTCATATTCCATATTTTCTATAAAAAGGCAAAGCTTCTTGTTTTCATCCTTTTTCATCTTCTTGGACTGATATCCCATTTCTACAGCGGTATCAAGAACCATCTGCCGTAAATCTTCGCTGATATCACTGGCGCCGTTTAATCCTTTGGAAACAGTGCTGACGGAAATGCCGAGCCGGTTGGCAATATCTTTAATTGTGACCATAACAAGCCTCCATAAATCTGGTATATTTTAAGCAAAATTATATCAAAAACTTTTTATATTCTGTATTATATAGAATTTGCATGACAGGTGCAAGTACTGCAAAATAATATTTTTCGAAAAAAAACAGGGTTTTGAATAGCAATATAACCAAAAAAACAATGTGAATTCCGTCAAAAATGGCAAAAATAATGTTAAAAGGACCGTTTTGTTTGACAAAAATGTTAAAAAGACGTAAAATAACCTCAGATACGAAAATTAACGAAAAGCAAAAAATAAAAACCGATGTGGGGGAAAAACATTGGAGGCAAAGAGACTAACCAGAGGAGCAGGAATCCTGATGGCAATAACAAGTCTTCCGTCTGATTATGGAATCGGAACTCTGGGTGATGCAGCTTTCAATTTCGTAGACTTACTTGTAGACCTGAAACAAAGATACTGGCAGATACTTCCAATTGGTCCAACCAGTTTTGGAGACAGTCCGTATCAGTCAATATCAGCATTTGCAGGAAATCCGTATTTGATAGATTTAGATGACCTGGTTCGCGACGGTCTGCTTATGGAAAGCGAGATTCGAAGCTATAACTGGGGTGCAGATGAGAAAGATGTTGATTATGCCAATCTTTTTGAAAACCGCTTTCAGATATTAAAGAAAGCATTTGAACGGTTTGATACCGCAAAGCCTTCTTTCCGGAAGTTTGAAGAAGACAATGATTGCTGGCTGGCTGATTATGCATTGTTTATGGCAGTCAAAGGAAAAGAAAATAACCGGGAATGGATGGCATGGGAACCGGGAATCAGAAACCGTACACCGGAGGCATTACAGGAATATACAGAATTATTAAAAGAAGAGATCCTGTTTTGGAAGTTCTGCCAGTATAAATTTTATGAACAGTGGAAATTCTTAAAACAGTACGCAAATACAAGAGGAATACAGATTATTGGGGACATACCGCTGTATATGGCTATGGACAGTGCCGATGTGTGGGCAGACCGGAAGCTCTTCTTATTAGAAGAAGACGGAAGCCAGCAGCATGTAGCAGGCAGCCCGCCGGATAATTTTTCGGAAGAAGGTCAGAAATGGGGCAATCCTGTATATGACTACTCCTATATGGAAGAGCATCAGTTTGACTGGTGGAGGCACCGGATTGAGAAAAACGCAGCATTATATGATGTAATCCGGATTGACCACTTCCTTGGAGTTGTGAGGTACTATACGATTCCGTTTCAGGAAAAAGATTGCTGCAATGGGAAATGGAACAAGGGTCCTGGAAAGAAATTGACAGATGTGATGGAAGAAAGTGCCGGTGACTGCAGAATTATAGCAGACAATGCCGGAAGTGCCATCGCCGGGAGCAGAAAGCTTCTTGCAAGAATTGGATGGCCTGGAAGTAAAATCCTGATGTTTGCATTTGATGGAAATGCAGGAAATGAAAATCTTCCACATAACTTTGAAGAAAATAACATAGTGGTATATACCGGAACACATGATAATGATACTGTTGTTGGTTATTTCCGGGATAAGACAGAATATGAACTGGCTTACCTCTATGAATATTTGAATATCGGCTCGAAGGAAGAAATTCCGGACGCCTTAATCCGTCTGGCTTATTCAAGCATAGCGGATGTGGTAATTATTCCGATGCAGGATATTTTACAGCTTGGCAATGAAGCCAGAATGAATCAGCCATCCACAGTCGGACAGAACTGGAAATGGCGGGTGGGAAAAGATACTCTGAGTGAAGAACGAAGAGCATGGATCCGCACCATTGCGGCAGTATACCGCAGATAATTTCTATATGATATAGAACGGATTACCGTTTTATATAAATGCTTAATCGAAATCACATTTTTAAGGAGGAAGAAAATGAAAAAGAAAGCATTATCATTATTTCTTGTAACAGCTATGGCAGTATCCATGGTAGGATGCGGTAGCAAAGACGCAGACAAGAACACAGAAAAGAAAGATACTGAAGTAGCAGCAGCAACAGAAAAAGAAGCTGCAGCAGAAGATGAAGCTTGGGAGGGTGACTTAACAGTATGGAGCCCACAGGAAGATCAGGATACAAACTGGCTTCAGGATCAGTGTGAAGCATTTGCAGCTGAGCATCCAAACTGGAAAATCAACTTCAATTATGGTGTATGTGCAGAGGGTGAAGCAAAAGACAACGTAACAAAAGACGTTGAAGCAGCAGCAGATGTTTACATGCTTGCTAACGATAACATCCCAGATCTGGTATCTGCAGGCGCATTATCAGAGCTTGGTGGAGATTATCTTGGATATGTAACATCTACAAACTCTGATTCTATCCTTGCATCTGTTACATACAACGATTCAGTAGTAGCATTCCCATTTACTCCTAATACATGGTTTATGTACTACGATAAGAGCGTATTCTCAGAGGATGATGTAAAGAACTTTGATACAATGTTAGAGAAAGCTGGAGAAGCTGGAAAGAAAGTTTCTTTCAAATTAACTGATTCCTGGTATATCGAGTCATTCTATGTAGCTAACGGATGTACATTATTCGGTGATGGAACAGACACTGACGCTGGTATTGATTTCAGCGGAGACAAAGCAACAGCAGTTACAGAGTACTTAGTAGACTTAGCAGCTAATCCTAACTTCTTAGTAGATGCTGATGGATCTGGTCTTGCAGGATTAGGCGACAGTGTAGCAGCATTATTCTCCGGAACATGGGATGCTGAAGCAGTTAAAGAAAAACTTGGCGACAACATGGGTGTTGCAGCTCTTCCTACCGTTACAATCGACGGAAAAGAAGGTCAGATGAAATCCTTCATCGGATCTAAAGCAATCGGTGTTAATCCTAATGCTGAGAACCAGCAGGTAGCTATGTCTCTTGCAGCTTACTTAGCAGGTGAGAAGGCTCAGACAGCTCATTATGAAATGAGAAACATCCTTCCTTCAAACATCAACATCTCTTTAGCTGACGATCCAATCGCAACAGCAGTTACAAATGTTATGACAGATACATCTATCATGCAGCCATTATGTAAAGAAATGGGTAACTACTGGTCACCAGCAGAGAATATGGGTAAAAATATCCAGTCTGGCGAAGTAACAAAAGACAACGCTGCTGAGAAGACAGAAGAAATGAACACAACTATGAATACAGACGTTGCTGAATAAGCAGAAGATGTAATTGGAAGTTCATTATAAGAATTCCTAAAACAGCGGTTTGGAAAAGAACCGGGGACTCCAGGATACCGGCAACGGTACCCTGGATGTCTTACTATAGAGAGTATAGGAGGCCCATAGCGTGAAGAAGGCTGCTACAAAAAAGAAAAAAGCAAAAGAGTTCCAGACACCATATACTGTTACTGGTGCGTTAGTTAAGGGAAATGCAATTACTAAGCTCTCCATGTTGATCATGGGCTTGGGCAATATTGCGCATAAACAGATTGTAAAAGGTCTTATGTTTTTGGCAATCGAGGTTGCGTATCTTTATTACATGATTTCTTATGGATTCTATGCAGTTTCCATGCTGCCATCACTTGGATGGAGAGAGCGGGAAAAGGTATGGAATGATGCAAAGAGTATTTATGAATATCAGGCTGGTGATAATTCACAGCTTATCTTACTTTATGGAGTTGCAACATTATATATTACCTTCATATTTATCATTGTATGGAGGGAAGCAGTAAAAAGTTCATATAAATCAGAACTGCTGGCAAAAGCAGGTAAGCATTTAAACACATTTAAAGAAGACTTCAAGAGTTTGTTTGATCAAAATTTACATAAATTACTGTTAGCACTCCCACTGATGGGAATTTTGATCTTTACTGTTTTGCCATTGATTTACAATATTTCAATGGCATTTACCAACTACAGTACATCTGGAGAACACTTAGTGTTATTCGACTGGGTTGGATTTGCTACCTTTAAGAAAATATTGAATATTGGAGACAGTATTGGAAAACAGTTCTATTCCGTATTAGGATGGACCCTGATCTGGGCTGTATTTGCAACAGCATTAAACTATATTTTCGGTATGATTCTTGCAATCATTATCAACCGGAAAGAAACAAGAGCAAAGGGATTCTGGAGATTCTGCTTTGTATTATCCATTGCAGTACCACAGTTTGTATCCCTTCTGATTATGAGAAGTATGTTACAGCCAACCGGTATTGTTAACACACTGCTTATGAAATATGGTATTATTGACACAGCATTGCCGTTCTTTACCAAGGCAATGTGGGCAAGGGTTACAGTTATTGTAATCAACCTGTGGGTAGGTATTCCATATACGATTCTCCAGGTAACCGGTATCTTACAGAATATCCCGGCTGAGTTATACGAAGCAGCAAAGATTGATGGTGCTAATGCTGTCCAGACTTTCTTCAAAATTACTCTGCCATATATGTTATTTGTAATGACACCGTACTTAATTACACAGTTTACAGGAAACATCAACAACTTCAACGTTATATACCTTCTGTCCGGAGGAAATCCTACTCCGGTGGATGCAACCGCAGGAAAGACAGACCTTTTGGTTACCTGGTTGTATAAGCTGACTGTTGATAAGAAATATTTTAACCTGGGTGCCGTTATTGGTATTATGACATTCGTGGTATTGGCTATTGTTGCCCTGGTTACTTATCGAAATACCACATCCTACAAAGATGAGGAGGGATTCATGTAATGAGTAAGCAGAAAACAGCCACATCAGGCGCAAAAGTACGTAAAACATTTGTAAATGTTTTGATTCATATATTTCTTGCAATATTAGCATTTATCTGGGTACTTCCGGTATTCTGGGTAGTACTTACAAGCTTCCGTGCGGAGAAAGGTTCTTATGTTGAGACCTTCTTCCCGAAGACTTATACTTTAAACAATTATGTTAAGCTATTTACAGATACCAGTATTCTGAACTTCCCGAAAATGTTCATGAATACATTGATTATTGCAATCTTTACCTGTATCATTTCAACCATCTTTGTACTTTCAGTTTCATACTGTATGTCAAGAATGCGTTTTAAAATGAGAAAACCGTTTATGAATATTGCAATGATTTTAGGTCTGTTCCCATCTTTCATGTCCATGATTGCGGTATACTTTATCTTAAAAGCACTTGGATTATCAGAAGGCTCCATGATTCGTATTGCGTTGATTATTGTATTCTCCGCAGGTAGTGGTGTTGGATTCTATGTAGCAAAGGGATTCTTTGATACTATTCCAAAATCCTTGGACGAGGCAGCAATCATTGATGGAGCGAGCAGATGGCAGGTATTTACCAGAATTACCATTCCACTTAGTAAACCAATTATCGTATACACCATCCTGACTTCCTTCATGGGACCATGGATTGACTTCGTATTCGCAAAGGTTATCTGTGGTGCAAATGCAGACCAGTTTACCGTATCTATCGGTTTATGGAAGATGTTAGAGAAAGAGTATATCAACAGCTGGTATACATGTTTTGCAGCAGGTGCTGTAGTAGTATCAATTCCTATTGCTATCCTCTTTATGTTTACACAGAAATTCTATGTAGAAGGAATGAGTGGAGCAGTAAAAGGCTAAATTTTGCAGCCATTTAAAATGTTTAAAAGAGAGGCAGGCTTTTGCCTCTCTTTGTTATATCAGTTGATAATGAAGGGCGTGGAAGATTGCGAAGGATATTTGTTCTGTGTTTGAAATAACAGGTATTTTCATTCAGACAGAATGCGTCTCAATTCTTGGCAGTACATTTTTCTGATTTTCAGATGTCTTGCCATTGCTTTGACTGGATGCAGTGGTTGTCCGGCTGATACGGATACCTCATGCAACTGGTAAGGGGCGCTAAGAATTTCGCTCTACATTATATCTATTCCGGCAATCGGCGCAAAGTCACATCCGTGTTCCAGTTGCGCCTCGTTGGCACGTCCGGTGCCAACGTTGCCGGTTGCCAGATAAAATTCCAAGCGCCCCTAACCAGTCACAAAATGGTATCCGCATTCAGCCGGACAACCACTTGCATTCTGTCAAACATTGGAAAGACAGATGATAATAAGAAAAGAAAAATGTGCTGGTTAGAATTGGAGCATTCTGTCTGGAAAATAACGTTATTTCAAATGCAGAACAAAAGCATCGCATTTACATCACCCCTTCATTTCAACGAAATAAGAAAGAGAAAAAAGGAGAATCATATGAAAAAAAGACTACAGGCGTTACTTCTTGCATTGTGCCTTACCCTTGGAACTATAAGTGCCGGCTGTGGCGGCAAACAGGATAATAATGCTGCAGGAACAGAGACTGCTGCGGCAACAGAAACTGAAAAGACCGCAAGTGTGGAAGACTCTGCTATGGCAAAGGCAAATGCAGGAGAACTGAATATCATTGATGATAAATACCGCACCTATTATGAAGTGTTTTTATATAGCTTTTATGACAGTGATGGAGATGGAATCGGAGATATCCAGGGATTAATTGATAAACTGGATTATATCAATGATGGAGATGACAGTACAGATACCGATCTTGGCTGTAATGGAATCTGGCTGATGCCGATCATGCCATCACCGACCTATCATAAATATGACATTTCCGATTATGAAAATATTGATGAGCAGTATGGAACTATAGATGATTTCAAACAGTTAATCGAAGCATGTCACAAGCGCGGAATCCGTGTGATTATTGATTTCCCGATTAACCATACATCGTCCAAGCACCCATGGTTTACACAGGCGGTGGAATATCTGGAGGGATTAAGTGATGGACAGCAGCCGGATAGCAGCGTTTGTCCGTATGTAGATTATTATAACTTTACAACAGATCAGTTAAGCAGTGTGTATTATAAAGCTGGCAGCAGCAATTGGTATTATGAAGGAAAATTCTGGAGTGAAATGCCGGATTTGAACCTTGACTGTGAAGCGGTGAGAGCTGAATTTGATGAGATTACATCCTTCTGGATGGATCTTGGGGTAGATGGTTTCCGTATGGATGGTGCCAAAGAATATTTTTCAGATAATACCACAGAAAATGTGGAAGTCTTAAAATGGTTTAATGATATGGTAAAGGCAAAAGATGAGAATTCCTATATCGTGGCAGAGGTCTGGACGGATCGTGAGACATATGCAAAATATCTGGAAAGTGGAATTGATAGTGTATTCAATTTTGATTTTGGAGATGGCGATGGGATTATTGCCAATGCAGTAAAAGGAAGCTCAGAGTCCGGAGCAAAAGGATATGCCAATGTCTGCGGCAAAATGGATGAGCTTTTAAGCCAGTATAATGAAAATTATATTGATGCACCGTTTTATACAAATCATGATATGGCAAGAGGTGCCGGATACTATAGTGGCGAGTATAAGGCTGCACAGATTAAAACTGCCGGAGCCATGAATCTTATGATGAGCGGCAATGTATTTCTTTATTATGGGGAAGAAATTGGTATGAAAGGCTCTGGAAAAGATGAAAATAAGCGTGCACCAATGCAGTGGTCCTCAGATGCATCTGCAGAGGGTATGTGTAAAGGGCCGGATGGAATGGAAAGCATTAAGATGACAAATGGAAGCTTGGAAGACCAGCAGGATGACCCGGATTCCATTTATAATTATTTCAAACAGGCAATCCGCCTGAGAAACCGTTATCCGGAAATCGCCCGTGGTATCGCTGCAAATGTAGAGAATCTTTCTGATAAGAATATAGCAGCAATTACCAAGACATATGATGGTAAAACCACATTACTGGTATTTAACCTTTCCCAGGAAACTCAGAAGGTTGACATTTCAGGTGTAGATTTAGGCGGAGAAGGTACTATCGGTGGAATGCTTCTGACCGGAGAAGATACAATTACGCTGGATAATAATGAACTGACACTGCCATCTTATTCCATGGCACTTATTACCGTAGAATAAAGCCGAAATACATAAAAACGGAACAGAGTTATCGTACCACCGGAATAAAAAAGAAAAAATGAAAAAAGCATTTGCCCTGTTCCTTGCCCTCTGTATGATGTTCGCGCTGTGTGCCTGCGGCCAGACCGAGGCTCCCGCGCAGCCCGAGACTCCCGCAGAACCCCAGACTGAAACTCCCGCCGAAGCTCCGGCGGAAACCACCGGCTGGGCCCCCAACGGCCCCGTGACCATGATCGTTGCCTACAAAGCCGGCAACGGTACCGACGTCACCGCGCGCATCCTTGCGCAGTACGCCGAGAAGTACGTCGGCCAGACCATCGTCATCGAGAACGTTGACGGCGGCTCCGGCTCCATCGGCTGGTCTCAGATCGCCGCGGCTGCGCCCGACGGCATGACCATCGGCTTCATGAACCTCCCGAACTTCAACTCATCCATCGTAAAGGGACTCGGCACCTACACCACCGCGGACTTCGCCGCCATCTGCAACCATGTGACCGAGACCTCTCTCGTCCTCGTGCGCGCGGACGACGAGCGCTTCAACGACATTGACGATCTCGTCGCTTACGCCAAGGAGAACCAGACCGTCGCCTCCACCAACGGCGCGCAGGCCTCCAACCACATCGGCGCGCAGGCGTTTGCCAACTCCGCCGGCTTCAAGTACATCGACCTGCCGCAGGGCAACACCGCGGACGAGCTTACCAGCCTTCTCGGCAAAGAGGCCGACTGGTGCGTTGCGAAGGCTGCCGATATCGCCGGCCGCACCGACGTGAAGCCGCTTGCCGTGTTCTCCACCGAGCGTATTTTCGAGTTCCCCGACGTCCCGACTCTCGGCGAGAAAGGCTACTATGACCAGTGGCTCGGCTCCTCCCGCTGCGTCGTCGCTCCCGCCGGCGTGAGCCCGGAAGTCATCGCGTTCTACGAGGCCGCTTTCAAGGCGACCATGGAAGATCCCGATTATCTCGCGGCTGCCGCCTCCTTCGCTACCGACTATAAGGACGCTGCCGCCACCGCCGCTCTCATCGAGCAGCAGCAGACGTTCACCGAAAGCCTTGCTACCGGTTTCTGGTACGAATAATCCTCGCTGATACCAAAAGCCCGGAGGTATCCCCCTCCGGGCTTCTTAAAAAATCATCGTAAAACATCCACGCAGAAATTTCTCACGGGAGGACTCCTGCTTATGAAAATGCAAAAAACCGATATAGGAGTCGTGGTATTCATGTACGCGGTGTGCGGCTTCTTCTATGCTTACAGCTCGAAGCTCTCCGACTCGAGCCGTACATACCCGAAGTTCACCATAGCTCTGCTGTTTTTCCTCACGAGCTTCTATCTCGTCCAGATGATATTGAACGCCCGGCGCTTCGGCGTAGAAAGCGGTGTTGACACCGTTTTCGCCGGCTTCAAGCCGGTGCAGTTCATCGTATCGGTCGCGCTGATCCTCGTGTACTTCGTCCTTATGAAGTACGTCGGCTTCTTCGTTTCGACGACGCTGTTCATGCTCGCGTGCCTTCTCTTCCTGCGCGTGCCCATTCTGGCCACGGTCATTTCGATCGTATCGATCGATCTTCTCATTTATCTTGCGTTCGTTCTCTTCCTTGGCGTGCGGCTTCCCGCAGGCATTCTGTTTTAAGGAGGAAATGTGATCTATGCTTGAAACATTGGCTCTTATGGGTCAGGGCTTTATTAAGGCCCTTACTCTCATCAACCTCCTTGCCATGGTGGGCGGCGTCACGCTCGGCATCATCATCGGCTGTCTGCCCGGCCTCTCGGCGGCGATGGGCGTTGCGCTCATGCTGCCGCTGACGTTTACCATGCCGGCGGACACGGGACTCATCGTCCTCGGCGCCATTTACTGCGGCGCCATCTTCGGCGGCTCCATCTCCGCCATCCTCATCCACACGCCCGGCACCCCGGCGTCTGCGGCAACGGCGATAGAGGGGTACCAGATGACGCTGAAGGGTCAGGCGGGCAAGGCGCTCGCCACGGCCTGCTGGAGCTCCTTCTGGGGCGGCCTGCTCAGCTGCATCTCCCTGTACTTCTTCGCCCCGCTGCTTGCTCAGCTCGCGCTGAAATTCATGTCGGCGGAAAAGTTCTGGCTCGGCATCTTCGGCCTTACGATCATCGCCGGCGTTTCGAGTAAATCCATCATCAAGGGTCTCATGTCCGGCGCGCTCGGCCTGCTCCTTTCCACGATCGGCCTTGACCCCATCGACGGCACCAAGCGCTTCATGTTCGGCCATGCGTTCCTCGCCGAGGGCATCAACACGACGTGCGCGCTCATCGGCCTCTTCTCCATGTCGCAGGTGCTCATCCTTGCCGAGAAGAAGATCAAGGAGCGTCAGAAGGCCTCCAAGTTCTCCGACAAGATCGCCCTTACCAAAGCCGAGAAGAAGATGCTCGCGCCGACGGTCATCCGTTCCTGGATCATCGGCAACATCATCGGCATTCTCCCGGGCGCGGGCGCGTCCATCGCCTGCTTCATGGGCTACAATAACGCCAAGCAGTTCTCCAAGCACAAGGAGGACTTCGGCCACGGCGCCATCGAAGGCGTCTGCGGCTCGGAAGCGGCCAACAACGCCGTTACCGGCGGCTCGCTGATCCCGATGCTGACGCTTGGCATCCCCGGCGAATCCGTCACGGCGGTTCTTATGGGCGGCCTCATCATTCAGGGTCTCACCCCGGGCCCCGAGCTCTTCACCAAGCACGCGGCGATGACCTACACGTTCTTCGCGGGCTTTGTTCTCGTGCAGTTCTTTATGCTGTTCATCGGCATGCTCGGCTGCCGCGGCTTTGCGCAGATCTCCCGCCTGTCCGACGCCATTCTGATCCCCTGCGTCACGGTGCTCTGCTTCATCGGCTCCTACGCCATCCACCGCAACATGAGCGACGTGGTCGTCATGATGATCTTCGCGGGACTCGGCTATCTGATGCGGAAATTCGATCTGAATACTGCGGCGGTCGTTCTGGCACTGATCCTCGGCCCGATCAGTGAAAAGGGCCTGCGCGGTGCGCTGCGCGTCAGCGGCGGCGATATCGGTGTTCTGTTCGCCTCTCCGGTGTGCTGGGTGCTCATCGCCCTGAGCATTGTCGGCATCTTCTCTCCGTTCCTTATGGCAAAGTTCGAGAAGAAGGTCACCGGCACGGACGAGGTCGTTCTCGAGACCGACGAAGAATAAAAATCAAAAACTGCGGATGCTCAAAAGCATCCGCAGTTTTTACCTGTTCATATTAGCGTCGATTAACAAGAGCACACACGTCGGA